>Ga0114993_10004062_pt1 | contig 14777 bp, 8 predicted proteins | sample ArcticOcean_MG_C_FD_87042 | JGI IMG/M metagenome (GOLD analysis project Ga0114993, IMG submission 87042) | Marine microbial communities from western Arctic Ocean - ArcticOcean_MG_CB2_150 | ecosystem: Environmental > Aquatic > Marine > Oceanic | place: Arctic Ocean: Canada Basin | collected...
ACCGCGTGGTGCCCGTGGCGCGAAGAATGGCCTCGAACGCCGCCGGTTCGCAGACGGCCGAGGTATCGAAAAAAACATTGTCGATGCCGCGCAGGCCGTCGATGGCGTCCGCCGTGTGCGCCGCATTAAAGCCGCGCGCGGCGTGGGCCAGCACGAGCCGCGCGTTGGGATGCCGCCGGCATTGCGTTTGGATGTACGCGAGGTTGCGCGGATCGCTCAGCGCCTTGGGCAGCACCATGTGCATCGTGATCCACAGCCCGTGCCGGTGCGCCAACTCCCACGCCCACTCGGGCAGAAACTCGCCCTGCTCCGCGTGGAACGAATCCTCGCGCGCGGCAAACACGTGGTAAACCTTGAAGCCGGAAAATTGGTTTTCGAGCAGCTCGGCCTCGACCTCCGCGGGGTCATCGCCCGGCCGGATGAGCATCAGCCCGCGGCAGCCCGGATGCGACTGGAGTTGCTCCGCCACAAACTGATTGGCCGCCGCGCAGTCGAGGCCCCGCATGGGATAGCCGAAGAAAAGCCCCTCCGTCAAAACCGCGCCGCCCATCCACTGCCGCATGCTCGCGTGCATCGCGTCGTGGCCGACCTCCGGCGCGGCGGCCTCGACATCGATATGCCGCAAATCGTACCAGTGCGCGTGGGCATCAAAACTGTTGGGCGGCATAAACTCGCCGAGCTTTTGCTCGAACAGCTTGCGGTCGGCCGCGGTGATTTCAAATCGCGCGGGATCGGTGAAGTCTCGCAGGCCCGGCGTGTTCACGGCGTCTTCGCCTCCGTGATTTCGCGGTAAATATCCTGGCCGGCAAGCTCGCTCCAGCGGTCGAGCACGCGCCGCCACATCGGCCCCGGCCGGCCGTCGCCGATGGGCCGCCCGTTGAAGCTCGTCACCGGCCCGAGGCAGTACGGCGTGGTCGGCAGCCACGCCTCGTCCGCGTTCACCACGTCGTAAGTCTGGATGTTGCGCTCAACAAAAGGCACATCCAGCTCCGCGAGGATTTCCGTGAGCACCGTAAGGCTGATACCCCACAGGATGTTGTCGCGGCGGGGCGACACGACCTCGCCGTTAGAATAAATCACGAAGTTGGACCCGCCGGTCTCGGTGATGTTGCCGTGGAGGTCGAGGTACAGCGGCATCGCGTCGGGGAAGCCCGCGCGTACTTCCTGTTCGCCAATCCACATGTGCAGCCGGTTGCGGTTTTTAATCTTCGACGAGAGACACTGTGGCGGCCAATGGCGCGCCGCGGGCGTGACGCAATGCACGCCCTTCAAAAAAACATCGCGCCACAAATGGAACCGCAGCGGAAACGTGTGCTGCACGTACGAGGGCGTGAGCGTGTCCGGCATCCCCGCCGCGCCGGCGTACAACGCGTTCTCGCCGGCGGTGATGTAATACACCAGCCCCAGTTCGCCGCCCGGCTCCAGCGCGCCGTTCTCCGCCAGCAACCGCTCCGAGATGGCCATCGTCTCCTCCTCATCCACCGGCGGCTCGATGTGCGCGTATTTGCACGACCGATAAAACCGCCGCACATGATCCTCCATCCGGTACGGCCGCTGATCGAAGGTCCGCAAAAAATCCGTCACTGCCGCCCCCAGCACAATGCCGAGGTCATGCACCGGCAGCACACATTTCGATGCCGGCACAAACTCCCCTTTTAAATAGGCAATCGGTTCCTTCATTTGGCATTCGCGGGTGGGCTTGGGTTTATCTCAATCTGTCGATCCCTCCAAGGCCCCAAAGGCACCTGTGGCGGTTGCCTTTGCGTGGTGGCTTTGATATACTGCGCGGATGCAGCTTGGCAAATTTTTCTTTTTATGCGTCAGCGCGGGCCTGATGGCGTGGCTGGGTTTGGTCCGGCAATCAGATCCCGCGGCTGGGGCGAACAAGCCCGAGACATTCGCGGCGGCCGCCCCGGCCGTGGCAAAATTGGTGGTGCCCGAGGAGGGGCGGGCGGGTTTTAAGAAGATGCCCGCGGCCAAGGCGGGGCTGGTGCCCAAGGCGAAGTATGAACTCCCGGACAAGCATGAGATTCGCGAAACGGGCAACTCCGGCTTGGCGGCGGGTGATGTGGATGGGGATGGGCTGCCGGATCTTTTCGTGTGCGGCATGGGCGCGCCCAATGTGCTGTACCGCAACAAGGGCAACTGGCAGTTTGAGGATATCACGGCCCAGGCGGGGGTGGCGTGCCGGGGTTGGCGGTTGAGCGGGGCGGTGTTTGGGGATGTGGATGGGGACGGCGACTTGGATCTGGTCACGGTGTCGCTGCGTGACGGACGCAATTTTCTTTTTTTAAATGACGGCCGGGGGAAGTTCACGGAGAGCTTGGGCATCGAGTGGGTGGTGCGGCCGCGCGGTGGCAGCGTGGCGGCGGCGTTGGCGGATATCGACGGGGATGGCGATCTGGATCTTTACGTGACGGGGTTTGTCCGGAAGTTTTTACACCAATTGCCGCCCCACATCACGTCGCGGGCGGAGGGGGTTCTGGCCGGCATGGTAGAGGACTACGGCAAGCGCGGGCAGCCGTTGACCGCCCGTGAGGTGCAGCTGAATCTCCCGCGCGAATGTGCCGAGCATTACACGGTGGTGACGGAGGAGGTGTCCCCGATGGAAGCCAAGCTGAAGCTGGAACTGCACTACATGCCCGACACGATGTACCTGAATGATGGCCGTGGAAATTTTCGGGCGGTGACGGATGCCGACGCGCGCTTTCGCGATGAACGCGGCATGCCCATGCCGATGCCGAGCGACCCCAGCCACGAGCCGGTTTTTCGCGACGTTGATGGCGATGGTGATCCGGACTTGTATGTCTGCTCGGATTTCTTCTGGCCGGACAGGTTTTGGATCAATGAAGGCCGGGGCACGTTTCGGTTGGTTGACAAGTTGGCGGTGCGCCGGACGAGCCAGTTTTCCATGGGGGTGGGCTTTGCGGATATCAACCGCGACGGACATCAGGATTTCCTGACGGTGGACATGCTCAGCCGCGACCACAAGCGGCGCAAGACGCAGATGGGCATGATGCAGCCCACGCCCACAGCCGTGGGGCTGATCCATAACCGGCCGCAGATCATGCAGAACACGTTCTTCCTCAACCGCGGCGACAACACGTGGGCGGAGATTGCGCAGTTCGCCGGCGTCAAGGCCTCGGAATGGTCATGGGGCACGGTGTTTATGGACGTGGATCTGGACGGCTACGAAGACCTGTTGATCTCAACGGGCATGACCCGCGACTTCATGGACTCCGATGCCATGGATCGCATTGAGGAGGAAAAGAAACAGCTCTCCGAAAAATACAAATCCAAGCCCAACTTGGCGCCCCTTGCCGTCAGCTTTGGCCACCATTGGCCCAAGCTCGAAACCACCAACGTGGCCTATCGCAACCGAGGCGACCTGACGTTTGAGGATGTCAGTAAAAAATGGGGGTTCGGGACACTGGCCGTGTCCGGTGGCATCGCGCGCGCGGACTTCGACGGTGACGGTGACCTCGATGTGATTATCAACAACGACGGCGTGCCGCTGGAGGTGTACCGCAACGAGACCACGGCACCGCGCATAGCCGTGCGGTTGATGGGTAACTCGCCCAACACCCAAGCCATCGGCGCCAAGGTGCGGCTGCTCGGCGGCCCCGGTGGCCCTGAGCCACAGCAGAAGGAAATCAACTGCGGCGGCGGCTACGCCTCGGGCAGCGACACCTTGGCGGTGTTTGGCACCGCCGACAGGGTGGACGACCTCAGCCTGGAAATCACTTGGCGCAACGGCCGCGTGACCCGCGTGCCAAACGTGCGGCCTAACAACCTCTACACCGTGCGTGAGACCGACTCCATCCGCGAGATCCCCTCCGGCCCGGCGGAGCCCGCGCCCTTGTTCGCGAGCGTTGACCATTTGCTCGCGCAAAAATTTCCCGTGCCCGGACAAAGGGTGCCGGGGCACATCCATCACGAAACCGCCTTCGATGATTTCAAACGCCAGTCACTGTTGCCCAACCGCCTGAGCCAACTCGGCCCGGCCGTGGCTTGGACGGATGTCAACGGAGATGGCCATGAGGATCTAATCATCGGCACCGGTGCCGGCGGTCGCGTGGCGATTTACCACGGTCGCGCCGACGGCAAATTCACACCGCAAATCGGCCCCGAGGCGGCCACCGACACCGCCGGCCTCTTGGGCTGGACGTTCGCGACCGGCAAACCCGGTCTACTGATTGGCCAATCCAACTTCGAAACTGATCGTGCCGCCGTGGAGAATCCCGCGGTGCGCATAATCCCCGCCGACTCAAAGACTCTCCCGCCACCGGCACTGCCCGGCGGCTCCGCCAGTACTGGCCCACTGGCCGTGGCCGACGTGGACAACGACGGCGACCTCGACCTTTTCGTCGGCGGCCGCACCGTTCCCGGCCGCTACCCCGAGCCGGCCGACTCCCGGCTGTATTTAAACAACAACGGCACGCTGGAGCCCGATCCTGACAGCGCGGAACTGTTTAAAAAACTCGGCCTCGTCAGCGGCGCGGTCCTTGGCGACCTCGACAACGACGGCGATGCCGACCTCGTCCTCGCCCTCGAGTGGGGCCCCGTGAAGGTGTTCCGCAACCACGCCGGCAAATACATCGACGCTATTGCCACGCTCGGCCTTGCACCACACCAAGGCTGGTGGAACAGCGTCGCCCTCGGCGACCTCGATGGCGACGGCCGCCTCGACATCGTCGCCGGCAACTGGGGCCTCAACAGCAAGTACGAAGGCTCCTACAGCCCAAGCCATCCCTTGCGCATCGCCTATGGCGATTTCGATAATAACGGCGTGCTCGACATCGTGGAATATCACCGCGACAAACTCACCGGCAAACTCGTCCCCGAACGCGGCCGTTCCTGCTCCATGAACGCCATGCCCTTCATAGGTGAACACAACGGCGAATTCTCCATTTTTGGCGGTCGCACCATCCACGAAGTGTACAAGGGGCGCCTCAAGGAAGGCACCGAGCTTGCCGCCAACATCCTCGCCCACACCGTCTTCTTTAATCGCGGCGGCAAATTCGAGCCCCGGCCACTGCCCGCCCTGGCGCAATTCGCCCCCGTCTTCGGCATCAACATCGCCGACTTCAACGGTGATGGCCACGAGGACATCTTTGTGGCTCAGAACTTTTTCGCATCACAAATCGAGACCCCACGCAGCGACGGAGGCCGCGGCCTGCTGCTGCTCGGTGACGGTGACGGAGGTTTAAAACCAATGCCCGGGCACCGGTCAGGCCTGCTCATCTATGGCGAACAACGCGGATCCGCCGTGGGCGACTTTGACGCCGACGGCCGGCCCGACCTCGTGGTCACCCAAAATGGCACCCGCACGCGACTCTTCCGTAATACCCAAGCCCGGCCCGGCCTGCGCGTGCACCTCGACGCCGGCGATGGCAACCCCACTGGCATCGGCGCCATTGCCCGCCTGAAATTTGGTGCGGGCAAACCCGGCCCCGCCCGCCTCGTCACCGCTGGCTCCGGCTACTGGTCGCAAGACGCCGCCACGCTCGTGCTCGCCCTGCCCACCACAGCCACCCACATCGAGGTGCGCTGGCCCGGCGGCAAAGTCACCACCACGGAATTGAAAAAGGACCTCCGCGAAATCACCATCAACGCCCAAGGCAAACTAACCGCCTCCAAGTAACCGGCAAGTACACAGCACAGGTGTCTGGTTTTTTTGTCGCTCAATTCATTTTTACAATAAAGAGCAGACTGGTCTAGTTTGTTTGGATGAAAGAGGTGGGTCTTTATGAGGCGAAGACGCAGTTGTCGGCGCTGGTGAATTTGCTGATGAATTCGGGCGAGGGGATTGCGCTGACGAAGCACGGCAAGGTGGTGGCGGAACTGCATCCGCCCGCGGGTAAGGCACCGAAGCGGGGGTGTTTGAAAACGGCCAAGTTCAAGATGGCGGCGGACTTTGACTCGGATGCGCTGGGCTTCGAAGATTTTTTTGGTGAGCCCTCGGGGGTGTTGGAGTTGGCTGAGCCAAAGAAGGGCTGCAAATTCGGCTTTGAAGGGGCGATTTTTATTCATCGCCTCTTTTTTGTCCCCATTTGATGTCAGAGTGACAGTACTTGATAGAAACCTTTTTCAGGTAATGCCATTATAAAAGAAAACCGTGAGCGAGAGAGAAAAACGATCCTTTGAGATTCTAGTCCGAGAGAACACCCGGATGTTAACGGTTTTTCTGCGTTCACGCGCGAATGATGAGGCGGCGGTTGACGATCTTTTTCAGGAAACGATGTTGGTGGCATGGAAGCGTCTTGATGATTGCGATCTGTCACGGCCGTTTGGCCCGTGGCTGCGTGGCATCGCTCATCGACTGGTGATGGCACATTACCGCAGGCAGAACCGCCTCCCGCTGGCGTTGCCCGACGAAGTGCTTGAACTGGTGGACAAACATTTTGAAAACATCCAGGCACAACCCGGCGACACCTGGGACGACAAGGTCGCCGCACTGCATGAGTGCCTGGAGGCGCTTCCGGAAAATCACCGAGCCGTGGTGCAAGGGCGGTATCTGGAGGATGAACCGACCAAGAGCGTGGCCGAGCGACTGGGCATCTCGCTGGAGACCTGCAAGAAACGCCTGCAGAGTGAAAAGCCCAATCTTCTGGCGTTTGTTCTCAAGGAAAATGTGTGGCGCAACTATCGCGGCAAGCAGCGCGAATATGTGGCTGAAGTACGGGTCAAAGGAGGGGCAGTGGAAACAGTGATGCTTGATCTACATGATTTTAAATGTGTGAGTGACAACGCGGCCCCTAAGGATTGGAAACAGGTCGATCAACTGGCTATTTGCGCCAAGTACGAGATCCGTAGCCGTAAACCCGGAGTGAAGCCAAAGGTTATCGCTGCTAATCCCTGGCAGGGGCCCAAACACGCCTTTAAACGCCTTGAATGGCAGCTCAAGGATTGACCTAACCCTCCTTTTGGTTTCACAAATGGGTGTGCGGTTTCTTTATTTCAGTTGTCTGCTTTGGGTAGTGGTTGCACTTCAAGCGAAGGATACGCGCCCCAACATCGTCTTCCTGCTTTCTGATGACCAGGCTGTGCGTACCATGGGTTGCTATGGCGCACCCGATGTGAAGACGCCCAACCTCGATCAATTGGGTGCAGACGGGATGATCTTCGATGCGCATTACGACACCACCGCCATTTGCATGGCGAGTCGGGCTAATATTATGACGGGGATGTTCGAGTATAAGACCGGCTGCAATTTCGAGCATGGCACGATGGTGGAGACGCATTGGCAGCAGAGTTATCCGGTGGTGCTACGTAAGGCAGGATATAGTACGGCGTTTGCGGGCAAATTTGGGTTCGAGGTAAGTAAGCAGCCAGGCGGCAAGAGTAGGTGGCTGCCGGAAGATGATTTTGATCGCTGGGGTGGAGGCCCTGGTCAGACGAGTTTTAGGACTGCACAAAATACGTCGATGAAGGCGTATGCAAAGAAGTGGCCGCACGCTACGTTGTCATACGGGGCTTTCAGTCAGGATTTTATTGCCGACATGGCGAAGAGTGATTCCCCGTTTTGTTTGTCCATTAGTTTCAAGGCGCCACACCGACCGGTGCAACCGGATCCGAAGTTTGATCACGTGTATGCCGGCAAGAAATTTTCAAAGCCGGCTAACTATGGGCGCACGGCCGGCAAACATTTTTCCAAGCAAAGCACCATGGGGCGACAGTACGAGCGGTTCGGTAGTTGGAATTACGATAAGGATTACGACGGAGTGATGGCGAAATACCATCAGCAGATCTACGCGATTGATGTGGCCGTGGGTATGGTTCGTGATGCACTCAATAAACACGGCGTAGCCGATAACACGGTGATTATTTACACCTCCGATAACGGTTTCCTCTGTGGCTCGCACGGTTACGGCTCAAAGGTGTTGCCGTACGAGGAGGCATCGCGTGTACCGCTATTGATGTTTGATCCGCGCCACGCCAACAGCGGCAAACGCCTGCGTTGTGCGTCGTTAACCGGCAATGTGGACTTTGCTCCTACGATTCTGGAACTGGCCGGATTGTCGGTGCCAAAGAATATGGACGGCAAGAGTCTGCTAAAGCTCTACAACGATCCGAAGGCCCAAACGCACAAAGCATTGCCGCTCACCAATGTATGGGGACCCAAGGCAGTCCATAGTTTCTCAGTAGTCACTAAGAATTGGAAATACGTGTACTGGCCGTATGCCGAGGGCGAGCTGGAGGCAACGGATGAACTTTACCACTTGGCCAAGGACCGGTTGGAATTGAGTAACGTGATCGGTGATAGTGATGCTAAGGAGGCTTTGCAAGCCATGCGCCAAACCTACGATCAGGCCGTTAATCACTGGAAAAAGAATTCAGTACCTTATCATGGTTATTCTCAGTACGGGGCCATTTTTGATCGCAGTGTAAAATGGGCAGATAAACGGGAGGCATTTTTACGTGGCAGAAAATAGAGTTTTATTTTGCGCCTGTCTGGTTTTGGCTTTGCCGGTTTGGATTGCAGGCGCAGACAAAAAGTTCCCGGCTTTGGGTGATGTCCATCACTCCGACAAGTCCTACAGGTTGGTTTGGCAGGAGGAATTTACTGGCACCAAGCTCGACCGAAAAAAATGGACGGCGATGGACGATCCCAAAATCGGTCAATACGGACACGGAAACGGGGAATCCCAGGCTTATCTGGGTGCCGAAGGGGATACCTTTTTTGTTAGGGATGGTAGACTAACCATCGTCGCCCATCATGCTCCAGAGGCAAAGTACCCGCTGCGCGATAAGCCCTACGGCAAGTTTAAGCACAATATTGATCATCAGGATTTCAAGTCAGCCAAGTTAACCACTGAAAAGCTTCACTCCTTCACTTACGGCATCTTTGAAGCTCGCATCAAGAATCCAATTGATGCGCATGGCCAACACACCGCCATCCCGGTATGGCCGGCCTTTTGGTTACTGCCTGAGGTAAAGACAGCTCCCTTTTCAGGATACTGGGATAAGGCTGCTGCCGATGCAAAGAGAGAACGGGCCCACAGCACCTGGCCTTACAGCGGAGAAATAGACATCATGGAAATGTCCGGACGCGCTACCCGTCTTTATCATGCGGGAGCGGTTTATCATACCAGCCCCAAAAACTGGACGGTCGGTCACACTGGCTGGTACTCCCATTACCGCCGTTACGATGGAGCCATTGATCCCAAGCAATGGATTGCTGATCAAAAGTTGGACTCCTCACTCCAAGCGACAACCGGCCAAAAATCATATGTTTCAGACTATCACATCTACGGCTGCAAATGGACCAAGGACCGAATAGTGTTCATGCTTGATGGAAAAGAGTGGGGGCCGGGTCTGAATCTCACCAACCTGGCCAAGTTCGGCGGCAAAAAAATGTACCGTGACTATCCTTTCTACCTGATATTAAATCTAGCCATTGGCGGGAATTACTTTGGTGTATGGGGGCCAAACGCTCCTGGGCCGGACAAGAAAGGAAAAAACGAGCTCTACAATTTCGCTCGCTTCCCGCAGTACATGCATATCGACTGGGTACGCGTTTACCAGCAGAAGTAAACAGCTTGCGTGACATGGCAGCTTAGTTGACTCTAGACAGGTCACATGAATACCAAACGTATCTTCTTATTGTTGTCTTTTGTTTTCGCACTTGATCTATTGGGTGCCTCCAAGTTTGCCATTCCGGCGACTGATAAGGGTTTGCCCGGAGAAGGTCCGATCCGTCGTTATCAGTGGTTTCAAAATCTCTGGGAAAAGAAGCGCACCGGCTGGGCCAAGCAGGTTAAGCAGGATCAGGGTGCACTGGTTTTTTTGGGCGACTCCATTACGCAGGGTTGGGGCGATAATTTCCGTGGCCACTTCAAGGGGGTCAAGGTGGCCAATCGCGGTATCAGTGGCGACACGACTCGCGGGGTCCTTATTCGTCTCAAGGAGGATGTGCTCTCCTTGAATCCCAAGGGTGTGGTGATTTTAATTGGCACCAATGATCTGGAGGAAAAGGCAACGCCTGAGGTTATTGCAGGCAACCTCAAGCTCATTATTGCTGCCCTCAAGAAACACAACGCCAAGATGCCGATTATTCTTTGCAATACCTTCCCCAGTTCAGCCACTAAAAGGCGTCCGGCCGATCAGATTAAAAAGATCAATCAACTCTACTTTGCTGCTGTGAAAGGTGATGCGCAAATCACTGTTTTGGATACCTGGTTGCTCTTTGCTGATGCCAAGGGGGATGCAAAGAAGCCTGAGTTTCCTGATCTCCTGCATCCCAACCAGATCGGGTACGACAAATGGGCGGCGGCACTGCGGCCCTTGCTTGCCACCCACGGGTTCATGGAGACTGGCTCTGATCAATTTGAAATGGAGTCCGGTTTCGTGAGTCTCTTTAATGGCAAGGATTTAACCGGCTGGGGTTTCCGTAATCAGAAGACGCAGAAAAAGACTGCCACCTTTGATGGCAAGAAAGCCAGCAATGATGGCCGCTATGTTGCTATTAATGACCGGTTGGTAGTGACTACTCCTGCTGAAGGTCGGCGGGTCCAACAACTCTGGACCACGCGTGAGTTTCCCAAGAACTTTATTTTGAAACTCGAGTTTCGTGCCACACCTAATGCAGATAGTGGTATCTTTATCCGCCGCCCTCAACTCCAGTGCCGTGACTACGTTCTGGCTGGTCCTTGGAAAGAGCTCGAAAAATATAAGCCACAGGACTGGAATGAAATCGTGGCGATCGTTAAGGACGGCGTGGCCCGCTGCACCTGTAATGGCGAGGTGCTTAACGCCCAGTTCAAGGTTCCAGCCACGGGCCCCATTGGCTTGGAAGGTGATCGCGGTCAGATGGAATACCGCCGTATCCGGGTGAAGGAAGTCGATTAATGTACCGCCTCCTTTGGTTTCTCTGCCTGTCCATTTTGCGATCAGCGACGGCTGAGGAAGCGCGGCCGTGGGAGATTGACGATCTATATCATGATAAGAGTTTCAGTTCCGTAGCCGTTGCGTCGAACGGAAAATTCGGGGTTGCGGTACGTAACTGGATTGACTCAAAGACCAAATTACGGCGGCACTCACTATGGTTCTCCGAGGGAGACCCACTGCGATCCCTGCCGATGGAAGCAGGTGAACCCGACGCCCGCGCTCCGCTGATTTCGCCGGATGGGAAGTGGATTGTATTTCTTTCAACTCGGCTTCGGCCCAAGGTCTGGAAACAGACGCCGCGGGCTCCCGTTTACTCAGAGCCGACCGTTGATATCTGGCTGATTCCTGTGGGCGGTAAAACACCCATTCCCCTCGCCGGTCCGGAGAAACCATACGGACGAGTCTATCCCGATCAGAATTATGGACGCGTGGCGTTTTCGCCTGACGGCCGCAAGCTGGTGTTTATCGCGGACGATGGTGACGATTCTCGAATGATATCAGAGATTGATGCCAACGTTACTGTTGTTCGTGAAGATCAGGGAGAAGGCTACGAGGGTTTTGGGCCGGGCAACGTCTGGGTGGCCGAGTTGGCAAAAAATCCGGGCGACCACGCTGCCGCTCGGATTGTTCGACTGACTGAAGATGGGTTCTGGTATGGACAACCGCAGTGGTCGCCAGACGGAACGAAGATCGCCGTTCATGCCAATCGGACTGCCGAGCAGGAATCCATCCGCTACAGCTTCAACCAGAACTACGATATCTGGGAAATCGACGTTTTTACGCGCGCCATTAGACAGCTCACCGACGGTCCTGGCCCGGAGTTCTTTCCGCGTTATTCGCTGGATGGATCGCGACTGATTTATCTCACGTCGCCACGTCATCGTGGTCCGCATTTCGACATCTATAATTTCGCTGTCGTGTCTACTGGGAAGAAGCCGCAATCACGAGTGGTCTTTGACTTTCGTGCGGCTGATGCCGATTATCGTGTCGTCGGTAACCCTAAATCACAACCGCATTCAGATTGCTGGGAAGACAAATCGCACATCGTTTATGACGGCTACTCCGGTCTCAGCTCGAAACGATTTCTGCTCAACGTCGATACCGGTAAGATCATCCATTCGGGTGTCGCAGATACGAGATTCTCCAAACGCCGCCAGCTGGAAAGTCGTTTTCGTCCACGGGTGAAGTCAGCACCGCCAAGGCTCAACGCAAAGAGCCAGCGCGTCGAGTGGGACAATGGCGAGGGAATGAAGATCGATGGTGCACTGATCACGCCGCATCCCAACATCGCCAAACCACCTTACAAACTGATCGTCAATCCGCACGGCGGCCCACACTGGCGAGCTTCATTGGGTGCCGGATTCAACGATCAGGTTTTCGCGTCGCGCGGCTATGCGATCTTCAAACCCAACTTTCGAGGCAGCCTCGGTTACGGACTGGCGTTCCTCGATGCCAACCGAGGCGATCTTGGCGGTGGCGACATGCGTGACATTCTCTCAGGCATTGATCATCTGGTCAAAACGGGCGTCGCGAATGAGGATCGGCTCTTTGTGTACGGAGTCAGTTATGGCGGCTACATGACGAGCTGGCTCGTTGGTCAGACCGACCGTTTCAAAGCCGCGGTCGCTGAGAACGCCGTGACCGATCTGACCATGATGTGGGCACTCAGCGATCTGCAAAGCTGGACCGAGTGGTCTTTTGGCGGCAAACCATGGGAAGTTCCGAACGCGATGCGCCAACACAGCCCTTTGACTCACGCTCATAAAGTGAAAACGCCGACCTTGATATTGCACTCTGCGAACGATCGCCGTTGTCCGTTGCCGATGGGCCAAGCCTTTCATCAGGCACTGTTTCGAGCCGGAGTGAAAACGCAGCTAGTGATCTACCCCAACGAACGACATTCCATCGCGCTGCCACGCCACCGAGCCGACAAGCTGCGGCGAATAATGAAATGGTTCGACGAAGCACAAGGCCGAGTCCCCATCGAAAAGTAGTCGTTATAAAGACTCAAATAATAGTTCTGCCTTTGAATCTGTTTGGTGTTTATGTTGTCTGATTAGCAGCGAATGGTCATGAGGTTTATTTTTTTAGTAGTGACTTGGGGTTTGCTCGGCGGGTTGGCTTGGGCGGAAGCGCCTAAGGCCAACTTGGGAGCGTTTCGCAAGGAGATTGGGCCGTTGTTGAAGGCGGCGTGCACGGGGTGTCATGGGCCGAAAAAGCAGAAGGCGAAGTTTCGGGTGGATACGCTGGATCCGGATTTGCTCAAGGGCAAGGACGTGAGCTGGTGGCTGGAAGTTCAGGGGGTGTTGACCAATGGCGAGATGCCGCCACCGGATTCGGATGTGAAGCTGTCCGATGCCGATCGCGTGAAGGTGATCGATTGGTTGGCGGGGGAAATCCGCGCGGCCTCGGAGGCGCGCAGGGCGGATGGTGGCCACAGCACGTTCCGGCGGATGACGCGGTACGAATACAAGTACGTGATGCAGGATCTGCTCGGGTTGCCACATGATTTTTCACGCGACCTACCGCCGGAGACTTCCTCGGAAGACGGCTTCAAGAATAGCTCGGACATGCTGCAAATGACTTCCGGACAGTTCGCGCAATACCGGGAGCAGGCGCGCAAGGCACTGGAGCGAGCGACGGTACGCGGCGAACGGCCGAACCCAGTTTACTACGGGATCACAATGAAAGCTGCCTCGGCTCAAGTCGATGCCACATATGCGGCTTTTGTGGAAAAGAAAAAGAAGCAGATTAAAAATGGTGTTATCACGCTGGATGATGCCAAGAAAAAGGAAGCTAACAAGTACGCGGCAAAACCAGGCAGTACGCACTTCAAGAATTTGATTACTGGCCACGGCGTCAGGGCACAGTGGAGTTATGGTGGTGCGAAGTATGCGTGGAAGCCCACGGGCAAGCGTCCGGAGGTGCCGGCGGTTTTATCGGATGTTGTGATCATACCGGCCAATCAGAAATTCATCATCGACTTGGGTAATGGATTGCCGGACACGGGCAACATGCGCGTGCGCATCCGGGCCGCGCGTGTCTCGGACGAAGGTAATCACCGGCCGACCTTGCGGCTGCATTTCGGCAATCAGGCGAGCAATGACTCGCGGGTGTCGGTGGATGTCGGAGGCCACGATATTACTATCGACGCGCCACAGGGTAAGCCGCGCTTTTATCATTGGGACGTGCCACTGACTGAAATTCCGCGCAACGCTTTCCGAGCAACACATAAGCTGGGTCAATTGCCCAACCCCGCGGAGTTTCTCGATCTACGCAATACCTCTAGTACGCCGGTTGCGTTGGCAATTGATTACGTGGAGATCATTGCTCCGATGCTTGACCAATGGCCGCCTCAATCACACACACGTATTTTCCACGAGCGTAAGGGTGCCGATGATGAAACCTACGCACGTGAAGTGCTCGTGCGTTTCATGAGTCGTGCTTGGCGGCGGCCGGTGAGCGACTCCGAGGTGGATCAGAAACTGGTACTGTACGGCAAGCTGCGACCGCAGTGCGCGGACTTTCAGGAGGCGATGGTGGAAGTGCTTGCCTCGGTGATGTCTTCACCGAAGTTTTTGTATCTCGTTCGAGCTGGCGAGAAGGGCAAGGGTGGTCAGCGCATCTCAGGTTCCGAATTGGCCAGCCGGCTGTCATTTTTCCTCTGGAGCAGCCTGCCTGATGCGGAACTGATGCACCTAGCCAAGCAGGGAAAACTTTCTGATGCCAAGGTGTTGGATCAACAAGCCAAACGGCTGCTGGAAGATCCCAAGGCAGCGCGGTTTGCGCGGCATTACACACGTCAATGGCTGGGGATGGACCAGTTGGATTATGTAAAGATTGACTCCAAGACTTACGGTAAAGTTGACCCGTTATTGATGGAGGCG
>Ga0114993_10004067_pt1 | contig 14774 bp, 13 predicted proteins | sample ArcticOcean_MG_C_FD_87042 | JGI IMG/M metagenome (GOLD analysis project Ga0114993, IMG submission 87042) | Marine microbial communities from western Arctic Ocean - ArcticOcean_MG_CB2_150 | ecosystem: Environmental > Aquatic > Marine > Oceanic | place: Arctic Ocean: Canada Basin | collected...
CGGAAACTTACCGTGGCCGTGCTGCGCTAACTATTTAACAGTAAAACAACATGAAAAAAATTCACATCGCAATCACGCTCGTCCTGGGATTGGCCGCCACCACACTGGCCAATCCGCTGGTTTATGAGGGCACCGAGGGGCCCGGCAAGGGCAAGCACATCGTCTTCATCGCGAGCGATCACGAGTATCGCGGCGAGGAAACCTGTCCCGCCATCGCGCGTATCCTTGCCAAGCGCTACGGCTTCAAGTGCACGGTGCTGTTTGGCTTGGACGATCAGGGCCACATCAAGGCCGGCTCCTCGAACATCCCCGGGATGGAGGCGCTGGACAAGGCGGACATGATGTTTCTTTTCCTTCGCTTCGTGCATCCAAACGACGCGTCGATGAAACATTTCACGGACTACCTCGCCCGCGGCGGACCGGTGCTGGGGCTGCGCACCACGACGCATGCGTTCAACGGGCTCAAGGGCAAGAACGCTTACTACAACTTCAATTCCCGTAACAAGGACTACGATTGGGGCTTCGGCCGGCAGGTGCTGGGCGAGACGTGGCGGCCGCGGTTTGGCGCGGGGCATTACGGCAGCAATCACCGGTTCAGCACGCGGATGTTCGTGGTGCCGGAGCAGAAGGATCACCCCGTGATGCGCGGCGTGAAGTCCATGCATGCGCTGGCCGGTGCGTACAGCGCGGTGCCGATTGAGGGCTCGGTGATTCTAGGCAAGAATCAGGTGCTCGACACGATGAAGCCCGACGGCAAGCCGCTGGCGAACAAGCCGCCCAAGCCGAGCATTTGGGTGCGCGAATACAAGTCCGCCTCCGGCAAAAAGGGCCGCGTGTTTTGCAGCACACAGGGCGCCTCGGAGGATATCATCAGCGAAGGCGTGCGCCGCTGCATCATCAACGGCGTCTTCTGGTGCATGGGCTTGGAGAAAAACATCAAGCCAGACATGGATGTTGCCTTTGTGGGTCCCTACCAACCGACAACGTTTAAATTTGGAGGAGGTGCCAAACAAGTGAAGCCAGCCGATCTTGCGGGTTTTGATAGCTCGATTATGCCAGGGGGTGGAAAGCGCGCTCCTGATAAAAAAGTGAAGCGCAAAAAGTGAAGCCGGCCAATCTTGCGGGCTTCAACAGTCCCATCATGGCTCATGGCTAAACCACAAGCCCGTGAAAATAGTTTGTCGAAACAAGTAAGGCAGGTTCTATGAGAATCCTCAGAACGGGCTCGGCACTAGGAACGCGTGCTGCTCCAGCAGGCTGAGTGTTCCGTTCCACGAGATGAACTGCGTCAAGAAGAGGATCACGACGTAGCTGAAAACAACCGGCAGCGCTGCCAGCTTGAAGAGCCAGCGCAGGGCGAAGTGGCGGGGAGCCTCGCGCCGCTCGGCACGGCCCATGGCCCAGCCGGCCATCATCCGGGATGGCAATCCGAAGACCACGAAGAAAAGCGCGGGCAGCCAGGTGATCTCGGCGGGGGTGAGTTCTACTTTTAACAGGAACAGCGGCACGGCCAACACCAGAGTGAGCAGCAACGCCAGCCAGAACATGAAGGGCGCGCGCGCGGACAGGCGGCGCACCTCGGCGATCTCGAGGAAGGCGTGGAATCGGTTTTCGCGGGCGAACAAGACTTGCAGGAATGGCAGGTAGAGCAGCACGCCCATGAGCAGGAGGCCCCCCAGAAGGGAGACGAGCGCGCCGGCGTTGGAGGCGATGTTCGCGGCGAGGATCATCAGGCCCACGGGGATGAGCAGCCAGAGCAGGGTGCCGGCAAAGCAGCGCGCGCCAAGCCAGAGCAGGTAGGGGAGGCGTAGGCCGGACATGGTCTCCCAGAGGGCGTCGCGGGCGCTGGTGTATTTAAAAGGCGACACGAGCCAGCGGAAAAAACGGATGGGCGCGGGCCATAAAAAGTGGCGCAGCTTGCCGCCGCGCAGCAGCGCCCAAGAGATGTGCAGGGTGGTGAGCGCGGTGATGATCCACAGCCCGACGCTCCAGCCGCCGGTTTGCTGGGGGTCGACGATGACGGCTGAGTCGCGCAACATGGCGAGGAGTCGCGCGGGCCAGAGCACGAGCCAAGTTCCCAGCACGATGCCGCCGAGTCGCCCGGCGCGGCGTACGCCGATGAAGCCGTCGCGCAGCCGGCCGGTGCGCGCGATTGTGCCGCTGACGTGCAGGAGGTAGCCGAGGCTGAGCAGGTTGACCACGGGGATGACAGAGATGACCGCCAGCCCGCCGATGAGGCTCAGCATGCCGAAGCACCAGCCGATGGCCGAGTGGATGCCCCGCCCGATCCGCTGCGGGAGTGAGGTCGCGCGCGTTTTTTCCGGCGGCTGAAACCGTTCGTCTTGCGGCGGGGTATTCACTGTAGTAGCTTGCGTGTGTCGATGGATACACGCGGGGCGTCTCGCGGGATACATTATCATGTTGCCAACTGGAATGACAGGCCCACCGCCGTGGCAGCGAAATCTGCTCTTCGTGGTAGTCTGCTTGGCGGGCGCGGGCGCGGTGGTTTCCAACCTGTTGCAATCCGACGCGATGACCCCACCACGTGAGCATCGGGCGGGGGGTTATCTCCAGCCGGCGTTCCGCGACGTGGTGGAGCGGGTGGATGCGGAGTTTGCCGCGCACTGGAAAAAGGAGGGGAAGGAACCCGCGCCGCCCGCCGATGACCTCACGCGCGTTCGCCGACTTTCGCTTGGGTTGACCGGCACGATCCCATCGCTCCAGGAGATTCGCGCGATCGAGGCGCAGCTGGACGGGGAACGCATTCAGTGGTGGCTGAGCCATCTTTTTGAAGACCGGCGCACGAGTGATTATCTCGCCGAACGATTTGCCCGCGCTTATGTCGGAGTGGAGAATGGGCCGTTCCTGATTTACCGGCGACGCCGATTCGTCAGTTGGCTCAGTGACGAGATTCACGCGAACCGGCCCTACGACGAAGTTGTGCGTTCGCTGATCACGGCCGAGGGGCTCTGGACGAACAACCCCGAGGTCAATTTTGTCACCGTGACCATTGACCCGAACGATGAGGATAAAAAGCCCGACGAGGTGAAGCTGGCCGCGCGCGTGACGCGGGCGTTTCTGGGCGTGCGGATCGGCTGTGTGCAGTGCCACGACGATCACCTCGGCGACCATTGGAAGCAGGAACATTTTCACCAGCTTGCCTCATTCTTTGGCGGCACTGATATGAGGCTTACGGGCGTGCGCGAGAATCGCACGAACTCGTACCGGTTCAAGTATCACCGCGAACGCGAGGAGCGCGTCGTGCCTCCGGTGGTTCCCTTCCAGCCCAAGTTGTTGCCGCCAAATGGTGACCGTCGCGACCGCCTCGCGCGCTGGGTGACGCATCCGCAAAACCGCGCCTTTGCCCGCGCCACCGTCAACCGCGTTTGGGCGCTGATGTTCGGGCGGCCGCTGGTTGAGCCCATCGACGAGATTCCGCTGGAGGATTCGCCGGAGAACCCATATCCGCCCGGGCTGGAAACTTTGGCCACCGACTTGATTGAGCATGACTTTGATTTGCGCCGACTCATTCGCGTCATTGCCGCCACCCGCGCCTTTGGCCTCGACAGTAAAGTGCCCGAGGGTCGCGCGCCGTTGAGTGTTAAACATGACCAACACCGGGCGGCCTTCGCGTTCTCGCGACTGCGCTCCGAACAGGTCGCCGGCAGTATCCTCCAAGCCGCCTCGCTCACGGCCATAGATGCGGATTCGCACATCATATTCCAGCTTGGGCGGACGATTCAGCAGGGTGATTTCATCAAGCGCTATGGCGACGTCGGCGCGGACGAATTTAATTCTCAAGGTGGCACAACCACGCAACGCCTGCTGTTGATGAACGGGGAGATGGTGCTAAAGCGCACCGAGGACAACCTTGTCGCCAATGCGGCCACGCGTATTTTGGCCACCGCACACGACGATGCGGCGGCGGTCGAGGCCGCGTACTTGGCGGTGCTCAGCCGACGTCCAAGCTTGGAGGAGTCGGAGTATTTTGTCTCCGCGCTGTCACGAAACGACGAACGCGGACGCAAGTCAAAGATGGAAGATCTCTGCTGGGCACTCATTAACTCGACCGAATTTTCATGGAACCACTGACGTGAAAATATTATCCAACAACTGCGGCGCCCCCCAACACCTCTCTAGGCGCACACTTCTGTGCGCGGCTGGTCTCGGCGGGTTGGCATGGCTGACGCCGGTGGCCCATTGGCTCGGGCGCGCACAGGAAACTGCTCCGCGCGGCGCGCCCGCCAAGTCAGTGATCATGCTCTGGCTCGCCGGCGGCCCAAGCCAGTTGGAGACCTTTGACCCGCACCCGGGCAAGCCGATCGCCGCCGGCACCCGCGCCATTAAAACCTCCGTCAAGGGCATGCACCTCGCCGCCGGCCTGCCGCGCGTGGCGGAGGTGATGGACGAGCTGACCATCGTGCGCTCCATGGTCAGCGAGGAAGGCGACCACGAGCGCGCAACCTATAACCTTAAAACCGGCTACCGTCCCGTCCCCGCGCTGGTGCATCCCTCTATCGGTGCGGTGATCTGCCATCAACTGCCCGGCGACGGCGTGGACATCCCGCGGCACGTCTCGATTTTGCCCGGGCAATGGCCGGCCCGCGGCGGCTACCTTGGCGCTGGGCTGGATGCTTTTAAAGTGTATGGCACAATTGGGCGCGCGGCGAACATGACCGCCCGCGTCCAGCCGCCCCGCCAGAAAAAACGACTCGAGGCACTGCGGGTCATCGAGCAAAATTTCGCACGCGGCCGCCGCGCCAACTTGGACGAGCAGACTACGCTGCATAATGTCACCATTAAAAAAGCCTTGCGCATGATGAGCTCCGAGCAGCTCGACGCCTTTGACGTCAGCAAAGCTCCAGTGCGGACGCGGGCGACGTTTGGCGACACGGATTTTGGGCGTGGCTGCCTGGCGGCCATCCAGTTGATTAAGACCGGCGTCCGCTGTGTCGAGGTGACATTGTCCGGCTGGGACACTCACGCGGGCAACCACACGGGGCACGCCACGCAGAACGCCATTCTCGACCCCGCCTTCGCCGCGCTCATCCGCGAGCTGCGCATGCGCAAAATGCTCGACCACACCATCGTCATCTGCGCGGGAGAATTTGGACGCACGCCGAAGATCAACCGCCTCGATGGCCGCGATCATTGGCCAACCGGATTCTCGATTGCGCTTGCCGGTGGTGGCTTTCGCGCCGGGCATGTCCACGGTGCCACCGATCCAAGCGGCGAAAGCAAGGAACCCGACGCTCCCATCAAGGTCGCCCATATTCATGGAACCGTCCTGCACGCTCTCGGCATTGAGCACGACAAGGAAATGATGACCCCCCTCGGTCGCCCCATGGCCCTGAGCAAGGGAAAAGTGATTTCGAGCCTTTTGAGATAACAGCTCCGCAACACATTGGCGTGCCTACCATCGTGGACGTGGAGTTTGGATTCAATAACACCACTTTGAATATCCCGGCAAATGGCTCGGGGAGATCGAGATAAAGGTACATTGCCACTCGCTCGTCCGAGATTGTGAAAAAAATCACAAAATCTCTTGCACTTGGGGACGGGCGTTGTACGATGGCCCCGGGCCATTAGAAAATCGGCGTGGTACAGGACAGAATCCGCGTCGCGAATTGATCCAAATCGGCCCAGTTACCCGATTTTTTGAGGAGAATGACACTAGGAATCACGGGATTCACTAAGCGAAGCAAGTGGGCACTATGGATGGCAGTAATGCTATCAGTGGTGCTCTCTAGGTCTGTGTTGGCGGCGGAGAGCGGCTACACGGCCCGAACCAAAGCGATGTACAACGCCGTATGCGCGGTTTGCCACGGAAAAGATGGATTGGGAATGACCATCGGCAACAACCGTTTCCCGGTGATCGCTGGGCTGCCTAGGTGGTATCTTGAAAATCAGCTGATCCTATACAAGCACGATGGACGTGGTGCTCACCCACAGGACAAGGAAGGCCTGATGATGCATGCCATGGTTCGAACTCTTCGTACGGACAAGGAAATCAGAGAAATGGCCGCCTACATCGGTAATAAGCTTAAAGAAAAGAAGCCGTACCAGCCAACCGTTGAAGGTGACATCAAGAATGGAAAGAAAATTTACGAAAACCCAGCCACCTGCATCAGATGCCATGGGAACGATTTTAAGGGCAAGGATGTGGAGGTTCCAGGTCAGGGTTATTTCAAAGCACCACCGCTGACAAGTCTTGATGATTGGTATATGCTCTCACAACTAAAGAAGTTTATGGAGAAGCATCGAGGTGAACCCGCCCAAACCGTGAAGGGTCGAAAGCTAAAGCTGAGCCAACAAGACATTAATAGCCCCTCATTTGGCCCCGCCCAGATGCAGGCAATGACTATGGTGGCCTTCCCAGTCGAGGCAGATCGGGAGCAGGCTATGCGGGATGTGGTAGCCTACATCTATAGAACCTCTAGACAAAAGACACCAGTTGATAAAAAGCAGCCGTGAGCAAGGAACGATCCAGCACAACCTCATATGTGGTTTTCGCGGCAACGGTGATCACGTTTATTCTCTTCGCCCTTACGGTGTTTTCCGTGGTGATGCCCAATCGGGTGACATGGATGATGGATCTTCCTCAAGCCTCCAGCTATGCCTATCACATTGATGGGCTCTTTGGGTTAATTACATATCTTGTGGGGTTCTGGTTTATCCTGTCTGAAATTGTTCTGTTCTATTTCATTTTTCGTTACCGCAGAAAAACACCTGATCAAAAGGCAGAATATGTGTCAGGAGAGGAACCTCATGAAAAGCAGTGGATTAGCTTGCCGCATATTTTGGTAATTGTATGTGATATCGTGCTGGTGGTGGCTACGATATTTGTTTGGTACAAAGTCAAACAAACTCTGCCACCCACCAAGCCCGAAAATGTCATCAAAGTGATCGGCCAGCAATGGGCTTGGACTTTCCAATATCCCGGGCCGGATAAGGTTTTGGATACGGATGATGATGTTTATTGTGTTGATGAGTTGCATCTCAAAGTGGATACAGTTTACCACTTCAAGCTTAGCTCCAAAGATGTTCTGCACTGCTTTTCCATTCCCGCATTCCGAATCAAGCAAGACTCTGTGCCCGGACGAACCATCACCGGTTGGTTTGAACCCATCATTTCGGGAGAGCAGCAAGTCGCACGCTGGCTGGATGGCGCAATAAATGTCGCCAACAAGCAATTGGAGAACGCTGGAAAATCTAAAAACACTAAAGCTGAAATGACAGCCAAGAAGGCTCTTCAATCGGCGAAAGATGGGAAGATCCGCAAACTGGTGGCCACCGATTATGTAAGAAGAGTTTTTGACCAGTACGACACTAATGGAGATGGAGTTCTGGATGGGGGTGAGCTTTCAGAAATGTCCGGTTATGATATTCAATGCGCCGAGATATGCGGCATTGGGCACGGGTTGATGAAGGGGAGGCTCTATGTCCATTCCGAATCAGAATATAATAAATGGCAGGCATCAGTGACCGGCAAGAATGCAATTAAAGTGTCGGGGGCTGGAAAAAAAGAAGCCCCAAGTGTGTCCTTGAGTGAATCTGTCCCACAATAGAGGAGTGGCGTTTTTAACCCGAGCATAATTCTAACTGACAGACTGAAAATAAATTGAACGTGCGAATCGATAATAATGAGTAATTCGGCCCAGAAAACAGACCACGAGCATTCGGCCCACGGTTATCATGGCTTCTCATGGAAGGCTCTCTTCTGGCCGTCTACCAACCACTTTATAATTGGGTTGCAGTATCTGTTCACGGGCATTTTCATGGCGTGTGTGGGCGTCTTCATGGCTTATGTTTTCCGGATGCAGTTGGCGTGGCCGGGAACGGAAGTGCCATTGTTCGGCTTTGTGGGACCCGGCGACTATAACACAATGGTGACCATTCATGGTACAATTATGATTTTTTGGGTGGCCATGCCCGTATTGATCGCAGCTTTAGGAAATTTCCTGATCCCATTGATGATCGGTGCTGACGACATGGTTTTCCCGCGGCTGAATTGCCTGTCCTATTGGGTTTTTTTGCTGAGCGCCATCATTCTCGTTATTTCTTTGTTTGTACCCGGCGGCGGTTTTGGCGGTGGCTGGACGGCTTATCCGCCCTTGTCAGCTGATGCATCATATAGCCTGACAAAATGGGGGCAGACACTCTGGGTGTTGGCGGTTGCGCTTGAGTTCGTGGCGTTCCTGATGGGCGGCATCAATTTTGTGACCACAACCATGAATGCCCGGACCAAGGGGATGAAAATGTACGACATTCCGATCTTGGTCTGGTTCATTGTGATTGCCAGCATCCTCTTTATGATTTCCGTCGGCCCGCTGATTGCCGGGGCGGTTATGCTGCTCTTGGACCAACTTGCCGGGACGGCTTTTTACAATGTCGCCCAAGGTGGAGATCCCCTATTGTGGCAGCATCTTTTCTGGTTTTTTGGGCATCCCGAGGTGTACGTTGTTCTCCTGCCGGCCTTGGGCGTGTGCGCAGAGATCATTCCCGTGTTTGCCCGCAAGAAACTTTTTGCCTATAAAATTATTCTCTACACGGCATTCGCCACGGGCATCCTGAGCTTTGTTGTGTGGGCACATCACCAGTTTATTGCTGGGATCGACCCGCGTATGGCCAATATATTCACGGTCACGACCCTGCTGATATCGATCCCCATTACTGAGATGATGTTTGTCTATATTGCAACCCTTTATGGTGGAGCCATCGATTTCAAGACACCGATGCTTTGGGCGCTCGCATTTATCGCGGAGTTCCTGCTTGGTGGCTGCACGGGGATATACCTCGGTTGCACGGGAGTCGACATCTTTTTCCATGACACCTATTTTGTGGTTGCCCACTTCCATTTCGTTTTTGTGCCGATCGCTGTCCTTGCGGTTTATGCTGCGTTCACATACTGGTTTCCCAAGGCTTCCGGAAAAATGTTATGCGAAAGACTTGGCAAGATTCACTTCTGGGGAACCATTATTCCATTCACAGTGATTTTCCTCCTGTTGTTTATGCTCGGAATGGCCGGTCAGCACAGGCGAATTGCTGATTTTACACAGTTTCCAGAACTTGTGTCCTACCAGTCCGTCCGGCAAATAGTGACCTGTTGCCTTTTGGTGATGATTGCTTTTCAGACCGTGTTTATCTGGAACGTTATCAAAAGCCTGTTGTGGGGCAAAAAGGCAGACAAAAACCCATGGCGTGCCAACACCTTGGAGTGGGTGGTTCCCAATGTCCCGCCACATGGCAACTTTGTGGACGGCTACCCGGAAGTTTACCGTGGGCCCTATGAATACAGTGTAAAAGGCCGCGAAAAAGACTATTGGCCACAGAACGAACCGGAATAACAATCCCGGCCAAACAAGTAATTATACAATGGCATTCGTAGTACCAGATGCAACCTCAAGGAGCTCAACTGGTATGCCCACAGGGCGTTTGGGCATGTGGTGGGTCGTAGCCTCAGAGGTGGTCATTTTTGGTGGCCTGATAATGTGCTACCTGATTCATCGCTTGGGCAATCCCGCTTGGGGAGATGAGGCGGCCTTTACCATAGTTGGGGCCGGAGCATTGAACACCTTTGTGTTGCTGACCTCCAGTTACTGGATTGTTAGAGCTCACAAGCACGTGAACAATGGTGAACTTGAAAAAGCCGTCAGGGACATGTATTTGACCATTGCTTGTGCTGGCATTTTCCTGATTGTAAAAAGCTATGAGTACAGTACGGAAATCACCGAGTTGCTGCATCATCATCCGCATCCCGAAACAGGCCATGTGATTGGAACGTTCCCTGTTTTTTGGGCCTTTTATTTTGCCGCCACCGGGTTGCACGCACTGCATGTCATTGGAGGAGCGGCTGCGATTTACATCGTTTTGCGTGGAGTGAAGAAGGGGGAAAACCTGCAAAGAGTGGAGTATGCCGGGATTTACTGGCACTTTGTCGATGTGGTATGGATTTTCCTTTTCCCATTATTTTATATTGCCAAGTGATGGAAATATGTCTGCAGAAATAAGATGAGTGACAATCACGAACATTCTCATTCGGATTACTGGAAAATCTACAAGTGGTTGGTGGTCCTATTCGTGATCAGTGTGGCCGGTCCGTGGCTGGCACCGGGCATCAAGGTAATCGTGTTACTGACGGCTTTTGGCATTGCTTTGGTTAAGGCATTGTTAGTGGTCTCCAACTTCATGCACCTCAACGTCGAGAAAAAATTCATCTGGTTCCTTTTGTTGGCCTGCGTGTTTATTCTTTTGGTATTTTTTGCCGGTGTCGCGCCCGATGTGTTGAATAAAAGCGGTAACAACTGGGTTTCCGACTCAGCTGCAATGGTGACCCACCATGTCAAACATCAGGAAAATCATCAAGCGGATCCGCCACCGGTTGTTTCATCTGTAAAAACAAACATTGTGGTGACGGGGCCGAGCTCCAAAGGCGAAGAACTATTTAAATCAAAAGCTTGTTTCACCTGTCACCAGACTGATCCAAGCATACCTGCGCCTGCCGGACTGGCACTCAAAGCGCCCAAATTTATGGGAGATTTTTGGGGTAAGGAACGAGAGGTAGAGCTGAACTCTGATCCCATTTCACCCGCATTCATGCCTAGCGGTAAATTCGAGAAAGTAGTCATGGACGAGGCGTACGTTATGGAATCGATCGAGAAGCCAAACCTCAAGGTGGTCAAGGGGGCGGTGGCTGCAATGGCTCCTCTCCCCACAAATGCTGATGAACGGAAGGCATTGGCAGAATACATTAAATCTCTGAGCAAATAACCGTGCCTCGGTGCCATGAGTGATTTGACTGCTAGTTTAACCCAGCCCAGCCCCAACTCGGTTGGACGACGCCTTGCCATTCCGCACGCCGTCCTTGGAGTGCTCCTTTTCGTGGTGTGCGAGGTGATGTTCTTTGGTGGCCTCATCAGCGCATATTTGGTTGGCAGCGCCGGCCAATCATGGCCTCCCGCCGATCAGCCGCGGTTGCCGGTCATTACCACCCTCTTCAATACCGTCGTATTGCTGTGTAGCGGATGGTTCATGTACCGCGCGAGTTTACCTCAACGAAACAATTCCAAGGCCGAGGCTACCAGCAGCACGCCCCTCGCCATCACCATTGGTCTCGGCGTTTTTTTCGTCGTGTTCCAAGGCTATGAATGGGTGCAATTGATCCAGTTCGGGCTGACCATCCAATCCAGCACCTACGGAGCTTTCTTTTATCTGATCGTTGGGATCCATGCCCTCCATGTCATCGCCGCCCTCGTCGCACTGCTGTACGTCTATGTGCGGCTCAAGCAAGGTCGGTTGACCAGTGGAACTTTTGGCGCGGCCAAAATTTTCTGGTATTTTGTTGTCGGCCTCTGGCCCGTGCTGTACATTCTTGTATACTTGAATTGAGGTGAAACGAGAAATGGTCGCCCACAGGAATAGAACATTAACCATCCTCATGGCTGCGCTTGTGCTGATGCTGACCGCGGCGCCCGCGTTGGCCTGCCCGGTTTGTTTCTCTGCTAACAAGAAAAGCCGGGCGGCCTTCATATTTACCACCGGCCTCCTTTCATTCATGCCATGGGCGATGATTGGCGGCGGAGTTTTCTGGTATCGACGTCGACTCAGGGAGCACGATGCTGAAACAGCCTTGGACGATGAAGTAAATTCAGACCAGAATTCAGATTCGTAGGGCAACAACCTCTACCAACCAGAAACAATTCTTCAGGTAATCAGTGCCGTTCGTCGGTTTCCATTTAATGCCCAATAATGCCGGACTCTCGCAGGGCGTCGAGAATCATTCGTTCTGGCGGCACGCCCGGTGCGTCGTCGTAAATGCGTCAACCGGGAGCGAAGTCCGTGCGCGCGCGTGCATCCGGATCAACGTCCAGCCCGCTGATTTGGATGGTGGGGCTGCCAAGGAAGCGGTGCTTTTCGATGTCCGCTGGTGAGGTCACCGTGATGCGCTCGATGGGCACCTTTAGCGAATATTTCGCCAGCACCTCACGCAAGCGCGCGACCGCACGCTCAGCATTGCCTCAACCACCGGATTGGAGGACGATAATTTTGGCAGGGGAATTTCCGGCGGTCACAGGAGACTGATTTTGAGAACACGCACCGGCCAAGACGGCAAGCGTGCAGGCGGCAATTGATTTAATAGCGTTCATCTAAATAATTCGTTTCGTCACCATTTTAAAACATGCTCGAAGAAACTGTGAATCACCGCGTTGCTATTTTCATTTGGCGAATGGTCGGTGCGATTGGTCATTGCCACACGGTGTTTTAAGCCGAGCAAATTGTTGACCGCGATGGAGTGGTTGAGCGCAGTCCAGCGGTGCGGGCCATCCTCGGAGCCGCCGCTTACCAAAAAAGGTCGCGGAGCCATCAGCGCGTGAAGCTCGTGCAAATTGCGCTTGTCCGCCAGCAGTTTGGGGTACAATCCGCGGGCAGGGTTTTTGGTGGTGGGCACTCCGCGTTTGCGCCATGGTTTGGGGTGATAACCAAGGTACCATGGCTCCCAGTAGTTCACGCTCGAGCGTGTATCAAAAACAATGCCAGGATCCGACCATGCCGCGCAGGCAAATTTGTCGAACAGGCACGAACCAAACATCGCCCACTTGCCTCCGTACGAGTGGCCAACGATGCCGATGCGTTGGGCGTCCACCTCCGGTCGCTGAGCCAGCACGTGCCACGCATTGGCTGCCGCGCATCCAAGCATCGAGAGCGGCTGGACGGTGGCGTTCTTGATGGAGGGGAAATAAGTGGCATACGTGCGGTTGTTTGTTGTCTCCGTGCTGCCAAGCGAAAGCGTCACAAATCCGCGCCGTGCCAGTTGCAGTGCAAAATCCCGATGCGGATTTTTGCCGAGCCCAATCGCCGTTTCCGGTTCATAAAAAACCGTCACCACCGCCGGCCGTTTTCCCTCGCCCTTTTCATTGCCATGAGGAATCAGAAGATACCCAGTAGTAAACTCCACTGGCGTCCACTTGAACCGCACTTTGAGTTGCCAAAAATTCTCCCGACGCTTTTTCCCCAATACCTTCACCTTCGGCTCCGTGATGAGTTTCGGCCAAGCTCCCAGCAACTTCATCCAGTCTCCCCGAATCTCCAATCGCCGCCGCGCCCAATCCGCCGGTGACTTCACCCGCGTGCCATCATTAAAAATCAACGGTGATCGATGCTCCCCGAATTTTCCCCTCCATTCCCTCGTGGGTGTAAAGTACGGCTCAATTTCATCCCAACCATTCCGCTCCGCCGTCAACGCCGTCCCCGCAACCACTCCCGACGCCAAGCCCTTTATAAATCCACGACGATTGGTTTGAATCCTCATGGCCGTATTATAAGACTCCCAACCGCCGCTGTCTCGAAAAATACCGCCTAAATATGACCAAGCAGATTGCTTTGTCTGTGAGTAAACCGTCTGCTAGTATTTAATTCAAAAACCGGAAGTCCAAGCACGCATAGAGGCCGTGGAAGATTTGGGGCCAAGCTTTGGTGGGATCCTTTTCGTTGGTGAGAAACTTCAGGATGATTTCGCGTTCGCGGGCGGTGGGGTTGCGGCCGATTGTTCGGCGGTAGGCATGGCGGATGCGGGCGGGGTTGTTGGGTAATTTTTCGGCGAGCAGGCGTTTCGCGGCGGCGGCGGCTTGGGCGCGGACGAAGGGGCTGTTCATCAGGAAGAGCGCTTGGGTGGGGACGCTGCTGGTGGTGCGGCTGCCGACGACGAGGTTGGGGTCGGCGAAGTCGAACACGGCCAGAATTTCCAGAGGCGTGTTGCGGAAGACCGGCGCGTAAAGGCTGCGGCGGGTGTCCTCGAATTTGTATCCGTATTCGGTGGTGGTGCCGGGTTTGATAGTGTTTCCGCCCGATTTCGTATCAAGCTGGCCGCTGACGGACAGCACCGCATCGCGAATGGCCTCGGCTTGGAGGCGGCGGCGGTTTTGACGCCAGTGGAGTTTGTTTTCTAAATCCACTCTCTCCAGTCTCAAGTCTCCAGTCTCAGAGCTAAGCTGATACACGCGCGAGAGCATTATTTCGCGGATGAGTTTTTTTACCGACCAACCTTCGGCGACGAAGCGTGTGGCGAGGTGGTCGAGCAAGGCTTGATGGGTCGGCAGTCGGCCGCTGTGGCCAAAGTTGTTCACGCTCGGCACGATGCCTTGGGCGAATAGATGATGCCACACGCGGTTCACAAACACACGCGCGGTGAGCGGATGCTCCGCGCTGGCGAGCCAGTTGGCCAGTTCGATGCGGCCACTTGCTTGGGCGGAAATCTTCGTCGCGGGGCCGCGATGCAGCACGCGGATGAAGCTGCGCGGCGTCTTGGGCCCGGCATTGTGCGCGTTGCCGCGAATAGCGATTTGGATGTCGCCGGGCTGATCGCCCTCATCGGCGGCAATGATTTCCGGCTGCTTCACGGCCACCTTTTGCAGCGCCTTCAGCTCCGCCTCCATTTTTTTCAATATCGCCTGCGCCGCCTTGCCTTCCAGCTTGGGCGCAGGCTTCGCGACTGCCGGCGTGTTCGTTGATAAAAACTGAACCGCATCGGAGATCACGTGCGCGGTGGTGCCATTGGTGGAAATCACGACTGCCTCCCATTCGCCCATGAGAAAATCGAACGTGCCCAGCGAAATGAAATAGCCATCAATCGGCGGCTGTTTCGTTTGGTCGATGTGCTTCGTCACCTCGCCGTCGGCGTGGCGGATGAGCACCGGCACTTTGGCATCGCGATTGGTGCCGTGCGTGTACGCCACCCGCACCTCGAACTTGCCGTCGCCGGGAATTTTAACCGTGTA
>Ga0114993_10004069_pt1 | contig 14770 bp, 13 predicted proteins | sample ArcticOcean_MG_C_FD_87042 | JGI IMG/M metagenome (GOLD analysis project Ga0114993, IMG submission 87042) | Marine microbial communities from western Arctic Ocean - ArcticOcean_MG_CB2_150 | ecosystem: Environmental > Aquatic > Marine > Oceanic | place: Arctic Ocean: Canada Basin | collected...
CTATGCTCTTGGCTGGACCATGAGTCGCTAGATTCTCCGTAGATATGGATAGACGGAGGTAACTGGTGAGTATTAGGGGAAATGAAAATAGACATCAATTCTGTATGCGAATTTCCAAAGTCATCTATTGCTGTAACGACAATCGTGCATGCGCATGGACCAATAACAAGGGGATTAATTTCTATGTCAAATGACCACTTGTTCCAGAGACCAGTTTCAGATTCGATTACTAGATCATCTGTGAAATCGACGTAATGCCTTGTACCTGATGAATCCAGTAATTCCCATGTTGCAGAATCCGGGATCTTCTCATCCTGTATTGTGCCTGATACAATTGTACTAGACCCATCTGTCATTTCAAGGATAAAGGTCCCGTCAGCAATTTCAAGTATAATTTGCGCAGGATATTCATCCCCTCCATCATCTGCAAAAGAGGTTGATTGCGAGATAGTCACTACCAGAAAAGCTGCGATGATGGGTAACACGCGGACTCGAGATATTGCGGTGAACACGATAATCGCGCTGAACCAACACTATTCAATGCCATGGGCTTCTGCGCTATCTATCTGAGATTCTCATTTGCCAAGTCAGCTCATCTAGCCATAATCCCAGTGTTGCGCGATCGATGTATTCTTGTCCGGAGTTTGCCGATAAAACGCATTCACATGCTGCCGAAGCCAATAATGCTGCATCAAATAGAGATAGTCCGGAACCCAGTGCTGCAGCTAAGGATGTAGCAGCTGCATCATGCATTCCAATCTGTTGTTCGGCTGAAGGAGCCATGCATGGCATGTGAATACTGTCGTCTTCTCTTTGATGCAGAATAACACCATGAATTCCACCTAGTACGAGAATCCCATCCCATGAGTACTCATTCATCAGTTGCTTTGCAGCATTATCATCATCCAATCCAATCCTTCTAGACAAAAGAGCCATCCCTCTCTTCTCAAATATAACAACCGTTGCCCCCCTACTCTTTTCCAGGCCGGTCAATTTCGGATCCACTATCGCAGGGATTTTCAATTCATTTGCGGCGGATATCAGAGATTGGGCCCCATCTAGTGTGACGACTCCCTTATTATAATCTGAGATAACTAAGGCGCAACTATTGGATATGGAAGAGTGGGCTGATTCAGTAAGAGAGTCAGAAATCTCCAAACCAAGAGTTTCGTTGGGGCCTCTGTCTGCCTGAAGTAGAATCTGTCTTCTATCGAGGAGGCTTTCCCTACTACCGAAGAATCGAATCTTAGTTAACGTCATTCTATCGGATACTTCCATAACATTATCAAGGTTGATTTTCATATCCTTGAGAGTGGTCTTAATTGATTCGCCTTCGTTGTCATCTCCAATTGCTGTGTGAAATGAGACCTTCATTCCGAATGAGGTTAGTCCAATAGCTATGTGAGCCGATGCACCGGGCGATTCATCGGATTGGATTATCTTCAGTACGGGCACCGGTGCAGTAGAATTCAGATTGTTCGCGAAACCATGGTGATATCTATCTAGCATGGTATCACCGATTAGAGTAACCTGGGCGCCATCTATTGAATCCAGTAAGGCCTTCAGTCTCACTAAACTTTCCTCTCTGAGGGTGGTGGAATCATCACTCATAATGTTCGGGAGAGGGTTCGACGAAATGATATTTGGGGATAGCGTCTAATTTGTTAGCGTCTTGCAATGGGACATGAAGTCCGGGGATCTAAGGAGAATATACGATGGTCCGGCCTATAGCAGGCTTTGGGAGAAATCTGCAATTGGACTACTGACCGGGAATCAGGGACTTCTTCTCACAGATTCAGAGGTGATCTTCTGTAGAGAACATAGGGGTGTTGAGTTCGAAGATATTTCGGACCAGCGATCATTTGCATTATGGCTTTCCGAACGAGTTAGATTAAATCGAAACATTCTCCGAGAAGCAGCAATCCTAGAGGCTCTGAGAGTTCCTGGAAACAAGGTTGTTCTATCGGAAAACTTTGAGCCATTGGGTCTTGAAAGCTCAGATTCCTGGGCTGTTAGATGGTCTTCCGACGACCACCCTCGCAGAGGTTCCCCCGTTTCTGAGATTCTATGGTATGAATCAAAGGATGTCTTACATGATGTTAACCAGGAACCTGAGAACACATTGGAAGGCCTACTCTATTGGTGCGACGAGGTGACTAGGAGGGGGAGGTTGCCGGAAGTACTTGTCATTGACGAGGAACAGTCTGTAGTCACATATCGCCTCAGTGAAGCTGATCCCAATGGCGATATGAATCAACCAACGGCACAAGTGTTTGAAAGTATATCAGAGAAAAGCGCGGAAAGCCTTGGCTGGAATGGAATTTTCATATCAGATGCAATCAATTGGCCGCTTGAGTCAATTGGTATCCCCCTCCACGAGGGAAGGCAATTGGATATTATTGAGGCAGAAATCGTCCGATTAATGGGGAAAAATGCACAGTCTACTAGAGAAGTTGAGATTTCAAAATCGCATTTATCCACTATTAATGATGATGAATTTGGGTTTCTTTCGGTGTCGGCAAGCATACTACTCGATTTGTGGATGAGAGGTTTGAATACCAGATCCGGATTCAAGTATGGAACTGCTTGGAGGTGTTATTCAGGAGATATTGGGGATGGGCATGCTCCGTGGTTGGTAGTCGATCCATCCAAGGAGGGACCGGCAAACTGGGCTGAGGCCTGTCTATCATCTAGGCTTGCATCAGGCGTAAACAAGCACTGGCTTTACCCAATACACGATGGAGAAAGATGGAGGTATCTGCAGATCTCACGGCCACCATCGGATTCCCGATGGAGCAATCCTAAGCGTATCTAGATGAGTCCTAGTTTGGTGGAGTCCAATCGGAATAGGCTATGTGCGCTGGATGGATATTCTTCTCCTCGTTGAATTCAATAATCCTCTCGGCTAGCCATTGGAACCACTCAAAATCACCCTCAACTCCCGATTGCTCCCTACTCTGGAAAATGAGATTCTGGGTCTTCTCGAATGTGGATACTATGGGGCCTGAGAACAAGTCGTAGACTATCTAAAAATCGAGATTTCCATGGTAAATCTGCGCACCTATGCTTTCCCACGTGGTGAAAATGGTAATTGCAATATCCCAGTTATTGCCGTGGTATTCCTTCATCTGAGCCATGGTCTACAAGTCATCGGGTTGATTGAAAATCATCATCAAACCGGGTGACCAGTCCTTGGACTGGAAAAGGTTAGCCAGCGAAATCGTTGCAGCGCTTTTACGGGACTTCTTGAGTTCCCTGATTTGAATCCAACTGTAGAATGCAGCGCCGAGGATTGTCACCAGTCCGATTACCTCGGCCCATTGCGAAGCTGTAGCTAAGTCCACTTTGGTAGTCTGCATTCGCTGGCTTAGAGACTTTTCCGACAAATTTACAGATCTGTTGACTCTTTCCTATTTCCTGTAGCTATTGACAGGGCCAAGAGCACAAGAACAGTTGAGATTGCATTCGAAGGAATTGCTAGCCAATTTAGGGGCCCAAATGGGAAATCTCCTTCAGAGTTTAGCACGATTGGAATTCTTTGCTCGATATTGTTTGAATCTACTATGACCAGCTCGCCCCTTGCCACCATTCTTGGTTCAAGCAGTCCAGCCGGCTCAATATTCAATATTATTGGGTCCCCAGGATAGAATTGTCCAGATGTCGGGGAATCAGAAATTCGTCCTGCTGGACCTTCAACTGTGATCGTATATATTCGAGGGCCATCGCCTTCAGTATCAGGAAACATCCTCACAGTTGATGGTTCATCCCATGCAACCGTAGACTCCAAAGTATCGCTGGTGAATCTGTGGTTAACAACACGCCATTCGAGAGAGACCCTAGTCATGGGCCGATCGTAGCAACCTATTGTTCCCGAAATAACTCCCTCCCTTGGTGATGAGTCTGATAATTCCAGTATTGGAATTGGGTTCGAATCATTTGCGGATGGAATCAAAAAATCACCCGTAGTAGATAATTGGGACACAATCTGACAATCTGAATCGGCAATTATCTCTCCGTAAACAGACTCATTTGGTAGTAAAACGATTGGATTTCTCGGCATCGATACTATTGCATTTGAATCACCTACAAAGTCATATTCAAACGTGGCCGAATCATTTCCACCTGATGTGACGGTGATTGTCCAGGGGGCTAATCGTCCACGATTGTCCCAGATCTGCTTTCCAGTGTGGCCAAATCTATCACCAACCGTGAAAGTATCCCCTGCGGATCCATAGTCCCTCGCCCTCAGTAATGCATCGTTGCCATCCGCTTCGATGATCTTTACCCACGGCTTAAGTGGGTCGGTATTGACAAGGTTTGAGTCAATATTGCCGAATTCGAAATCCTGTTGTTCTACTAATATTCCATGTCCTGGCAACCCACTGTCGAACCCAACATCTGACCTTAGTGAAACCCAAATGTACTCTCCTTGGGCAATTTCAATCTTCAGTGGCGACCCACCTTGGGAAACTGGGTACAAAGTGAAGTTTCCATCTAGATGAAGGATGGGTAGAATTGGGCTGATTGCCCCAATTAGATCCAAAGTAGAAGAAGACGGCAGTGATGGCCTGTCGCCGTCTCCAATCCAGTTTCCACTAGCCATAATGTCCCAGTCACCAAGCCCATACCAGTTTTTTGTCGGAGACTCGCTATGTACGTCATAGAGGTCGACTGCCCCCATTTGATGGAGCATCTCATGGATCGTAACACCGAGGCCACCGTGCACTGATGCCATGGTGTAGTGCTCAAACCTGTAGTCACCAATGACAACTGGATCATGAAATAGTGAGAAATGACTCCAGATTCTACTAGATGGGCCACCCTCCTCCTGGGGCTGACCAGAATGTAGTATTAGGAGTCGGTCGACCACAAAATCTCCATCGAGATCCCATCGAGAAGGGTCCTGGTCCTGCAATAATCCCATTATAGCCTGTGTTGCAAGCTCCCTAGCACCTTCTGAATCACTACCAGAATCCCTCTCTAAATCAGAATCTTCTCCCCAGTACGACTCATCATATTGGGACTCCCAGACTCCTTCTACTATGGTTGGATCTAGTTGTGACCGGCCACCACTCATTTCTGAGATATACTGCTGGGCTGACAAGTCTCCGTCAAAGAGATCACCAAGCAGAGAATTCGGAAATGGCTTTCCGGGGAAGCTGATGCGAAGTACGGGCCATTTCTCCTCCATCGAGAGCCCTACCATCTCATTATCCACATGTTCTTGATCCCTAACTGTAGATGCTATTGCTTCGTTTACCTTGGATGAGTTCATGGATACGAATACGGAGCTGACTAACAAAATGACTGTTACAACAACTCTGAGATAATGTGTTGATGATAGTTTGCCCACGGCATTAGGCCAATAGCGCAGCCTTTCAAGTCAATGCCAAACTGCTAGGTAGTTGTGTCATTATTACCATAGGGACTCCATAGCGACATCTTCACAGGTGCTGTTTGTGAAATCACATCCGCGAGGAGAGCCACCATAATGGCGATTACCAATTTCAGGCCATCGTATTCAACTGGTAGAGTTAGGATTATGATGCCAGAAGAAATAGTCAACAATCTGTTCCTGAATCTGGTCTTTCCGGATGATACCATTCCGAATATCCTTGACAGGGAAAGGGTGATTGTTGTTACTGACCAAACCACCATGACCCAAGTGACCCCCAAACCGAGAGAGAAAATTGAAGCAGCGTCGTATCGGACGAGAATCCCTTCTGGAGTACCAGAAATTCTAGAGAAATCAATTAGTGCTGGAATACCAAATGCCCAAATAACAATTATTGAAACCGGCACAACCGTAGTCGTAAGGAATAGCACAGCTGTGAGCCAATTCCTCTCTCTAGGGAATAGGCCTGTTTTAGCGAAATTGTAAGTCAAAACTGAAACCATTGGTAGCATTGTTATCATCGAAAGTAGAATTACGACGCTCCAACGCATCTGAATCCAGTCAAATGGCCCATAAACGGATAAATTCTCGTTGTTCGGACCAATTGGCAGGGGGACTATCTCCAACCACATAGATACAACCTGATTGGCGGAGAATGACCAGAAGATGCATAGTAGTAACATCACAAATGCAGTTTTTCTGGCAATTGAATTGAGTTCCTCTAAATGTACTACAAAACGCCCAAGGTCCACCTTAGGGTTATGATCTGGGGTCACATTACATCCTTCACTTCGGGGGCCGATCTAGCTGCAAGGATTGTTCGGTATACTCCGTAAGCCGCCCATGCACTGATGAAGAATGCAGTTCCAGTAATGAAATCGGTGAAATTGACGCCTTGGAATGCAATTGGGGTCTCTGAATTTGCCCAACCAACAGCGAAGTAGAATGAAAGTGCACATACAACGGCTCTGCGAAAGCCCTGAGGGTATGCCAACTCACTAGCTAGGAACTCAGGGCCATCTTCGTATTTCCTCTCAAGAATCTCCTTCTGCACAACGGCTCCGAAGATTAGTGCAGTCAAACTTGTCCAGAAGAAAAGATTCCCCTGAGAGAAAACCCTGTGAGACAGTGCATCTTGTCTTTCTTGCACGAGTTGTTCGTCAGACACATCAATGAGGAATAGAGAGTCGTAGGTTCCGACGGAAATGGTCCTTGTCTCCAAAGTAGAACCGCTCTCGTCAGTAGTAATGGTCCCAGGGGGGTTTATTGAGAAGGATAGGAGGTTCCAGTAATCCATGTCGTCAGGTATTCCAGCACCATCGACAGAATTGCCAGCAAGCCAGAATTGCACCGCTCCGACGTCTTCGCTGGGAGACATCCAATTAATCGTCCAAATCCCTTCCAGACTTGGATCCGAGTGAGAGACGTCATCTGAGCGACCCTCGGCATAACGAATCTCTTCACTCTCGTCCCATGAGAAGTTTCCAACCGAGTCAGAGGATATCAGAAATCCTGCATGAGTATTTCCATCTGCTCCTGAGAGGGTGAGGGAGTCGGCCACACGTATGGTCAGTTGGTACTCCTCTGACGTATCGTACATCAGGGGGACGCCAGTGACCATTACCACTGCCCTATCTGATGGTGCACCATTATTGTGACAGGTGCATCCATACTTCACGGTCAGGTCATCATTGGAATTGGATGCACTAGGGCCCTTGCTCATTCCCAAGGCTGGAAGTGATACTGCGACTACTACAACAAGACAGGCCAAGACCCTTCTGACATTCACTCGCACGATATCACCAATCCTTTCTCGAAGTCGATGTCAAATAACGGTTGGGGGAACTTAACCTCAGAACTCCTTGATAGCACTATTTAGTTCGTTCATCATCTTCTTCCCATCACCGAATAGCATCATTGTCTTATCTTCAAAGAACAAGTCGTTATCGACACCCGCATATCCTACAGATAGGCTTCTCTTAATGATCACAACTACTCTGGCCTTATCCACGTCAATTATGGGCATCCCTCCGAGTGGCCCCTCACCGGACCTGGCAACGGGATTGATTGTGTCATTCGCCCCGATTACCAGGGCGAGGTCTGTCTCTGGGAGCTCTGAATTTATATCATCCATCTCAATCAATTGCTCATATGGAACGCTGGCCTCGGCCAGTAGTACGTTCATATGGCCAGGCATCCTTCCTGCTACAGGGTGGATGCCGTATGATATCTCGACACCTTGAGCTTCCATTAGATCGGCAAATTCCTTCACTGCGTGCTGTGCTTGGCTTACGGCCATTCCGTAGCCTGGTACGATGACGCATTTGGTGATGCCATCACAGACCATTGCAATCTCCACAGGATCACTGCCGATTTTGGTTCTAGTTACTGATTCCCTGCCTCCACCTCCGAAGGACATGAAGAGTACCGCCATCAGTGTTCTATTCATCGCCTTACACATGATGAATGTTAGAATAAGACCAGCTGCACCGACCATAGACCCGGCTATGATTAGGACATTATTCCCGATTACGAAACCAGTGAATGCCGCGGCAATCCCTGACATCGAGTTTAGCAAACTTACGACTACTGGCATATCAGCACCGCCAATCGGAATCACAAATAGTACGCCGAGTATGCAGGAAAGAATTACGAGAGAATATATGTAGTCATAGTTGTGAGGATTCTGGACGGTCAGTCCAATGAGGGAGATACATGCTAGAAGCACCGCTCCTTTGACGAAGTTCATCCACGGTGGCCCCCAGGTTGGGAAGTTTACCCACTTTCTTCTACCTCTATCGTCCTTCTTAGTGAAGGGGATATAGAATCCACCCCTGAGTTTCCCCATTGCCATGAGGCTGCCGGTCAAAGTAGCCCAACCAATAATTCCCGAAAGCCCAATTGCCACCCAAATAGCATACAATTCCACTCCAGGATCTGGGACGTTAGAATTCTGAAGTCTCTTGAGGACCTCCGACAGGCCGACAAGAGCCGATGCCCCTCCTCCGAATCCATTGAATAGTGCCACAAGTTCTGGCATCTCAGTCATCTCAACACGTGTAGCCATGACGTAACCAATTAGTGTACCAATAGCCAAACCACCGATAATCAACTCATAGCCAATAATTCCTTCTGTGTACATCTTGACCAATGTAACAAGTACGGCCAGGAGCATCCCATATGCTCCCAATCTGTTTCCCTGGGGTGCAGTCCTAGGGCTAGATAGTCGTTTAATTCCTAGGATGAACATTGCTGCAGAGACAAGATATCCAATGTCCCAAATAACTGGATCAACCATCAGTTGCCACCTCTGCGTTTCTTTCCAGCTATCATTTCTAACATCTTATTCGTAACCATGAATCCTCCGACTACATTGATGGTCGCCATTATCAGTGCGATGAAGGCGAGCCAGGACGCAGTGCCCGGGTCACCACTGTTAAATTGGGCATTTGATAGAATCAGTGCCCCGACAATAGTAATTCCTGAAATCGCATTTGCACCAGACATCAAGGGAGTATGCAAGGTTGGTGGTACTTTGCTGATAAGTTCGAATCCGAGGAAAATTGCCAGTACGAAAACTGTAATACTTGCCACAAGGGTTGCCAATGTCAGCATTAGCCGACCACCTCCGAAAGTTTTGTCTGCTTTGGATGGATCTCTCCAGCGTGGCAGAGAAGTACCCCGCCCATCCCAGTAACGTAGAAATCATCGCCTTCTGGAGCACCCACAAGAATTGCATCATCCATATCGATTCTAAGTTCGCCATCATTAACCAATGTAGACAGAAAAGTCGTCATGTTGTTCGAAAAGAGCATGCTTGCAGTGGTGGCTAACTCTCCTGCGAGATTTTTTGTGCCAACTATGGTCACTCCGTTTTCGGTTGTGATTATTTCACCCGGAACAGTTAACTCGCAGTTTCCGCCCACATCTGCATTCATATCAACAACAACGGAACCTGGCTTGAACTTAGAAATTGCACTCGAAGGTACGGTAATAGGTGCCGGCCGACCGAATATTCTGGCGGTTGTCACAATTACATCTGCATCGCTTGCAACCTCGCAAACAGCATCGTTGACTTTCTGAATAAACTCTGGAGTTAGTGGTTTCGCATAGCCTGACTCGTCCTCGAAATCGTCCATCCCATCGACTTCAATAAATCTCCCCCCAACTGATTCAATCTGCTCAGCAGCTGATTTTCGAACATCAGATGCATAAACAACTGCACCCAGTCTCTTAGCTGTTGCAATTGCTTGTAGGCCAGCGACACCGGAACCCATGATTACGAATTTTGAAGGCCTAACAGTCCCTGCGCTTGTAGTCATCATGGGAATTCCTCGAGGAACGTGAGCAGCCCCGAGTAATACGGCCTTGTATCCAGCAAGGTTGTCTTGACTTGAGTTCACATCCATGGCTTGTGCCCTCGAGAGTCGACGTGGAATCATGTCCATACTGATCAAAGTAATTCCTGCATTTACAGATTCCTTCACCCTTTCTGGATTCCTAAATGGGTCTGCTACACAGGCTACAATCTGCCCCTCCTTTGCATTGGAGATATCGGGCATAGATATTGATACCAATATGTCACAGGACATTGCATCCTCATGACTTGATACCGTACATCCTGCGGCCTCGTAGTCATCATCAGTATTGTGAGAAATTGTGCCAGCACCAGTTTCAACAACTACTTCAAAGCCTAATTTATTCAACTTCTTTAACGAGCCAGGAACGATGGATACCCTGTTTTCTCCTTCGGCCTCTTCCAACACTCCTACTCTCATTTGAAACACCTAACTGATAATACAGATGAATCCAATTGAAGGCTGTTATTGAAACCGTCGGCCGGAAAATTTCACACTAGAGTCAGCCGAAAATTAGGATATATCCTATGCCAAAAACAGCTACATCACATATCGCATGAGATAACCAGCATACCCAGATCGATTTGTGACGGAAGTACAACCACGACCAAATGGCGGCTGCAGAAAGTAGGCCAAAACATGCCATTATAGTTTGCCACCAAATGAAACCGTAGTAGTGCAGGGCTATTGCGTGATGAAGAGTGAATAGAGTGGCGGACAAGATGATAGCTGCAATTTCGCTGCCGAGTAAATCGAGGCCCTTTGTGGTGACAAACCACCTGAAGACATATTCCTCAAGCAGGCTATTGAGGAAAATCCAGTATAGTATTCCTACAACGTAGATTCTAATGTCAGTTAATCCTGTTGTTTCCATTTCTACTAACATGGCATCAGCATCAATGGTATCTCCGAACAAAAGCCACATTACAACAATAATGCCCGACATTACAATACCTGTGATGGCGCCCAGAATCAGACCTTCCCTGTTTGGCATAGACCATGAAATGACATTTCCCTCAACACGAAGGAACCAGTATGCAGGGGCAATTAGGAGCCAAAATTTGCAAGCCATGAAGAACACTTGTGATGTCAACTCATCATCATTATAGTTCAACGTGAATAGGATGGAGATGGTCGGAACGAAGGCAACTAAACTGATTCCGATTAGTGGATTTGCCTGCTTTTGCATGATTTTCTGAGTAAGGACAACTAGAATACGCTTGCTACGTTAATGCACATTCTAACCAGCAAAGGGCTAAGACTGGTGCCACAGGCGCACAGTCATGACCAATGGGGCAAGGAAAGTTGCTGTAATCGGTGCTGGAAACGTTGGAGCTACATGCGCCTTCGTTTTGGCCGAGAGAAAGGTAGGGGAAGTCGTTCTTCTTGACATCTTCGAGGGCTTTGCGAAAGGTAAGGCACTAGATATGAGCCAGGGGGGAAGAATTCTGAACTATGATGGCAGAATTACGGGAACCAAAGACTATTCCGACATTGCTGGATCAGATGTTGTGGTCGTGACTTCGGGTTTCCCCCGGCAACCGGGCATGAGTAGAGAGGATCTCATAGGGAAAAATGCAGACATCGTCTCACAGGTTGGCGAGGGAATTAGGGACAATGCTCCAGATGCTGTGATAGTTATGGTCACAAACCCACTGGATTTGATGACTTATCATATGCAGAAGATAACTGGATTTTCACACAATCGTGTAGTAGGACAAGCGGGCATCCTAGATAGTGCTAGGATGACTCACTTCATCGCACAGGCTGTAGGCTGCAGCAACGAGGATGTACAGGCAATGGTGCTAGGGGGTCATGGGGATACAATGGTACCTTTGCCAAGGTACACGACGGTTAATGGAATCCCAATCACCCAACTGCTCAGCGAGGATGAGGTCAAGGTAATCTGCGAGAGAACTGCTAGCGGTGGTGGAGAGATAGTGAAGCTGCTTGAGAGAGGCAGTGCTTTCTACGCCCCAGGTAGTGCTGCTGCAATAATGGCAGAGTCAATACTAGATGACAGGAAGAGGGTGCTTCCATGTAGCACTTATCTCAGTGGAGAGTATGGAATGGAAGACGTATACATAGGAGTTCCTGTAGTATTGGGCAAAGACGGCGTTGAGAGAATCATAGAACTGGAACTTGAGGCAAACGAGCTTGAGAGTCTCCAAGGTTCAGGGTCATTCTACAAAGAGCAGTTGAGTACAATACTTGGATATTGAGATGTTACAACTGAGTTGAACAGAGTGACTACGGAATATTTGCATCTCGAACATGATGGGAAGTTGCTTCTCGTCGACAAATCCGGTAATGGCCCGATTATACCCCAGATGGGGAGAAATGTTGTTCGGCCTGGTGATGAAACAATCAGGCTACCGACTCCCGAAGAAGTCGAAGGAATGGGTATTGAATGGACATTGAGAAGGGTGAATCGAATAAGCCTAGGTTCATTTGACTACATTGTCACATATGGGGTACCAGATATTGCATGGCCAGAAAACTGGGCGTGGAAGGATTCGGTAATTAGCGATAGTACAGTAGATCCAGTAGTTCGTGAGTCGGTCTATCGAACTCTTCACAGGGTTGTGAGCAAGGTCGTAATTACGAACTCAAATAATGAAATTCTGATGGTTATGGCATCTCGTGGATTTTTCACCGGTTGTTGGACTCTACCGGGTGGTTTTGTCGATTATGGAGAACACCCAAGAGAGGCGGCACAGAGAGAAGCTAAGGAAGAGTTAGGCATCACAATTGTGATTCCAGACCCATTGGGTGAGAGTGGTGGTATTGTCCTAGGTGATGATAGTGCCATCATTCAGAATGAGATTTTCAACGACGAGGGAATAAATTGGGTTTCTTTTACCTATACTTGTCAAACGGACTTAGAGGGGCAGGAGATTATTCCAAAGGAAGGAGAAATAGATGAAGCTAGGTGGTTCTCGTTCGAGAAGGCTTTAGAATCAGCCGTATCCAAATTCGATATCAGTGCGATAAACAGAATCAGGAGCAGTTGAGGAGTTAGTGGGACTGCTTCAATGATCTTCTAACCACTCTGATAACTCATCGTTGAGATAGTTGATTTCAGTCTTGAGATCGGTTATTTGAGCGCTCGAAGCAGCTATATTGTCCAATTTTCTTACCATCGCTTGATAGGCATCACTGTGGTTTTCACAGGTAAAGGGGCCACCTTGGCAAATCCATCCTTCGTCGATCAAACTCTGAACCTTAGATTCGAGAGTCTCACCTACTTTGGGGTTGAGGCCCCCCGCCACTATCTTGTACTTCATAATCATCGAAGGGGGTGTCAGCCTTGAACGGTTGGTTCGAGGAGTGGAGGGGCTACGCCAAGATGCCGCTAAGGGGGTTGTCTCGGAGCATGGAAGTCCTGCTGAAGATGATAAAGAGAATGAACAGGAAGATGAAAACGAGTCTTCCCACATTGAGGATTGACCTGATGTCCATGATTTGCAAAGGGGGGTGCCAGTCTTGAACGGTTTGTCCAAACGTCTAATGTTCAACGTAAAAGAGGTCCAAAATCCAAGGGAGGATTTTCCCCATGAACAGACTATAAAACAGCACAACAGCCAACACCAAGCCGCAAGATTCAGCGAATCCGAGACTGAAGCCGGCAAATTCACCGTTCACGACTCTCGAGGGGTGTGTCAGCCTTGAACGGTTGGTCCGACATGAGGTCAGAAGTCGCGCTTGTAGCGGTCATTGAGCAATTCGTAGAACGGGAGGTTGGCCTTCATCCACTTCACGGACTTGCCCCCCGCAGTCCCGTACACCTTCCGCCCCACCTTCAGAGCGAACTTCTCGGGATTGGCCAGTTTGGCCTTCGGTTTCTTGATTATGTGTCGACGAACCCCGCTAGCAATGGTCCGCCTCCTGCTTCTTGGAAATTCGGCACTTTCCTCCGCCTTCAGGGGACGAAAGACCCAGGACTTCGTCGTGATTTTGACCCCGTCAATAGTCGTCTTGGCGTAGCACTTAGACCGCCCGTGAGTGTCCCTGCCGCATCGATTACAGGGTCCCGAGGACATCTTTTCGGTCTTCTTCACCAGGTCCTGATATGTCTCCTCGGGGAGTCGGGCTTGGCACCACTTCCCGCCTCGGACGTTGGCGACCCCGTACTTCGCCATCATCTCCAGGGTGATCCGGTCCTCGTCGGAGAGTTTCATGCCGGACTCGACCCTCTCGTAGTCCACCGGGCGGTGCTTCTTGGTCCATGCCGCGCCCTTCCCGGCGATGTGGGCCTCAACTCTGTTCATCGCATTTCGAGACATCCCGACGTAGTACTTGCCACCCTCCAACTCCAGGCAGTAAATCGTGACCACGTAAGGGGGAGAGTGGGTGCAGGCATAAGCCATCCGAGAGGGCTTATCTTGACCCTCTTGAGAAAACAACGTGGAATTATTATGGGAAATATGATGGAAAAATACATCCATATTAATTGATTAATAACATTATTCCTCTTCGTCTTCTTCATCACTTCTTCGGCCAATACCAGTTTTGGTACCGACCAGTAAAATAATAGATATAACTACAAGAATTGGTGCAATTATAATAAGTGAATTCTTTTCAACATCTTTCTTAATACAATCAGAAGCATCGGAGGCTCCATAATTTGAACTATATGTTCCTTTAGCACATTCAGTTTGAATAATAGATGCACTAGTATCAACGTAGTATCCTGGATCTGCTTCGTTACAGAGTATTTGACCAGTCATATTTTGATACGTTCCTAGAGCACATGCAGTTTGATTTGTGGAAGAATTAGTGTCAACGTAGTATCCTGCATCTGTATCCTTACAAAAATTCTGACCAGTCTGATTTTGATATGTACCTAATTCACACGGAATTTGAGAAGTCTGCCCTATTGAATCGGTATAGTATCCAATTGATGCATCTTCACAGGATAATTGCCCTATACTCGCCTGATAAGTTCCTGTTGCACATGCAGTTTGATTAGATTGGCCAGTTGATCCAACATAATATCCTGCATCTGCATCATCAC
>Ga0114993_10004081_pt1 | contig 14738 bp, 14 predicted proteins | sample ArcticOcean_MG_C_FD_87042 | JGI IMG/M metagenome (GOLD analysis project Ga0114993, IMG submission 87042) | Marine microbial communities from western Arctic Ocean - ArcticOcean_MG_CB2_150 | ecosystem: Environmental > Aquatic > Marine > Oceanic | place: Arctic Ocean: Canada Basin | collected...
ACAGAGGCTCGGCAACTGAATGTTGACGAACGGCGGTCCTGTCCGGTACAAACATAGAGGGTTCTTTTTTTTTGCTATCAGCCGCCCGGCAGAAAAATGGTCTCCTGGAGTAAATCAATCGTGCATTTCAACAGGCTCAGCCGCTGTGCCGCGGCCCTGCTCTTCGCGGCCTTGTCAGTGCCCGCGACGAGCGGGCAGGCGGGGGCCCAGTGTACGGCCATCGACGGTGGCAAGCTCAAGATAAAGCCGGCAGCGGGCAACTCGCGCAGCAAGCTCAGCTGGAAGGCCAGGGATAAGTCGGTCGAATTTCTTATCGCCGACCCGACCGTCGGCACTACTACCATAGAGATGGTGGCCCCCGGCACGGTGCTGGCCACGCTTGGTTATGGCCCGGTCTCGGCGTCGGCCTGGCGCAGCGGGGGTACGCCGGTTCGCATATGGAAGTACAAGGACAAGGCCGATCCCTCGCCGATAGACGGCATCCAGAAGATCATCAGCAAGAGCAACCTGTTCAAGCTCAAGGGCAAGCAGGGGATAATCGACCTGCTGACCGCACCGCTGGCGTTGCCCGTCACCATGCAGATCACCGACAGTGCTGGTGCGTGTTACCTCGCCCGCTTCAGCCAGTGCAGCGACAACAGTAACCGCTCGATCAAGTGCAGGGCCGACACCAGCTTTCTTCCAGACGTCCCCAACCTCGTGTTCCAGTCGGGCTTTGAAAACGATACGAACCACGTCTACTCAACCGCTACCACGGCGCCGTGTACCGACGACCTGTGGGGCGAGGATCTTTCGGTTGCTTCGCCCAATCACTGGGAGAACGATCTCGAGGGGGGGGTGGACGGACCCTTCGGACAGTTTCACTTCTGTTTCGGCGGGGGAGACCGCAGCCAGCGGGCGCTTAATCTCGTGTCCGACCCCGACGAGCCCTCTAACCAGGTGCTGTACGGACGCATTGATGAGCCCAACGAGATCATCAGCGACGACGCGATTGCTTGTAACAACGACGCGATCGGCGCGAGAAAATCGCGCATACAGGCGGTGATACAGGATAATCCGAGCCTGGGACGGCTCGACTACCGGCTGCGCGTTCGCCTGGGCAAACCCGCGCTCGATGCCATGGTCAACCAGCCCGAACCCATAACCTGGTTCACCCTGGCAGAGTTCTGGAACAACCAACCGGGCGAAAGCGATACCTTTCGGATTACCCTGGGCCTGGGCAAGGCCTCGGGTACCGGCGAGCGGCTTTTCTTTTCACTCAGCGCAGAGAAACAGGACCCCGGTCTGGGCACCTGGGAGGACGTCTGGCCGGCGGTGGGGGGCGGCGTGTCCGATGTCGAGGTTCCCCACGGCGAGTGGTTTACGCTGGAGGTCACCATAGTGGAGGGTGATTTGACCGGCGGGCGTGCCCACGTGCGCATGACCGATGCCGCTGGCCAGACCCACACCGTAGCCGACGTCACCAACTGGACTTACAGTCCCGACGCCTCGGGGGGCAGCCAGGACGGATTCAAGGACTTTAACCCGCTCAAGCTCTACACCTCGGGCGCCCTGGTCTGTGCACTCAAGGACCAGGTACCATCCATACCGCTGGAAATCTGGTGGGATGATTTTGCGATAGGCTCACCCGACTGAGCGATGGTGGCGCCAGGCCGGGGTGGTGGATAACTCGCTGACTCGTTTCGAGGCCAGGTCGGAGTAATCGACCAGTCAGGTTGGCATCTGCAGTATCTCGATGACCAGCGGGTCGCCGTCGCGTTCGAGGTAGCTGAAGGCCGTGGTTTCGTCGAGGTGCTTGCTCCATACCGACGCGTAGCCCAGCTCTGCCAACAGGGCTACAGTGGCGTCGTGATCTTCGACGCGGTAACGCAGGTGGTGCATGCCCTCGCCACCCCCGGCGAGAAACTCCGCGTGCGGGCTCTCGCCTTCGACAGGCTGGATGAACTCGATTTCGAGGGGGCCGCTATGGCCGAAGGCAATGCGCAGCCGGCAGTCAGCCTTACGGCCATGAAAATCAGCGCCGCTGACTTCGGCGTCCATGAAGGTAAACGGGCCGTATAGCGCCTCGTAACGGGCCACGGCCTGGTCGAGGTCGCTCACCACGAAGCCCACCTGGTCTATTGGCGGCAGGGCTGGTGTGCTGGCGGACTTGCTCATCCCATCACCGAGTAGCCACCGTCGACGACCAGCGTACTGCCGGTCACAAAAGAGGCCTGGCTGCTGGCCAGGAACAGCGCGGCGCCGGCCACGTCGTCGGGGCGGCCCCAGCGCCCGAGCGGCGTGCGTGCGAGAACCGGCTCGTTCATCTCGGGGGTTTCTTTCACGATCGCCGTCATGCGGGTCTCTATCATGCCAGCGGCGATGGCGTTTACGCGTATACCCTGCGGGGCCCAGGCGATGGCCAGGGTCTTGCCCAGTTGGGCCAGCCCGGCCTTGGCCGCTCCGTAGCCCGGCACCACGGCCACGCCGAAAAACGACGTCAACGAGGCGGTGTTGATGACGCTCGCACCGGCGGCCGATCTAGCCTGGGTACTGGAGCCCTGGTCGGCCAGGAGGCCGGCGGCCAGGGGGCTGGCGGCCAGCATCTCGCGGCAGGCCGAGGCCAGGTGGAAGGCCGAGAACAGGTTGATGGAGACTGCTTCTTCGAAAACCTCGGGGTCGTACTCATCGCGTCCGCCGGGCAGGCTCGCGCCCGCGTTGTTGCAGAGCACATCGAGGCGGTCGAGGCTCTTGGCTACCGCTACTATCCGGGCGCGATCGCGTACGTCGAGTTGCCGGTAGTCAAAGCTTGACAGGTCGTTGTCGTAATCGGCGGCTGCGGCGCGAGTTCCGGTTATCACTACCGACGCGCCGGCGTCGGCAAATGCACGGGCGATACCCATGCCGATGCCGTTGCTGCCGCCCGTTACCAGCACACGGGTTCCGCTGTAGTCGTAGTTGGCTGTCGCGTTGGCCACTTGTTCAGTTCTCCTCCGGGCGGCAGTCGACGAGCACCTTGATGGCCTCGTCGGGGTCCTGGGCAGTCGCCAGTGCGCGCTCAAACTCGGCCAGTGCGAAGCGATGGCTCACCAGTGCCGAGGCGTCGACCTGTCCGGCCGCGAGCATCTCTATCACGTCGGGAAACTCGTCCGGGTAGGCCATGGAGCCGGTAACTACGAGTTCGCGCATGAGGAGGTTGACCATGTCGACGGCCACCGGTGCCTTGTGCAGGCCCGCCACGACCACGCGTGCGCCGCTGCGGGCCTGGTGAACCACCTGGGTAAACACACTGCCCACGCCCGTGGCCTCTACGTAGAGCTCACTGGCCGGCACCGGGCCACCCATGAGCTCGGCAGCGCCGTGCTGCTTGAGCAGGAAGGTTGGCAGCGAAGTCGGGTCGTCCTGGTCTGGGCAGAAAACAGTGCCGCCAAGTTGCGCGGCCATGGCGAGGCGTTTGGCCGACAGGTCCACGACCACTATGTTCTCGAGCCCGAGGTGGCGCAGCACGAGCAGCGTGCACAGTCCGATGGGACCGGCGCCCATGATGACCGCTCGGTCACCGGCCTGCGCCTTGCCTTGCCTGGCAACGTGCATGCCCACGGCCAGTGGCTCTACCAGGGCGCCTTCTTCCATTCCGAGTGACTCGGGCAGCTTGAACAGCGAGGATTCGTTTTTCTCGGCGTTGCGCACCAGGAGAAGAGGAGCAAAAGCGCCCTCCGGTCCGCCGTTGCCAATGGTATTGCCGTTGGCCATGGGGTTGACGACCACTCGATCACCGCTGCGCGTGGCGCTGACCCTGTTGCCGGTTTCGACTACCACGCCTGACAGCTCGTGCCCCAGCGGCATGGGGCGGTCGCCGCCGGCCATCGAGCCCATGCCGATGTAGCCGAGATCGGAGCCGCAGATGCCGCAGTACTCAACGGCCACGAGCACGTCATCGGGGCCGGGCGAGGGCACGGCTATACGATCGACCTGCGCGACACCGGGGCCGTGTACCTGTACGGCCGGCATGGTCGCTTCAGTTTTGTTAGTGTTGACGTCTGCCACGATCTTCAGTCCTGCGGGTCGGGGTGCAGGGAGTAAGTGGCCACTATGGAGGCCAGGTCCAGCACGTGCCCTTCCATGGCGTTGATCGCGTCGCCGCCGGTGAAGCGACTGCGCAGTTCGAGCTTGTTGACGTCTAACGCATAAACGGTGAACACGTAGTGGTGAAGGCGTTCGTCGTTGAAGGGAGGCCAGGGCCCGTCGTATCCACCGTAATCGCCGCTCATATCGTCGTCGTCGGCAAACCAGTTGGTGAAGTCATTGATGCCACGGCAGCCGTGGTCGGTGGGGCCGGGTTGTTTGCCCCGTGCGGTAAAGCCTTCGCCGTCTGTAGCAACGGTAAGTTCTCCCATGGACACGGGGATGTCGACGAGCACCCAGTGATCAAAATCAACACGCGGGATGTCGTAGGGGACCGTCGCGTCGCTGCGGTTCACGAGGTCGGGGCGCGTGGGGGCGTCGCGGTCATGACACACGATGGCTATAGATTGAGTGCCATCCGGCAGGTCGTTCCAGGCCAGGTGAGGGCTGCGATTTGGGCCGGGCACCGGTCCGTCGTCGCCGTATACGCCCGCGGCAAACTCGGAGGGCAGGGCCTGTCCATGGCCGAATGAATCACTGTGTATCTTCATCTATTACTCTCCCGCGATAGGTTGTACAGGGAAGCGCGAGCTGTAGAAATCAAAACGCTTGCGCAGCTCCTCGGGCTCTGTGCCGAAGTCCCCGGCCAGGTCGTAGAGAACGCGCCCACCGCGGTCGCGCGGGTGCCGACGGCGGTAATCGGCTATCGCCTTCAGCGTGTCGGCGTCGAGCTCGAGGCCAGCCAGGTGGTATACAGCGGCTACAGAACCCTCCTCGTCGGCCATGAAATCAGCAAATTGCAGGTCCATGCTGTGCGCGGGCGCGAGCAGTCCGCGGTCGCGCACACAGGCCGCGAGCAGTTGTTCTACCCTTTCTGTCCAGTACTCCAGCAGTTCTTCCACGAGCACGCGGCGTCGGCTGACTCTCTGCCCGTAGGCCAGCATGGTCACGGTCGATTGTATTACCGCCACCGGGTCGCGGTGGGTCACGACGACTGTCGCGTCTGGAAAGGTCCGCGTGAGCGCGGGCAACTGCTCAAGGTGTTGGGGGCACTTGAGTACCCAGCGCCGGGCTACGCCGCCGTCGCTGCTCCCGAGCCCGGCCTGTTGGTCGCGCCAGGTCAGCAGCCTGAGCACGTTCTTCATGTAGTCATAGTGGGGCTGCTGATCATGGCCCAGGTAGTGATCGCGCCAGCGCGGTGAGTGCGCCAACCACTCGTAGTTGCACGAGGCAAAGTCGGGACCCATGAGTTCAAGTTCTTCGTGCACGTGGTCGGGGTTCATTGGGTGCATGGCCGCGAGGTAGGGCGTTACGGCCTGCATGCCTTCCCAGGCTTTCTGGCAACGAAACCAGCGCGGGTCGTTCTCGTCGCCGGGGGAGGGCTCACCCGGAAGCGGAAGCGGTTCGTAGGATTCCCACAAGGGCAGCGAGCGCAGGCGCGGGTCCGCAGCCAGGGTGTTGAGCAGGTGGGTGGTGCCCGACCTGGGCAGGCCCACCACTATGATTGGCCGCTCAATAGCTGTGTCGAGAATCTCGGGGTGTCGCGTCCAGCAATCCTGTATAAGCAGGCGGCTGCCGGCGTGCTGCACGAGCTTGTTGCGTAACATGAGGCGGCCCAGCGCGGTGATCTCGTGGTCAGCGCTCCACTCGTGGCAGAGCAAGCCCAGGCGTTCGGTAAAATCCTCGGGCCCAAAATTCGCGAGACCCGTGGTCGAGCGGGCCTGCCCGAGCACGGAGTCCACACTGAGCTCCACGTCCAGGCTTTCAGCGTAGGCCATGGCCGCGCGCTGGGTATCGTTGAGTACGGGCCGGCGTAGGTCGCTTATGCGTAACTCGTCGCTCATCTTCGGCGGCTCATCTTCAGTTGTGGGACAGCAGGGCCCGCAGGCGGGAGATCTCTTTCGCGAGCCAGCCGTCCTCCCAGAAGTTGGCGCCGGCTTTCGATACGGAGGCGCGCTCGCGAAGGGCGAGGTGGGCGTCCAGCATAAGTTGCAGAGCGGCCTTGTCGTTTTCGCCGGCAGTGTCAGCTGCGGCGGCCAGCTCGGCCAGGTGCAGCGCGCTTTCGGGATCGCCGGCATTGAGCAGGGCACGCCCGCGGGCGGTTATGGCGTCGACGCCCGCCAGCTCGGCCAGCTCGGCGTAGACCTCACCCGTACGTGTTGGGTAGAGCTCGGTGGTAGACCCCGCCTTGAACCAGCCCATGTAGCTTTCCCAGATCGTGCGCACGGCCCAGCTCACCTTGCCGTAGCCTTGGCCTATGACGATATCGTCAGGCAGGTCGACTTCCCGCATGAGGGTAGAAACGTCCTTGCCTTCGTTCATTCCTGCCAGCGTGGCGCCGTGCACGTGGTCGGCAGCGTGGTAAAGCTGGTCGAGGCTGTCGCGTATGAGTTCACGGCCGGCGATGGGCGCGAAGTGGCCGGTCACCAGGAGCTCGGGTTCAAGGCTGCGCATGCGGTCGACGGCCTGCATGTAGGGCTCGAGAAAACGATAGCGGTCGCCGCGTATGGTGTTGATATTGGGAAAGTGCGGAAACAACGGGCCGACGGTATTCCCGCTGAAAAGTATCCCGTGTTCGGGTAACCACACGAGGCAGCTGTCTGCGGTCTCACCGCCGGGGACGGCCAGCAGCTCGAGCTTGAGCTCACCGCAGTCGAGCTCGAGACGGTCGTCAAAAGTAATGTCGGGCTCGGGCACATCCTGTTCGAAGGCCGAGGGGTCCCGGGCTGCCACCTCGGCGGCGTACTCGAACACGTGCTGAAACCAGGTGCCCGACTGGTTTACCCGTACCGTGGCGATGCGGCTGTCGTCGTGTTGGCAGGCCGCGTTGTTGGCCTGTGCGATGTAGACGGTGTCGGCCTCGCGAAAGCGCGACACACCACCCAGGTGGTCCACGTGGCCCTGGGTGGTGATGATGTGCGTGGTCGGCCCGTCGCAAGCCTGGTCGAACACGCGCTTGTGCGCGGGGGCTTCGAAACCCATGCCGGTGTTTATGATCACGCGGCCGGCGCTGGTCACCAGCATGTAGGAGTTCGAGCACCCCTCGGACATGTAGATGAAGTCGTTGATGGCCGTGGCGGTGGTCTGCCAGGCCGGTTTCATATCAAAAAATGTCGGTCGGATGGCAACCAGTTCGGCTACCGTAGCGGCGGTGGGGGTATCAGTGGTGTCGGGCGGCTGGTGATTCATGGCGATTGGGTTTCCTACCGCGTGGGCCGAAGCGAGTAAAAAGGGGGTGCCTGCCGGGTTGGCTCCCCCTACAGGAGGATGGACACGTGAGAGGGGCCGCGCACGGTACTGGTGTGAACCATCTCGATGCTTTTTCGCGAGGCCTCCCAGCGCGGGAACCTGGCCAGCGTTTCTTCTATGGCCACCCGCGCCTCCAGGCGTGCCAGTGACGCCCCGATGCAGAAGTGTACCCCGTAGCCGAAAGACACGTGGCAGTCGATAGCGCGCTCAACGTCAAAGCGGTCGGCGTCGGCAAACTCGCGCTCATCGCGACCGGCCGAGCCGTTCAGCAGCGCTATCTTTGACCCTTGGGGTAACAGTTGCCCGTGCAGTTCGACATCCCGGGTGACGTAGCGCGCCTGTATGGGCGAGGGCGCCTCGTAGCGGATGAGCTCTTCGACCGCGTTGGGTATCTTCGACCGGTCAGCGACCAACAGTTCACGCTGCTCGGGGTGTTCGGCAAGCAGCAGGGCGGTCCAGCCCAGCAGGCGGGCCACGGTTTCGTTGCCCGCCGAAGAAAGCAGGTTCACGAATCCGTGCAGCTCGTCGTCGGTCAGTCGCCGTGTTGATCCGTCGTCCAGCGTTATCTCGCTCGCCACCAGGTCGCTCATGAGGTCGTCACGCGGCGAGCGGCGGCGCAGGTTGAGCTGCTCCTGGAAATAACTACGCAGGTGACCCCACGCTTCTATCGCGGCCTTGTTTGACTGCGTTTCACCAGGCTCCACGTGCAGGCTCTGGTCGGTCCAGCCGCGCACGGTGTCCTGGTCCTCGACGGGTACCCCCAGCAGTGAACCTATGACCATCACTGGCAGGCGGGCAGCAAACTCCTCGACGTAATCGAAGCCGGCGCTGCCGACAAAGGGGTCGAGGTACTCGGCGCAGAGCGAACGTATGCGGGGCTCGAGCTCGGCCACGCGGCGGACCGTCAGCGTGCGTCCCACGAGCTTGCGCAACTGCGTGTGATCGGGTGGATCGAGCCATATCATCATGGTGCTGAAGTCGTGCTTGCGAGACATCAATTCCAGCACCGTGCCGTGTGCCGAGCTGAAGGTCTGGTGGTCGAGCGAAGCGTCGTACACGTCGCGGTAGCGGCTCAGGGCGTAGAAGTCGTACTGCTGGTTGTAGTACAGCGGCGCTTCGTCGCGCATGCGCCGCCACACCGGGTGCGGATCGGCGTCTATCGCGTAGTCGTAGGGGTCGTAGTAGAGATCGTCAGGTTGCATGTCGTTGGTCTTCAATTTCCCTGTCCCTGGGACAGATTATGCTTGTCGTCCAGGGTGGTACAAGCGGCGCAAGGGATGGGTCCTCAAGCCGGAGGCGACGACTCTTCCAATTGAGGAACCATGTCCGTAAGGTTCGGGCAGGGGGCTTTCGATCCAGGGGCCCCTGCAGATCAATCCCCGCACTAGGTCGACCAGGCCTTTACGCCCGCGCGCAAGGCGGTGTTGGTGGCTTTGACGAAGAGTGCGTCGCGCTGGGGGTCACCGAACTCCAGCCAGTTGAGAACTGCCTCGACCAGGTAGCCTACAACCGCATGGGCCGCCCACTGCATCGTATCGGCCGGGACACGCTCGCCCAGGTTCGTATCGGTGGCCTTGACGGCCCACTCCCGCAGTTCGGCCGCGTAGGAAGAGAAAAGTGGCTCGCGGGCGGCGTGTCGCCACAGCAGGCGAAACCCGTCGGGGTCCTGCCGCGCGGCGGCGAGCACCGAGCGAGCCCCTATGCCGAATCCACCGGGCTCCGGCCCCGCCTGGAGCTCGCCGGTCAGCCGGGTGCAGACACGCTCGAGGACCGCGCGATAGAGATCTTCCTTTGAATCGAAATGGCGGTAGACGATCAGGGGAGTGATGCCCGACTCCGTAGCAATATCGGGCATCGTGGTCGCAGCGAAACCCGTCTGCGAAAAGGCGCGGGTGGCACCGTCCAGGATTGACTCGCGTCTTTGCTCGCGGGGCAGCCGCCGCGGACTTTCGTCGCTGGTCACCTGGGAAGAAGTCCTTGACATATGTATATCTTAGCGTATACATGGGGCAGTATACAAGGGCCGTTACCACTATAATGTGTGGGCCGGGGATTTTCGGGGCGTGAGACGATCCTGCGTGGCGACGTTGCTGCTATAGCTACCTCGCTGCGACAGGGGCTACTGAAGAGAGGAGTCACGATGGAACTTAATGACATGATCATGGTGAGCGTGGACGACCACGTCTGTGAACCCCCCGACATGTGGGATAACCACCTTCCTGCAAAGTGGAAAGACCAGGCCCCCCAGCTCGTCAACACTAACGGTGCCGACATCTGGTTCTACGACGGCAAGGTGATGCCCAACGTTGGCGTCAACGCGGTTGCCGGCCGGGTACCGGAGGAGTACGGCATGGAGCCCACGGCGCTCGACCAGATGCGTCCGGGCGCTTACAACATCGACGCCCGTGTTGACGATATGAACGCCAGCGGAGTGCTCGGGTCTATCTGCTTTGCCTCCGCCCCGGGCTTTGTCGGGCAGTTGTGGAACACGACCAAGGACAAGGACCTGGCGCTGGCCGTAGTCAGGGCCTACAACGACTGGCACATAGATGAGTGGTGCGGCAAGTACCCGGGGCGCTTCATCCCGCTTTCGTTGCCTGTCATGTGGGACACCCAGCTGGGTGCCGATGAGATCCGCCGCTGCGCGAAGAAGGGGTGTTACGCGGTAAGCCTGCCCGACAACCCGATCGCGCTTGGCTACAAGAGTTTCCACGATTCCTCGTGGGAGCCGGTCTGGCAGGTCTGCAACGAGGAGAACATCACGATCTGCCTGCACATTGGTTCTGGCACCCAGGTCAACCTGCAGGACATGAACGGCCCCGCCGAAATCCTGATCTCGAGCTTGCCGATCACGCTCCACAACGTCGCCACGGAACTGGTTTTCTCGGAGTTTATTAGGAAGTACGACAATCTGAAGTTCGCGTTGACCGAAGGTGGCGCGGGCTGGGTCCCCTATTTCATGGAACGGGCGGATTACACCTACGAACATCACCACAGGTGGACCAAGCTCGACCTGGGTAAGGGCCGCCTGCCCAGTGATATTTTTCGCGAGCACATACTGACTTGCTTCATCGATGACAAGGTCGGCATCCGCAACCGCGATCTCATCGGTATAGATAACATGGCCTGGGAGGCCGACTACCCGCATTCGGATACCACCTGGCCTCACACGGCCGAGAAGTTCTGGAAGTCAATCGAAGGCCAGGACATGACGGACGAAGAAATCGATAAGCTCACCTACAAGAACGCGATGAAGTGGTTCAACTACGATCCCTTCAAGCATCTTCCACGGGAGCAATGCACCGTGGGTGCTCTAAGGGAAAAGGGCAAGCACGTGGATACGGCCCTGGTCTCGCACGGCCGTGGCCTCGCGCCGTCGGATTACGCAAAAGGCTACGCTACGATCGAGGATATCGTCAAGCAGATGGGCCAGGCCCTGACCACGGTGGCTATAAGGAAGTAGACGATGAAGTTTGGACTTTTTATCAGCCATCCCTGTCCCAAGCCCTGGGATGAAAATTCTGACAAGCGCGTGATGGAACAAGCCCTGGAGCAGGTAGAGCTGGCCGACAGGATAGGCCTGGACTACGCGTGGCCGGTCGAGCATCACTTCCTGGAAGAATACAGCCACTCCGCAGCTCCGGAAATGTTCCTGGCAGCGGCTGCCATGCGCACGAAAAACATTCGCCTGGCTCACGGCATCGTCCAGTGCTTGCCCGAGATCAACCACCCGGCACGCATTGCCGAAAGGATTGCGACCCTCGATCTTCTCTCCAATGGTCGCGCTGAACTTGGCACCGGGGAGGGTTCCTCCGAGGCCGAACTTGGCGGCTTCATGATTGATGCCGGTAAAAAGCGCGAGATATGGGAGGAAACGCTCCGGGTTGCAGTGCGCTGCATGACCGAGGCGCCGTTTACGGGGATCAAGGGGGAGTTTGTCAACATGCCTCCCCGCAACGTCGTTCCCAAGCCGTTGCAGAAAGCGCATCCGCCGCTGTGGGTCGCCTGCTCCCGTCGAGAAACGATACACCTGGCAGCACAACACGGCATCGGCGCCCTGGGCTTTGCTTTTTTTGATCCCGAGGAGGCCAGCCACTGGGTCGATGATTACTACACGACCCTGGAGGAGGAAGGCGTACCGATAGGCGATGAAGTAAACGCCAACCTGGCGGCGGTCACCACTTTTTTCTGTCACGAGGACGAGCAGCAAGCCATCGACCGCGGGGCCGAGGGTGTGAACTTCATCGGCTACTCACTTGGTCACTACTACGTTTTTGGCAAGCACAAGCCCGCCGTTACTGACCTGTGGCAGGAGTACCTCGAGTTGCGGGCCGAAAAGGGGTACGACTCTGAAGCGATAAAGATCGCGCGGGATAATGAAGATACGCTGGGCGCCAAGGTCGTCGAAGAGGGGACCAGCGGCTTGCGCGGTGCGATGGGAACACCCGACCAGGTTCGCGATTATCTACTCCGCTACGAAGAGGCCGGTGTGGACCAGGTTATTTTTGCAACGACGGCGGGTAAGAATAAACACGAACACATAATGGAGAGCCTGGAGTTGTTCGCTGAAAAGATACTGCCCGAATTCAAGGATCGCGAAAAGGAAACTGCTGCCAGGAAGGCGGAACGCATGGGGCCGGTTATTGACAAGGTCATGGCGCGTAAACCCGCGTCTGACCATCCACCTCTTCCCCGGGATTACGAGATCGTGGCGACACCGCGCTCTATTGCCGAGGGCAAGGACTCTTCGGATTTCAATAGCTGGCTGGATAAGTACGCCGAAGACCTGGCGCTCGGTGAGGACGTCAGCAAGCGCCTCGCCAAGCCCTCCATCGACGGTGGAGGTAAGGGCTGACCGTGGCCCGGGCGCTTCTGTCGTCCTGGAGATACTCGCGTGGCGACTAGCATGAGCCCCGAAGAGATCGAGGAGTTTCTCCTCGGACAGCGTACGATTATCGTGACGACGTTGCGTCGTGATGGATCGCCGGTCGCCCACCCCCTCTGGTTCGTCAAGCTGGACGAGAGCGTGTACCTCGACACCAGGACCGGCAGCCCCAAGCACAGGAATATATTGAACGACCCGCGTGTATGCGCGGTGGTTGAGTCCGGGGAGAGCTATTTCGAGCTGCGCGGCGTGCGGATCGAAGGGCGTTGTGAACCCGTGACGGATCCCTCGGAGATCGAGCGTGTGCAAGTGGCGCTCGAGGAGAAGGACCACCGGCTGGGCAGTGGCATGGCCGAGATGCCCGACTGGTTCTCGAAGAGCCGCGAGCAGCGACGAAGCAGGGGCGACAGGGTGATACTGCGCATTCCGCTGGAGCGCGTATACAGCTGGGATTTCTCGAAGGCGCGTAAACATTATGAACAAGACCCCCCGTCCGCCCGTGTGAAAGACGATGACGGGGAGCCGACATGAGGCTGAGCGGGCTGGGATAAGGCACGCTGCGGGTGTATGACCGGCGCGTGCACGGTGACCCGACCACCCCCGACTGACCCGACACCTACGCCTCGGTCCACGGGGGCCACCGCGTGTGGACAACCGCTGGTTGCTCAGCTTTCCGTCGTTTTACGAGTTGCTGTAACTTAATGCCCCTGCGACTGGACGTGCTTCGAATAGAGTTCGGGCAGGAAGCCAGCGAGATAGCTCATCTCCTCGTGGCAGTGCTTGAGCAGTGCTTCACCAGCCGAGTCGGGAAACAGCTCCGTCCGGGTCGCCGCGTCAGGAGCCAACTCGGGAGGGTCCAGGTCTCCAAGCCAGAAACGACTTCTCATCTCGCAGCCGTAGTCCGTGTCGCGACAGAGATGAATGAGATGTCCTGCCCAGAAATCGGTATCCAGGGGTCCGACCCGTCCGCACACTGCCGCCGTTATGCCGGCCTCGGAGAACCTCGCGACGTCCAGGTACTCGGCCGGCTCGCGGAAGTTGATCTTCAGCTTCTGGAGGTCTCCGCCGATGTACTCGTGGACATGGTGGGTACCGCCGATGAACTTACCGCTGCCTCTCGCTCCTACCCACTCACACCAGACGTGATCCCTGGGGTGCCACCACTTGTACTGCTCGGTGTTCTCAAGAAAACCAAACCACCACTCGACCATCTGGCCCGAGCACCCGAACATCGTGGTCCAGTTGGCGACGTGCAGCTGCCCGTCGGGCAGGCGCGTGTACCCGGACTCGAGGTCGAGATAGCCCGGGTCCAGGAGACGATTGGCTTCAGCTAGTTCCATTTCTTTCTCCCGCCTTCCGGCCACTCATATAATGCCGTCGAGCCTATGTCCAGAACCGCACCTCCCGGTTTCAACTCGAGCCGGGCAACCCCGGTGAGTGGACAGCGAGCTGAGCGGGAAGGGTAAGGGCTATCGAGGCCTAGGTGTTCCCCCAGCGGTCAAACCAGGTCACCTCTTGTGCGGGACGGCGCTGTACCGGTCCGAAGCGTCCCAGGGGGTAGCCGATAGGGATAGTCACCACGACACCGTATTCGTCGGGGATCTCGAAGTGCTCCACTAATTCGTCCTCAAAGACCTGGTGCATGGTGGTCAGTGCGGCCCCCAGGCCAACTGCGCGGCAGCCGAGCAGGATGTTCTGCACGCAGGGGTATACCGCGCCGTAGTTGGGCGGGGCCGGGCCCACCCGTTCGGCCTCTGGTACCTTGAAGGGCCAGTCGCGCAGCCCGCAGACGATGAGCAGCAGCGGGTATTCCTGCATGTGGTTAGCCTGGTACAGCAGCGTGCGACCCTGCCGGGCCATGGGCGAGGTGTCGTCGTCATCGACCGTGAAGTTGCCGAAGCGGGACTCGATGGCGGCCTTGTAGCGGGCGGCGAACCACTGCTTGTCGTCGGGTTTGCGCAGCACCAGGAAGGACCAGGGCTGCGAGTTCATTCCCGACGGCGCCTGCACGCCCGCGTTCAGTACCTTGAACAACAGTTCGTCCGCAACCGGGTCCGGGCGCAGGCGTCGCATGGCGCGCACGTCCGAGACCAGGTCAAAAAACCGTGGATTGTCTTCCATTCGTCGTTTCTCCCGAGCGTCAGTCTTCATTGGTCGAGGGTTGCTCGTCTCGGCTTGGCACCAGTCCCCACACCACGAGCGTGAGGGCCACGATCGCGGCCGCCGAGCCCGAGTACAGCAGCAGGTCTACTGCGCTTTCCTGCATCGATGAGCCCGACGCGCCTTCACCGGCGATGGGGGTAGACCGGCTGGTGCCCCACACCGCGGCCAACTGCAGCGCGGCGTAGAGCGCGTAGTTGGAGAAGATGGTCGTGCCGAAGGCCGTGGCGGCAAGGCGCGGTGAAAGGTGCAGGTGATTCCAGGCCAGCCCCACGATCATAACCAGCATGCCGCCCTGCACGCCGGCCAGGTGGGCAGAAAGGCCGAGCCGCGCGGTGGT
>Ga0114993_10004084_pt1 | contig 14718 bp, 12 predicted proteins | sample ArcticOcean_MG_C_FD_87042 | JGI IMG/M metagenome (GOLD analysis project Ga0114993, IMG submission 87042) | Marine microbial communities from western Arctic Ocean - ArcticOcean_MG_CB2_150 | ecosystem: Environmental > Aquatic > Marine > Oceanic | place: Arctic Ocean: Canada Basin | collected...
ATTTATTTATCATTTGGAATTATATTTTTTATTGGTTTTATGATTGGCATGAGACCTTTTATTAAAAATATAGTTAATGAAGTAAAATTTACATATGTAGCGGAAGAGTACAAATTGCCAAAAACAGAAAAAAATAAAGTAGTCAAAAAAAGTAAAAAATCAAAATCTGCTAAAAAAGAAGAAAATTATGATAATACAGTAAGTTTAAACGCTGAAACTACATTTAATTTATTTTCTGATTTGGGGTATGACCTTACAGGTGTAAGAGCTGGCCAAAAAGTAAAACCAATTTATTTAACTAAACTTCCTAGAGATCTAAAAAATATAGTGGATACCAAAAAGAAAAGAGAACTCTTTATAAGAATTGTATTGCCTTTAATTCTTGATGAGAACCAAAAAATTAGCGATGACAGGAAAAAACTTTTTAAAATGTTAAAAAAAAATTTTAATACTGTGGGCGAAAGAGTATGGATTAAAAGAAGATTCAAAGAATATAAAATCGATGATCAAGACTTAGGTACACTAAAAATGAGAATGGATATTATTCCTGTTTCTATTGCATTAGCGCAGGCAGCAAATGAAAGTGGATGGGGAACTTCTAGATTTGCATTAGAAGGAAATGCTTTATTTGGCCAATGGACGTGGAGTGATAATGGTATTACGCCAGAAAACAAAGATAAAAACAAAACACATAAAGTTTTGCAATTTCAAATATTAAAAGCTTCGGTTAAGGCCTATAAAAATAATCTCAATACACATAATGCTTATTCAGAATTCAGAGAAGCAAGAGCAAAACTCAGAGAAGAAGGTAAAAAACTTAATGGTCTAAAGCTAACAATGTATCTAAAAAATTATGCTTCTATTGGTGAAAAATATGTCACAATTTTAGAAAGTATTATTACAAAAAATTCACTTACTGATTTTGATAATGCAAATCTACTTCCATCTAAATTAAAAAAAGGAGTATCTCTTTAACAGCTAATAAATTAATATTTTTCAACAACATATTGAATTCCTAACCATCTCCATTTTCCATTTTTAGTTTGAAGAGAGCAATTAATTCTGCCTCTTTCACTCCTAAATTTTTCTTTAAATAAAATAGCTATTTCATTTTTACTTAAGAATTTAATTTCAGACTTTTTCCAAACATTACCTTCATTCGAATAACAATTGATATTTTCTATATTAATTACATTTTCAAAAAATTTAATCTTAACTTTTGGTGGGTTATTTTCTTCTGATATATATCTTTCATTAGGAACTATACTTTTATATGGAAAAGGCAATGTTTGAAGTAGAAATTTAAATCTTTTTAATTCTCCATATTTTTCATTTATTGGAAATCTTGGCAGTTCAAGAAATTTTTTTGATATATCAATAACTCCCGAATGTTGACCAAAAGCAAATTCAAAATTTAAATCAGAGACAATTTTTTTTAAAGTATTGCTGTACTCCCCAAATGGATAAGAAAAGAAAATTGGAGAATATCCTATTTTTTCATTAAAAATTTTAATTGATGTTTCTAAGTCTAATTTTATTTCCTCTTCTTTAAAATCAACTAAATAGTCGTGAGAATGACTATGGTTACCTATTGTCCCTAAACCACTTTTTTGTACTTCTAATATTTGATCCCAACTCATATATCCATAACTACCAACTTCTCTTGTATTAACAAAAAGAATAAATGGAATATTCTTACTTTTAAGTATAGGCCAAGCATTTACATAAAAAGAATGAAAAGCATCATCTATAGTAAGTAGAATATAATTTTTGTCTATTTTATTTACAATTAAATTTTTAAATTTTTTAAAAGATATAAATTCAATTCCGTTTGAACTGATTATTTTTAAATGTTCTAAAAAAACTTCTTTTTTAATATTAGTAGAGGGATATTTATTTTCATCAAACCTATGATACATCAAAGATATTATGCCTTGATTAGCGTCTATTTTATTTATATTTGTAGCAAAGGATTTACTTATTGATAACAATAGTAGTATCAATAGAATGATTATGAATTTTTTGTCCATTGATTGTAGCACTAATGTTGGTTCCTTATTTGTAAAAGTTCAAAATAAAGCATTTATAAAAGTTTTGCAAAGCGATAAATCAAATTATGATTCTTTAATGAAAAATATCTTAGATTTTTTTACTGAAAATAGGCTAAATTTTGATGATATAAGCAAAATTTTTGTAAATCAAGGACCAGGCAATTATTCCGGCTTAAGAGGTTCACTATCAACTGCTAAAGGAATTAGTTTATCTAAAAGTTTGAAATTGTATGGGTATGATACATTTATTTGGTCTAGTGTAAAATCTTTTAATAAAAAAAATTTTATTTTTAGCCTTACAAAAATTAGAGATAAATATTTTGTAAAGAAGTTTGATAAAAAATTAAATACACTTATAAAGGCTAAAGAAATTTCTTTAAAAGAAATAGTAAATGAATATAAAGACGTGTTTAAGGTAATTCCAAAAAATGTAGCAAAATATTTTGATGATAAAATATTGAAACTTAATAATATAAGTATAGAAGATTTAGATCATAATGAGCTTGAAATGCTTTATTTAAATGGTTTATTAAATGAAGATTTGATTAAACCAGTATATTTAAGCTAAAATCTTTTAAAAAAAATTTATAAATTATAAGATATAAATTATGAGCAGTGACATAGAAACGAAATGTATTAAACAGGGTGTGCGTCTGACCGACCAAAGAAAATTGGTCGCTAAGATAATGTCAGAAGCAGAAGATCATCCAGATGTAGATGAACTACACAAAAGAGTTAGCAAATTAGATTCTAAAATAAGTATTGCAACAGTTTATAGAACAGTAAAATTGTTTGAAGAATCTGGCATTGTTGCAAAACATGACTTTAAAGGGAATAAAGCCAGGTACGAGCAGGCGCCCCACGAACATCATGACCATTTAATAGATATTAATACAGGTGAAATAACTGAATTTGTTAATGAAGATATTGAAAAGCTACAAAAGCAGGTTGCAGAAAAACTTGGTTATAAACTAGTGGATCACAGATTAGAACTATATGGTTCAAAAATAAAGAAATAAAATTTGTCCCAAAAAATTTTTATTAAAACTTTTGGTTGCCAGATGAATGAATACGATTCTAATCGTATTTATGATTTAACTTCAAATATAGGTTTTACTAAAACAAATATAAAAAATAATGCTGATTGTTATGTTTTAAATACCTGTCATATAAGAGAAAAAGCTACAGAAAAAGTTTATCATGAAATTGGAAGAGTAAAAAAAGATTTTAAAGGTTTAAAAAAACCCTTAGTTATAGTCTCTGGTTGTGTAGCACAAGCAGAATCAGAAGAAATGATAAAACGTGAACCTTATATCGATATAGTAATTGGACCTCAGTCGTATCATAAAATTGTAGATCTAATTTTAGATTATAAAAGAAAAAAAGAAAAAATTAATGCAACAGAATTTGATGTAGTAAAAAAATTTGATGAACTTCAAAAGATTCCTAATACACAAAAAAAAATTTCAGCCAATTTAACAATTCAAGAGGGGTGTGATAAATTTTGTCATTTTTGCGTTGTTCCCTATACTAGGGGACCTGAATATTCGAGAAATTTTAAACAAATTATAAATGAAGCAAATCATTTGGTTAATAATGGTGCAAAAGAAATTATTTTACTTGGTCAAAATGTTAATGCTTATAATTACAATGAGAATGGTAAAAATTACAAGCTTTCTTCTTTAATAAAAGAATTAAACAAAATAAAGAATTTAAAAAGAATTAGATTTACTACTTCACATCCAAAAGATATGTCAAAAGATTTGATAAACTGTTTTAAAGATTGTGAAAAACTTGTTCCATTTTTACACCTTCCAGTTCAAAGTGGTTCAGATAAAATTCTTAAATTAATGAACAGAAAGCATAATAAAAAATATTATTTGTCGATTATTGAAAATTTAAAAAATATTAATAAAGAAATTAAATTTTCAAGTGACTTTATTATTGGATACCCAGGAGAGACGAATGAAGATTTTAATGATACAATTGATCTTATTAAAAAAGTTGGTTTTACTAATTCTTATTCATTTATTTTTAGCCCAAGGCCAGGAACACCTTCTGCTTTAAAAAAACCAAATGATAAGGAGAAAAATAAAGAAAAACTTAAAAAAATGCAAATAATCCTAGACACTCTTCAAATTAAAAATAATGAATTAATTCTTAATAAAGAATGTGAAGTTTTAGTAGAGAATAAAATGACTGATTCAAATAAATATTTTGGAAGAACAAAGCATATGACACCTGTTAAATTTGAATCAAATAATTGTAAACCTGGCGACTTAGTGAATATAAAAATTATTTCATATAATAATAAGACTTTGTTTGGATTACATAAAACTAATAATATGAAAGCAGCATAATCTTTGTGAAACTCAATAACCAAAATAATAAAAATAATAAAGAATTTTCAATAATATATGGATCCTCTGATTCAATAAACATAAATATTTTTAATAATGAAATTTTAATGGAAATCGTAGGTTCGTTTGATAATAATTTAAAAGAATTAGAAAAAATTACAGGATCTACAATTTATTTTAGAGGTAATTCAATTACGATAAAAGGAAATAAAAATGCAAATGAAAAGGTTAAAAATGCAATTGAATATTTGGTTGATATATTTAAATCAAATAAAAAAATAGAAAATGGTGATATAATTGCATCTTTAAATAATGATATGATAAGAGATACACAAAACAAATCAACGATTCCGCCCTTAGAAGAAGTTATTAAGACTCCTAAAAGATCAGTAATACCCAGATCTAAAAAACAAAAAGAATATGTTAGAGCATTAAAAAGTAATCAAATAGTTATGTCTCTTGGTCCAGCTGGCACTGGGAAAACATATTTAGCTGTAGCGGTAGGTTTAACTATGTTGTTAGAAAAAAAGGTTCAGAGAATAATATTATCTAGACCCGCTGTTGAGGCAGGAGAAAGATTAGGTTTTCTACCAGGAGATATGAAAGAAAAAATAGATCCATATTTAAGACCATTATATGATTCTTTGCATGATTTAATTGATTATGAAAAAATTCAAAGAAAAATTGAAGCTGGAGAAATTGAAATAGCTCCTCTTGCTTTTATGAGGGGAAGGACCTTAAAAAATTCTTTTGCTATTTTAGATGAAGCACAAAATGCAACTGAGACACAAATAAAAATGTTTCTTACAAGAATTGGAGAAAATTCAAAACTTGTTGTAAATGGTGATCCATCTCAAATTGACTTGCCAGCAAAAAACCAATCGGGTTTAGTTAAAGCACAATCTATATTAAAAAATATTAAAGAAATTTCTATTGTAAATTTTGACCAAAATGATGTGATTAGACATCCATTAGTTTCAAAAATAGTAGAAGCTTACAAAAAGAATAGCAATGATAAATGTTAATGTTGCTGTAGATACTAAATCTTGGAATAAGAAAACTATTAATTCTAAAAAATATTTTATTAAAAAATTAAAAAAAATTAATAAGATTGTTAATTTTTTCAATAAAAAAAATATTACTTTTACTATTTTTTTAACAAACTCAGCCAATATTAAAAAAATAAATAAAAAAATTAGAAAAAAAAAAAAAATAACTATTTTTTTATTTTTTTAAATATTATTTAAAAAAAAAATAAAAAAAAAAAAAAAAGCTACTGATGTTTTATCTTTTCCATTCTTCTTTAAAAAAGAATTAAAAAATAAAAAAGAGAAAAATATTTACGTAGGAGATATTGCTATATCTTATGAAATTATAAAAAATAGAGCAAAAAAAGGTAATTTCTTTCTAGAATTTGATAAAGTTTGGGTTCATGGTCTCTTACATTTGATAGGTTATGATCATGAAAAAAATAAAGATTATTATGCAATGAACAGGATAGAAAAAAAAATTTTAACTTCAATTACATAATAGGTAATATTTGCATACTTTACTGAATAATAGATTTTTTGTTATACTTTTAGCACCTTTTTTATTGGGAGCTATAACAACAATTGGATTTTCTCCCTACAATTTTACATTTATTAATTTTTTTTCATTTTCTATTTTATTATTCTTAATTTTAACTATTAAAAAAAAAACCAAATCTAAATATAGAAAAAAGAAAAAAAAATGGAATTTTTTTTACCTAGGTTGCGCATTTGGTTTTGGTTTTTTTCTATTTGGTAATTATTGGATTGCTATATCCTTGACTCATGATGATATGTTTAAAACCTTAATTCCATATGCGCTAATTATAATTCCCTTATTTCTTTCTTTGTTTTTTGGTTTAGTAACTTTTATTATTGGTCCTTATGCTGAAAAAAATATTTCATATATTTTGCTTTTTTCTATAACTTTTTCAATATTTGAATACATAAGAGGCAATATACTAACAGGTTTTCCATGGAATCTAATTTCCTATAGTTTTGTTTGGTCAATCGAATCTATACAAATTTTATCCAAAATTGGTACATATTCTTTAAGTTTAATTTCGTTAACATTTTTTTGCACACCATTCCTTTTTATAAGCAATAGAATTGCTTATAAAAATATTATTTTTTTATTAATTTTAATAACTTTATTTATATGGAACTTTTTTTATGGGTTAAATAAAATTGATACAAACAATTATAATTTTGATGATAAGATTAATGTTAAAATTATTTCTCCCAACTTTTCACTTAAAGAATATAATGAAATAAGCGAAATCACACTAATAAAAAGATTAATTAAAATTAGTGATCCACAAAAAAATAACAAAACTTTATTTATTTGGCCAGAAGGAATATTTTATGAATCTTATTTAAAAGATATTGGTAAATATAAAAAAATATTTGAAGATAATTTCTCCAAAAACCATTTAATTATTCTTGGTGTAAATAGTTTAAAAGGTAAAAAATATTTTAATAGTCTAGTAGTTTTAAATAATAAACTAGAAGTTTTATCATTATACAATAAAATGAATCTTGTGCCATTTGGTGAATTTCTTCCTTTTGAAAAGATATTATTTAAATTAGGTTATAAAAAAATTACAAGGGGATACAATTCATTTTCAGAGGGTAGCATACGGTCAGAAATAGATTTGGGTAAAATTTTTAACAATAAATTAGTTATTCCGTTAATTTGTTATGAAATAATCTACCCGGGAGAAATTAAAAATAAAAACCAATTTCCAGATCTTGTCGTCAATATTTCAGAAGATGGATGGTTTGGAGAATCTATTGGTCCATATCAGCATTTTTCAAAATCGATTTATCGTTCAATTGAAGAAGGAGTTTTTATCGCAAGATCAGCAAATAAGGGGTTTTCTGCTTTTATTAACCCTAACGGAGAAGTGTTAAAATCCCTTAATATGGGTGAGTCTGGCAATATAGAGTTAAATTTTCCTTATTTTAGTGGTTCAACTTTATTTTCTAATTATGGAAATAAAATATTTGCTTTAATAATTTTTTTTTATATATTTCTTATTTTAATTTTAAGAAAGTTTAAAATTTAATGAATAAAAAATCTTATTTATTTACTAGCGAGTCCGTTTCAGAAGGACACCCAGATAAAGTTAGTGATAGAATTTCAGATATGGTTGTTGACACATATCTAAGTGTAGAACCTCTTCAATCAAGAGTAGGATGTGAAACTTTAACAACTACTAATAAAGTAGTTTTGGCAGGAGAAGTAAGAGGACCTGAAATTAAAAAAGATGATTTAATTCAAAAAGTTAGAGATTGTATTAAAGATATTGGTTATGATCAGGAGGGTTTTACGTGGAAAGATGCAACAAAGATAGAAAGTCATCTTCATTCTCAATCAACTGACATAGCAATGGGAGTAGACGCGTCTGGAAATAAAGATGAAGGTGCCGGCGATCAAGGGATAATGTTTGGTTATGCTTGTAATGAAACCGATGTTTTAATGCCAGCCCCAATTCACTATTCACATAAAATTTTAAGGCTTATGGCTGAAGATAGAAAATCTGGAAAACTTAAAAATATTGAACCAGATAATAAAAGCCAAATTACAATTGAATATAAAGATGGGATGCCGGCAGCTGTTAAATCAGTAGTAATTTCTACCCAACACACAGCTGACGTTAATCAATCCCAAGTTAGAGAATTAGTAAAACCATATATAGAGAAATCTATTCCAAAAAATCTTTTAACAAGTTTAGATGAAAAAGAAATTTATGTTAACCCCACTGGAAACTTTGTTATTGGTGGTCCTGATGGCGACGCTGGATTGACAGGAAGAAAAATAATTGTAGATACATATGGAGGTGCAGCACCTCACGGTGGTGGAGCCTTTTCTGGAAAGGACCCTTCTAAAGTTGATAGATCAGCAGCATACGCATCAAGATATTTAGCAAAAAATGTAGTAGCCGCAAAAATTGCAGATAAATGTTTAATCCAACTAGCTTATGCAATTGGAATTTCAAAACCTTTATCTATTTATATTGATCTTTTTGATAATGATGAAGAAAAAAATAAACATGTTGAAAAATTAATTAAAGATAATTTTGACTTAAGCCCAAGAGGAATTAGAGAGATGTTAGATCTAAACAAACCAATTTATCAAAAAACAGCTGCCTATGGACATTTCGGAAGAGAGCCAGAGTCGGATGGCTCATTTTCTTGGGAAAAAACAGATAAAATAGCGATTTTTAAAAAGTAGACCTTGAAAAAGCCATAAATATAAATTAAAAAGTCACCAAGTTACTTGTAAGATCAGAATGGGCTGTTGCCCATTTTTTTTTACAGGCAATAAATTTAAATTATGTTAAATCAAAGATCAGATAAAATGGAGCTTTTAAGAATAGTAGAATCTGTTGCTACAGAGAAATCTATTGATAAAGAGATCATTTTAAACACCATGGAATCTGCAATACAAAAAGCAGCCAAAACAAGATTTGGTTTTGAAAATGATATTCGTGCTAAAATTGATAGGGAAAGTGGAGATATTAAACTTCACAAAGTACTTAAAATAGTTGAAGCACCAGAAAATTTTAACACAGAAATATCATTAAAAGATGCATCTAAAATTGATAGAGAGAATGAAAATATTATTTTATATAAGATAGAAAAAATTCAAGAAACCACAGAAACCACAGAAACCACAGAAACTACAGAAAACACAGAAACTACAGAAAACACAGAAAACACAGAAAACACAGAAAACTTAGAAAATCCAAGCGATGAAACAATATCAAATAAAGCTATACTAAAAGGCAAAAATGAAAGCATTAATATTGGAGACGAGGTTTTTGAGCAGTTACCACCGGTAGATTTTGGAAGAATTGCAGCTCAAACAGCTAGGCAGGTAATTACTCAGAGTGTACGTGCAGCAGAAAGAGAAAGACAATATAATGAATTTGTTGATAAAAAAGGAGAAATACTAAGTGGCATAGTAAAACGATTAGAGTACGGAAATGTCATAGTAGATTTAAATAGAGCTGAAGCAGTAATAAGGAAAGATGAACTTATTCCAAGGGAAATATTAAAAACTGGCGACAGAATAAAAGCTTATTGCTATGAAGTAGTTAGAGAAAATAAAGGACAGCAAATACATTTATCTAGAGCGCACACAAAGTTTATGGAAAAACTGTTCTTTCAAGAAGTGCCAGAAATTTATGATGGAATAATTGAAATTAAAAATTCAGCTAGAGATCCGGGAAGTAGGGCAAAAATATGTGTTTTTTCAAAAGATTCATCAATCGATCCTGTGGGTGCATGTGTGGGAATGAGAGGAAGTAGAGTGCAAGCAGTAGTAAATGAATTGCATGGCGAAAAAATAGATATTGTTCACTGGTCAGAAGATACTGCAGCTTTAATAGTTAGCGCATTAGCTCCAGCTGAAATTCAAAAGGTGGTGATAGATGATCAAAATAGAAGAATAGAGGCTATTCTAACTGAAGAAAATCTTAGTAAAGCAATAGGGAGAAGAGGACAAAATGTTAGATTAGCATCAAAATTGATTGATTATGAAATAGATATATTAACAGAAAAAGAGGAATCTGAAAAAAAACAATCAGAATTTAAAGAAAAAACAGAAATATTTGTTAAAAATTTAGAAGTGGATGAAACGTTAGGACAACTTCTTGTGGCTGAAGGCTTCTCTTCAATTGAAGAAATTCAACAAGCTCCAATAGATGAAATTTCAAAAATTGAAGCAATTGAAGAATCTACCGCAAAAGAATTAAAGGATAGAGCAGAAGAATATTTAAAAACAGAAAAAGAAACTATCAAGGAAAAATTAAATGAACTTGGTTTAGAAGAGTCTCTTATAAACTTAAAAGGTCTTACTACTGGAATGTTAGTTACACTAGGAGAGAAAAAAATTAAAACTTTAACAGACTTTGCTGAATTATCAACTGATGAACTAGTCGGAAGCTATGATGAAAAAAAAGGAAAAAGATTTAAGATTGATGGTTATCTTGAAGAATTCGCTTTAAGTAGAAGTGAAGCAGATAATTTAATTTTAAGCGCAAGAGATATCGTTTTTAAATAAGGATATGTATTTTTATGGTAGAAAAAAAACAAACAAAAAAACAAACTTTAACTATATCGTCAAATAAGACAATTAGTCCGTTACTTTATACAAAAAATAATCAAAAAAAATCTTTTATTATTGAAAAAACGATTTCAAGAAAAAGAAATGATAGGAAATTTTCTAGTAGAAACGTTACTTCCAATAAACCTTTCTTTACAACTCCCAAAGAACCCAATCAAAGTAGAAAAATTTTTTCGAGAGATACCACATTAAATAAAAATGTAGAAATTAGAAAAAAAGCTGAAGAAAGTGCAAAAAAAAGATTTAGGAACCCTACAAAAGAGGATGGCATACATTCAAAAAAAAGCACCACAACAAAAGGTAAAAATACCAGTTCTAAAAGAGAATATAAATTAACTGTATCAAAAGCACTAAATGACGATATTCTGGAAGGAAAAGGAAGAAGTTTAGCTTCAGTAAAACGAACGCGCCTTAAAGAAAAACAAAATCAAAATTTAGGTACTGAAAACCAAGAAGAAAAAAAAGTTGTCCACCAAGTAAATATTCCTGATCAGATTACAATAAAAGAACTTTCGAATCGAATGTCCATGCAAACGAGTAAGATAATAAAACATCTTATGGGTATGGGTGTTGTGGCAACAATAAATCATACTATTGACGCAGATACAGCAGAGTACCTTGTAAAAGAATTCGGAAATATACCAATTAGAGAAGAAAAAATAGATTTAAATCTAAAAAAAATGGAACGTAAGATAAGTGGTGATTTGGAACCCCGCGCTCCCGTAGTAACAGTTATGGGACACGTGGACCATGGAAAAACATCTTTACTAGATGCTATGAGACAAACCAATGTTGTTAGTCAGGAGCATGGTGGAATCACCCAACACATAGGAGCTTATAAAATAAAAAATGAAGATGGAAAAAATATAACATTTATTGATACACCTGGTCATGCCGCTTTTACCGAAATGAGAGCTAGAGGAGCAAAAATAACTGACATTGTTATTCTAGTAGTTGCCGCTGATGATGGTGTAAAACCACAAACAATAGAAGCCATAAAACATGCTAAGGCTGCTAAAGTACCAATTATTGTTGCTATAAATAAATGTGATTTGCCAGGAGCAGATCCTGCCAAAGTTAAAAATGAACTTCTACAATATGAACTTATTGCAGAAGAATTAAGTGGAGACACTTTATTTGCGGAAGTTTCTGCTACCACAAAAAAAAATTTAGATAAACTAAAAGAAAATATTATTTTGCAAACAGATCTCCTTGATCTTAAAGCGGATTATAAATCTAGCGCAACTGGTGTTATTTTGGAATCACGAATTGATAAAGGAAAAGGAACTGTATCAACAGTACTTGTGACAAACGGTACACTAAAAAAAAGTGACTACTTTGTGAGTGGAAATACCTGGGGAAAAATTAGAGCTATGATAAATGATGAAGGACAAAATATTGATTTTGCAAAGCCTTCTACTCCAGTAGAAATTTTAGGAATGAATAAATCAGCTCTAGCAGGTGATGATTTCATTGTAGTAGATTCAGAAAACAAAGCAAAAGAAATAAATGATTACCGTGTAGAACATGGAAAGTCGAAACTTGCACCACTTATTTCAGCAAATAAAGATTCAGTATTTAATGAAAATGCACCATTACATGAATTAGCTATTATTATTAAATCAGATGTTCACGGTTCTAGTGAAGCACTTAAGACCGCGATCGAAAAAATAAAACATGCAGAAGTTGCACCAAAAATTATTTTGTCAAATATTGGTGTAATTACAGAAACAGACGTAACATTAGCAAAAGCGTCAAAAGCTATTTTAATAGGTTTTAATGTTAGACCAAATAAAGAAGCGAAAAAATTAGCAGAAGTTCACAAAGTAACAATTAAATTTTTTAATATAATTTATGAAGTTTTAGATTTTATAAATGATGCATTATCAGGATTATTAAAACCAGATATTAAAGAAGAAATAGTTGGTTCAGCAGAAGTGCAGGAAATTTTTAAAGTTTCAAAAATCGGCAAAGTAGCTGGATCAAAAGTGACAGACGGAGAAATAATCACTAATTTGAATGCAAGATTAATAAGAGATGGTAATGTGTTATATACTGGCTTCATAGGAAGTATTTTTAGGGAAAAAAATGCTGCAAAACAAGTATCAGCTGGCCTTGAGTGTGGTATAACCCTCAAAGATTATGCGGATTTTAAAGAAAAAGATGTAATAGAAGTCTATAAAGTTATAGAAACAGAAAGAAGAATTTAATGATTAGAGAAACTAATAGCTTTACTTTTTCTCAAAGACAACTAAGAGTAGGTGAATTAGTAAAACAATCATTGGCTCAAATTTTTTTAAGAGATGAGGCAAAAGTTCCAACTTTAGAAACAAAAAACATAACTGTTACTGAAGTTAGAATGAGTCCAGACCTTAAAAATGCAAGAGCTTACATAATACCATTAGGAGGAAAAGAAATAGATAAAACAATAAACATTCTTACAGAATTTTCTTATCTTGTAAGAAAAGCATTATCAAAAAAAATTGATATGAAGTTTTTGCCCAAAGTTTCATTTGTTTATGATAAGTCCTTTGATTATGCTGAGAAAATAGAAAAATTGATACAGAAAAATAAATAAATATGACAAAACAGAAAAAAGAAATAATTGAATCACTAAAAACTAATCCTAAAGATGTAGGATCTTCAGAAGTTCAAATTGGTTTGTTAAGCAACAAAATAAATAACCTATCTGAGCACTTTAAAAAAAATAAAAATGATAAGCATTCTACGCAAGGTTTATTAAAAGCGGTAAATTTAAGAAAGCGTTTATTAATCTACTTGAAAAAAAATAAACCAGAATCATACTCAAAAATTTTAACTAAATTAAATTTAAGAAAATAAATGTTTAAACAATTTAAAGAAGAAATAGATCTCGGTGGAAAAAAATTAACTTTAGAAACTGGAAAAATAGCTCGTCAAGCTGATGGTGCTATAATAGCAACCCTAGGCGAAACAGTTGTCATTTCAACAGTGATAGGTAGAAAAAAAATTAACCCTGATACAGATTATTTTCCATTACAAGTTAACTATCAAGAAAAATACTATGCAGCTGGAAAAATACCTGGTGGTTATTTTAAAAGAGAAGCAAGACCAACAGAAGCAGAAACTTTAATATCTAGATTAATTGACAGACCTATTAGACCACTATTTCCAGAAAGTTTTAGAAATGAAGTTCAAATTTTACCAACTGTTCTTTCATACGATAATGAGAATGAAGCTGATATACTATCAATAATTGCATCTTCAGCTGCTTTAGCAATATCAGGATTACCTTTCCAAGGACCTATAGCTGCTTCAAGAGTAGGTTATATTAATGATGAATATGTTTTAAATCCTTCAAAAGAGCAACTAATAGAATCTAAGTTAGACTTAGTAGTTGCAGGAACAAAAGATGCTGTATTAATGGTTGAGTCAGAAACTTCTGGCATGACTGAAAAACAGATGTTGGAAGCAGTTAAATTTGGACATGAAAAATTTGTCCCAGTGATTAAAGCAATAGAGTCACTTGCTAAAAAATGTGCAAAAGAAGCATGGGTAGTAGAAGAAAAAGATTATACAGATTTAAAAGAAAAAATTTCAAAAGAATTAACAAAAGATTTAGAAAAAGCATTTTCTGAAAAAGACAAGCAAAAAAGATCTGAAATGATTAATCTAGCTACAGAAAAATGTAAATCTTTATTTGAAGATGATGAGACTTATTCAGATTTAGAAGTTTCATTACAACTGAAGCATTTAGAAAAGGATATAGTTAGAGGTAGAATACTTAAAACTAAAAAAAGAATTGATGGAAGAGGCTTATCTGATGTTAGAGATATTAAATGTGAAGTGGGGGTTTTACCTAGAACACATGGATCGGCTTTATTTACTAGAGGAGAAACACAAGCATTAGTAGTCACAACTTTAGGAATGTCAGATGATGAGCAAAGGATTGAAAGTTTAGAAGGACAAAAACGAGTCAGATTCATGTTACACTATAACTTTCCGCCATTTTCTGTTGGAGAAACAGGCAGAATAGGAACGGGAAGAAGAGAAGTTGGACATGGAAAATTAGCTTGGAGAGCAATAAATTCTTCATTACCTGAGAAAGAAAAATTTCCTTACACTATAAGAGTGGTTTCAGAAATTACAGAATCAAATGGATCATC
>Ga0114993_10004089_pt1 | contig 14706 bp, 15 predicted proteins | sample ArcticOcean_MG_C_FD_87042 | JGI IMG/M metagenome (GOLD analysis project Ga0114993, IMG submission 87042) | Marine microbial communities from western Arctic Ocean - ArcticOcean_MG_CB2_150 | ecosystem: Environmental > Aquatic > Marine > Oceanic | place: Arctic Ocean: Canada Basin | collected...
TATGCCTGATGGAAATGCTCAAAGACCTGGTGATATAGTAAAGTCATATTCAGGCAAAACAATTGAGGTGCTCAATACTGATGCGGAAGGTAGACTTGTTTTGGCGGATGCACTTACTTACACAGAAGAAAAATTTAAACCAAAATTTATTATTGACTTAGCAACATTAACAGGAGCTATTATAATGGCCTTAGGTGAAGAATATGCAGGTTTATTTTCTAATAATGACGAACTGTCAAAAAATATTTTTAAAGCTAGTAAAAATGTTAATGAAAAAGTTTGGAGATTACCTTTGCATAAAAATTATGACAAATTAATGGATTCTCCTATAGCAGATGTTCAAAATATTAATTACGTAGGAGGAGCTGGGTCAATTACTGCTGCACAATTTTTACAAAGATTTATAATAAATAAAACTCCATGGGCCCATTTAGATATTGCAGGAATGGCTTTTTCAAAAAAAGCTGCCAATTTAAATCCTGGTGGAGCCACAGGCTTTGGAGTAAGATTATTAAACAATTTAATAAAAGAATATTATGAATAAAACCATACCTGAACAAACACTTTCTATAATTAAACCAGATGCAGTCGAGAGAAATTTAGAAGATAAGATAAAAATTTTTTTTGAAAAAAATAGTTTAAAAGTTTTAAAAAGTAAGAAAGTAAAAATAACAAAAGAAGAAGCTTCAGAGTTTTATAAAGTTCACCAAACAAAACCTTTTTATAATGATTTATGCAATTATTTATCATCTGGGCCAATAATAGTGATGATATTGGAGGGTGAAAATGCTGTGCTAAAAAATAGAGAATTAATGGGCGCCACAGACCCAATAAAAGCAACAGAGGGAACTTTAAGAAAAATGTATGGTCTTTCAATAGATAAAAATTGTGTTCATGGCTCTGATAGTGTTGAAAATGGCAAATTAGAAATTAATTTTTTTTTTAAATAAAAAATTACTTAAATATTGATATTATTGATTTTGAATAGAGTTTATGTTCAAGCTTTAAGATTTTCCTTTTTAGAGATGATTTTGTTTCATTTTTAGATATTAAAATTTTTTTTTGTAATATAATTTTACCAGCATCTAACTTACTAGTGACAAAATGAACTGTGCATCCTGAATACTTTTCTTCACTTTTTAAAACTCTTTGGTGTGTATTAAGACCTTTATATTTAGGTAGTAAAGAGGGGTGTATATTTAAAATTTTATGCTTGAAAGATTTCATAAAATTATCAGATAAGATCTTCATGAAACCAGCTAGGCAAATCAATTTTATTTGTCTTTTTTTAATTTCTAATAAACAATTTTTTTCAAAAATATTTTTATTTTTTGAAGAAAAGTATTTAAAGGTAATTCCATATTTAATAGCAAATTTAAGACCTTTAGCTTTTTTATTATTTGATATTACCAAGTCTATTCTTATAGGAAAATTGTAATTTCTTGAACTTTTAATTAAAGATTCTAAATTTGATCCATTTCCAGAAATAAACACACATGTTTTTACTTTATGTGCCATTTTAATTTACCAAATATTTTAGATCTTTTTTTTTCTTTTGATATGTATCCTATTGGATAAGGTTGATAATTTTTAGAAAAATTTTTTTTTATTTTATTAATATTATTTTTATTTACAATAAGACAAAATCCAACACCACAATTAAATGTTTTTAACATTTCATTATCACTAACACCATTTTTTTTTAGCCATTTAAAAATAGATTTAATTTTTATTTTTGATAAATTAATGTTTAAACATAAATTATCAGGAATAACTCTAACAATGTTATCAACGAGTCCTCCACCAGTAATATTTGCGCACCCATTAATTAAGTTTTTTTGGTTAATTTTATTTAATTCTTTAACATAAATTTTAGTTGGCATAATTAGTTCTTGTTTAATATTTTTAGGTAATCTTTTTGTATTTTTTTTTAAAATACTTCTCACTAAAGAGAAACCATTAGAGTGTAACCCAGAAGAAGGCACAGCCATTACTATATTATTATTTTTAATTTTATTTTTAGTTAGTAATTTTTTTCTTTCTACTATTCCTACAGCAAATCCCGCTAGATCAAATTTATTTAAACTATAAGTTCCAGGCATTTCTGCAGTTTCTCCACCTATTAAAGCACAATCAGCAATTTTACATCCATTAACAATCCCATTCAAAATTTTTTTCACTTTATTTAAATTTAATTTATCAACAGCAATATAATCAAGAAAAAAAATTGGTTTAGCTCCTTGAACAATTAAATCATTCACACACATTGCGACTAAATCAATTCCTATCGTATCAAATTTTTTTATTTTATTTGCAATCTCTAATTTAGTACCAACACCATCAGTTGACGAAACTATAAGTGGGTTTTTCATTTTGAATTGAGAAATATCAAATATTGATCCAAAACTACCTATATTTTTGAAAGATTTTTTTTCTTTATAATTTTTATGAGTTTTTCTTGATATTTTTGATATGTAATCTACCAACTTATTGGCAACTGCCATATTAACACCGCTTTTTTTATAAGTATTATAGGTTTTTCTCATGATAAAAATTATAATGTTTAAATATTTAGCAAGTAATACCAGACAGTATATTTTTATTTTTTTAACGGCAACTATTTTATTAATATTTCCTTTTTCTAAAAGCCATGCTCAAGAAAATATTTTTGTTGTAAGTAAAGTTGAAATTGGCGGTCAAGTAGATAAAAATTTTTCTAGAAAAAATTTTATTGATGAGGCTTTATTAAAGTCTTTCAAAATGTTGATGTCAAAAATTCTAGTATCAAATGATTTAAAAAAAATAAAAAAAGTTAAAATTAAAGAAATAAAAAATTTTATAAACAGCTTTCAAATTCTTAATGAGAATTACAAAAAAGGAAATTATGAAGTAAGTATTAAAATATTATATAATGAAAAAAAAATTAAAAAATTTTTAGTAAATAATAACATCTCTTACTCACAAGCTAGTAAAATTACAGTTGTTTTTTTCCCAAGCCTCTTTGTAGAGAATAAGATGAAAAGTTATAATCAAAACTATTTCTATAAAAAGTGGCTCGAAACAGAAATTGAAAATAAATTAATTAACTTTATATTACCACTAGAAGATCTTGATGATCTTTTAAAATTACAAAAAATGCAAAATAATATCAAAGATTTTAATGTCATAAGTTTAGTAAACAAATATGATGTTGAAAGTTATGTTTTTTTATTTATGTATTATGACAACAAAAAATTAAATACTCACATAAGAGCAAATTTTGAAGACAAAGAAATTAATAGGAATATTTCGTATCAGATTGATAATATTGAAAATGAAGAAAAACTTGACTTTGTTTTAAAAGACTTAAAATTAAAAATAACTGATTTATGGAAAGAAATGAATTTTATAAATTTGTTAATGCCACTCTCAATTAATGTAAAGTTTAAACATAATAATATAAAGAACTTAGATAAGCTGAAAAATCAACTATATAAAATAAAACTGATAGATAGTTACATGCTTGAAGATTTTGATATTAATTATTCGCATTTTAAAATCCATTATTATGGAAATCCTAAAAAGTTGAAATCTGAATTATTTAAGTTTGGTTATGATCTTAAAGATAATCAAAATCATTGGGAATTATTTTATAATGAGTGATCAACTAATTTTAAAATTTCCTAAAAATAAAATATACTTAAAAGAAGATTTTTATGTTTCATCTAGCAATAAAGATGCTTATGATTTTATTAATAGTTGGCCAAAGTGGATAAAAAGGATAATTAATATTTATGGACCATCAGGTTCTGGAAAAACACATATAGCTTCTTTATTAAAAAACAAAACTTCATGCTTGGTAATATGCGCAAACGAAATAACTGATAAAATTTTTTTTAAATTTAAAACTAAAGAAGCTTTAATAATTGAAAATTTAAATGAAAAAATTCCTGAAAATTTATTTTTTTCACTATGGAACCTAGCTGTTCAAGATAATAAATATCTTTTAATAACTTCTGTTAAACCTATTAATACTTATAAATTTAAACTAGTAGATTTAAGATCTAGAGTAAGTAGCTGTATTAGAATTGGCATAGATCTCCCGAATGATGATTTAATAAGTGTGATTATTGCAAAAAATTTTTCAGATCAACAAATTAATATTGAAAAAAATCAAATTGAATACATAATAAAAAGAATTGATAGGTCTTATGAAAAAATATCTAAATTTATTTCAGTTTTAGACAAATATTCATTAAAAAAAGGCTCTCCAATTAGTTTAAAATTAATTAAAGAAGTTCTAAAAATGATATAGATTTTGAAAAAGGAATCAAATTGCATAAATATAGAACACATACCTGTAATGAATTAAGTTTAGAAAACAAAAATGAAAAAATTGTTTTGTCGGGCTGGATTAATAAAAAACGTGACCATGGAAATCTTTTGTTTGTTGATTTAAGAGATAATTTTGGCCTAACACAATGTGTTATAGATAATAATAATAATCACTTTAAAGGGTTAGAAAAATTACAGTTAGAAACTGTTATTAAAATTGAAGGAAGTGTAGTCGAGAGAATAGGGACAACTATTAATCCAGATTTAAAAACAGGAGAAATAGAAGTTAAAATAATATCTTTTGAAATCCTGGGTCATTGTAAAGAACTACCATTACCTATTTTTAGCGATCAAGAGTATGCTGAAGATATTAGATTAAAATATAGATTTTTAGATTTAAGAAGAAAAAAAATTCACGAAAATATCATTTTAAGATCTAAGGTAATTGCCTACATTAGATCGCAAATGAATGAATTAGGATTTTTAGAATTTCAGACTCCAATATTAACATCTTCAAGTCCAGAAGGTGCTAGAGATTTTTTAGTTCCAAGTAGATTAAACCCAGGAAAATTTTATGCTTTACCTCAAGCACCTCAGCAATTTAAGCAACTAATTATGGTTTCAGGATTTGATAAATATTTTCAAATTGCACCATGTTTTAGAGATGAGGACGCTCGTGCGGATAGAAGCCCAGGAGAATTTTATCAATTAGATTTAGAAATGTCTTTTGTTGAACAGGAGGATGTATTTAACATAGTCGAGAAATTATTAATTAGTTTATTTAAAAAATTTTCAAATAAAAAGTTAAAATCTGATAAATTCCCAAGAATTTCATACAAGGAATCAATGATAAAATATGGAACTGACAAACCTGATTTACGAAATCCATTAATAATATCAGATTTAACGAAAATATTTAGTAGAGACGACGTAAAGTTTGAAATATTTAAGAAATTAGTTAAGTCAGGGTCTAAAGTAAGAGCTATTCTTACGAAAAATACAAAAGATAAACCTAGAAGTTTTTTTGATGGTATTGATAAGTGGGCAAAAGATGAAGGTGCATCTGGCCTTGCTTATTTTACGTTTGAGAAAAAAGATAATGTTTCTGCCAAAGGGCCGGTTGGTAAATTATTTTCAGAAGAATCTTTAAAAGAAATCATGAAGTTAACTGGAGCGGAAATTGGAGATAGCATTTTTTTTGCGTGCGGCAAAGTTAATGAGGTTGAAAAAATTACAGCCTTAGCAAGGGACAAATTAGGTAATGAACTTAAAATTATTAACAATAACGAATTTGCTTTTTGTTGGATAGTTGATTACCCAATGTTTGAAAAAGATGACATTACAAAGAATATTAAGTTTAGTCATAATCCTTTTTCTATGCCTCAAGGAGATATAAAAAAAATTGATTTTACAAAACCATTAGAAATTAGAGCATACCAATATGATATTGTGTGTAATGGAATTGAATTATCTTCGGGAGCTATAAGAAATCATATTCCTGAATTAATGTATAAGTTATTTTCAATCGCGGGGTATGATAAAAAACATGTTGACGAAAAATTTAGTGGAATGATTAATGCTTTGAGTTATGGTGCACCTCCACATGGTGGTATAGCACCTGGTATAGATAGAATAGTAATGTTGTTAGCAAACGAAAAAAATATAAGAGAAGTGACAATGTTTCCTATGAATCAAAATGCTCAAGATTTAATGATGAAAGCACCTTCTAAAGTTGAGGCGGATCAATTAAAAGAATTAAATATTAAGATATTAGATAAAAAAAAATAATGCTATTTTTTACTTTTTAAATTAATTCTAACATTGCTTAAATCAACAAGTTTATCTTTGTAGTTACTTCTTACAAAACCTTTACTCGTTATATCTTTTACTAGTTTTAAGAACTTGTCTTCTTCTTCTCCACTTATGTATTTATTTTCACTTGTTGAATTAATAGATGGAGTGTGTGCTAAGTCTTCTCTGCCTAGGTAAGATATAGCTAATTCTCTAAAAATATAATCTAGGATTGATGAAGCGTTTAATATTCTATCGTTACCTTTTATTTCACCAGATGGTTCAAATTTAGTTTGTATAAAAGCATCAACATACTCATCCAAAGGAACTCCATACTGAAGTCCTAAAGATATGGCAATTGCAAAATTATTCATTAGAGATCTTACTAATTCGCCCTCTTTATTCATATCAATAAATATTTCTCCAACTTTTCCATCATCATATTCCCCGGTATGTAAATAAATTTTATGATCACTGATAGTAACTTTTTGGATGTAACCTTTTCTTCTATCAGGCATTTTTGATCTATTATGGTTCAATTTGTTATACTTTTGTTTATTTAAACTATCTAAATCATTTAATTTTTCAGAATTAGTAATTTTTTCAGCTACCATAGAAGGAATATCTTTTACACTTTTTACTTCTTGTGTACTTGTTGTTGTAGTTTTGACATCTGAGCCTTTATCTAATTTTTTTGTTTTTCGATTATTTAATTTTACGTCTATAATTTCTATTTGGCCATCATTACGATTTTGCAATTCAGAAAGCTTTTTTTCATTTAGCTCATCAAGCTTATGAACTATTTTAAAGGAACACGTATAGTAGGTTTCAACCAAGTACTTAGCCATAAATTTTATTCTCCAAAGTTTGAAAATTTTTAGTATTTAGAAACATTTATATGATATATACTAAATTTAATTTAAGTATAATAAATTATTTACAATTTTTAATTGTGTGGATATATAAATCAAATTTTAAATAATATTAACAATAAACGAATCGGAATTATTTTGGTTAATTTTTTAAAACAAATATTTACCTGGTGGAATCGACAAACTTTGGGAACTTTTCTTTATACTTTAATATATGGAAAATATGTTGGCAACGACCAGTTTGGAAATAAATATTTTTCTAGCGCCTCTGGAAAAAGATGGGTTATTTATAAGGGTAGGGTAGAATCATCCAAAATTCCCCCTGAATGGCATTTGTGGATTCATTTTTTAAAAGCAAATAAACCAGAAGATAATTTGCATAAATTTCATTGGCAAAAAAATCATGAAGAAAATTTAACTGGAACAGATAAAGCGTATAAACCTGACGGCTCATTATCTTTAAAATCTCCAAAAAATATGAAAAAATATGAAACTTGGAAATCTTAAAATTATTATTCCAATATTTTTTTTTATATTAAGTAGCATAAATTTTGTTCATGCAGAAAATAAAATTGAGTCTGTTCCTCTCATTAATTTAGAAGATTTATCTCCAACATTCGAAGAAGATAAAGATGAATTAGAAAATGTTGAAAACAAAAGCATAGATTCAATTAGTGGTAAAAATATTTTAAAAAAATCTATATCAAAAAAAAATGATAAAATTTATATTAATTTAAAAGCTTTAGATAAAATTACAGCAAAAACTTCTGATATAAGGTTAGCAGTAGGGGAAAAAAAACTATTTGGTGCGCTAGAAATAAAAGCATTAAAATGTCAATCATCAGAAGGTGACAATATCTCTGATACAGTTGCTTATATACAAGTTAAAGACTTGTCTAATAATGATAATAACCAAGTATTTATTTTTAATGGCTGGACATTTGCATCTAGTCCTACATTACAATCTATTGATCATCCAGTATATGATTTGTGGATTCTTAGCTGCGAAAATATTTAGTAGAAATTTTCTTTACTTAGCCAGTTTACGTCAAAGTCTGAACTAATAAATTTTTCGTGCCTCAAAATTTTTTTATGTAAATCAATTGTAGTTGTTATTCCCTCTATCACAAATTCATCCAGCGCTCTCAGCATTCTTTGTATTGCTTCAGTTCTATTTCTTCCTTGACATATTAGTTTTCCAATTAAACTATCATAATATGGAGTAACTTTTGATCCTTGAAATATTGCTCCATCCACTCTTGTTCTAAAACCTGATGGTTGATGACATACATTAATTATTCCTGGTGATGGTTGAAAATTTTTACTTGGATCTTCGGCATTAATTCTACATTCTATAACATGTCCTTGTGTTTTTATATCTTCTTGCGTTAAAGCTGTATCTCCTTTATTTGCTATCCAAATTTGTTCTTTAACTATATCTATTCCAGTCGCAACTTCTGTAACTGGATGCTCAACTTGAACTCTTGTATTCATTTCTAAAAAATAAAATTTTCCATCTTGGTATATATATTCAACTGTACCAGCGCCCTCATAACCAATTTTTTCTACCATTTGCACTGTTTGTTTTAATAAATTTGATCTAATTTTTTCATCTATTACAGGACTAGGAGTTTCTTCAATTAGTTTTTGATGATTTCTTTGAACTGAACAATCTCTTTCATTTAAGTGCACTGTTCTATTTTTTCCTGACAAAACCTGTACTTCAATATGTCTTGGGTTTTCAAAGTATTTTTCTATATAAACATTATCATTATTAAAGTATTTTTTAGCTTCTAATTTTGCCATGAAAAATAATTTTTCTAAATCTTCTGGTTTGCTCACAACTTTCATACCTTTACCACCTCCTCCTCCAGCAGCCTTTATCAAAATTGGGTAACCAATTTTTTTACTAATTTTTTTTGCCTCGTCAACTGAATCAATATTATTTGTAGATCCTTCTATTATAGGTAATCCATTTTCTTTCGCGATTTTTCTAGCTTCTATTTTGTCTCCCATTTTTTTTATTAAATCTGAACTTGGTCCTATAAATTTAATTCCATGCTTAGTAACTATTTCTGCAAATTGTGCATTTTCAGATAGGAAACCATAACCTGGGTGTATAGCTTCAGCTCCAGTAATATCAACAGCAGACATTAGTGCTGATATATTCAAATAACTATTTTGTGGTTGATGAGATCCTATACAAATACTTTCATCGGCTAATCTTACATGCATGGAATCTGAATCTACATCTGAATGCACCGCTACAGTAGCAATTCCCCACTCTTTACAAGCTCGAATTACACGAACTGCTATTTCTCCACGGTTAGCAACTAAGATTTTTTTGAACATTTTTTATTTAAGGGAAATGAGTGGCTGTCCAAACTCTACAGGTTCGCCATCTTTAACTAAAACTTTACTCACTATACCATCTTGTGTAGAAGGAACATGATTCATAGTTTTCATTGCTTCTATTATTATAATAGTTTGACCCTTTTTTATTTTTTGTCCTTCTTCTACAAACTTCTTAGCACCTGGTTCAAATGCCAAATAAGCAGTACCCACAATTGGAGAAGTAACTTTCAGCGTAGAATCTACATCTGCTGTTGCAGTAGATGATTTCTTTATTACACTCTCCGTACCAATTATGGAACTATTTATTGATCTAGAAACTTTTACTTTTGTAGTTCCTTCAGCATAATCAATTTCACTAAGATTAAATTCTTTTAAATAATCTACCAATTCTTCAATAATTTTTTTATTTATTTTCATTTATTTAATAATTTCTTTCATAGAATCTATTGCCATAATATATCCTTTTACACCAAATCCACAAATAATTCCTTTTGCAGCTTTACTTATTAAAGATTTTTTTCGAAATTCTTCACGATTATATATATTTGTTATATGAACCTCTATTGTAGGTAATTTAATTGCCAAAAGAGCATCTAATATAGAAACTGAAGTGTGTGTGTAACCAGCAGCATTTATAATTATCCCATCAAATACTCCCTTTGCTTTTTGAATCATTGTTACTATTTCACCTTCAATATTAGATTGTTCAAATTTGATTTCAAGATTAACTAATTTTGCGTGAGTTTCACAATTATTTTTTACCTCTTCTAGAGTGGCATTGCCATATTTTGACTCTTCTCTATCTCCCAGAAGATTTAAATTTGGACCATTTATTATTAGTATTTTTTTTGTCATTTAAATAAGTTAAAATAAATTACATGAATAACTTAAATGTGGCAAAAATACAATTAAATGGCGATTCGTATGAAATAAATAGGGGCACTAATATAAATGAACTCTTAAACAAGCTACAAATACATACGAATAAGGTGGCTGTAGAAGTAAATGGTGAAATTGTTGAGAAAAATAAATACCCTAACTTAATTTTAAATAATGATGACAAAGTAGAGATAGTCCATTTTATTGGCGGTGGATAAAATTTATGAAAGATACTTTTATAATAGCTAATAAAAAATTTAATTCTAGATTAATTGTTGGAACAGGAAAATATAAAAATTTTGAAGAAACAGCTGAAGCTGTAAAAGCTTCTGGAGCAGATATTGTTACTGTTGCTGTTCGCAGAGTAAATATTTTAGATAAAAATCAACCTTTATTAATGGATTATTTAGACTCAAAAACTATTACTTATCTTCCCAACACTGCTGGTTGTTATTCTTCAGAAGAAGCCTTAAGGACTTTAAGACTTGCTAGAGAAATGGGAGGTTGGAGATTAGTAAAATTAGAAGTATTGGGAGATAAAAAAACATTATATCCAAATATGATTGAAACAATTAAATCAACAGAAGTTTTAGTGAAAGAGGGATTTGAAGTTATGGTTTATTGCACAGATGATCCAACAATTACGAAAAAATTAGAGGATGTCGGTGCTTGTGCAATTATGCCTTTAGGCTCTCCTATTGGTTCAGGAATTGGTATTCAAAACAAAAAAAAAATTTCAATAATTAAAGAACAGTCTTCAGTACCTGTAATTGTTGATGCTGGTGTGGGCACAGCTTCAGATGCAACTATAGCAATGGAGCTCGGTTGTGATGGAGTTCTTTTAAACACTGCAATAGCAGAAGCTAAACGCCCAATATTAATGGCAGAATCCATGAAGTTTGCAGTATTATCTGGAAGAAAAGCATTTTTAGCTGGAAGGATGAAAAAAAGGAAATTTGCAAGCGCATCTTCACCAGAAGAAAATTTAATATAAAATTTTCATACTAAGAGTTCGCTACTTTTTTTACATCTGAATAGGTTTTTTTTATCTTTGTATTGTAACTGCCTTTTCTTTTAAACTTATTTGTTTTACTAAACTTTTTATGTATAAAATTTTTTCTAATGCGATCTTTTATTAACGTATTGTTTTCAATCACTTCAATATTTTCTACTTTATTAATAGATTTTTTACTTTTATTAAGCAAATCTATTTTATACTCAGGAATTATTAAGCTTTTGTCCAAAATTAAATTAAATTCAATTTTATATTGCTTTTTATAATGATTTATTTCCTTAGATAAATTATCCTCAATAAATTTTTTTACTTTTTCTGGAATGCTTATATTTACAATTTTTGCTTTATTAGAAAAAGCTAATTCTTCCGCTTTTTTTACAACTTTTAAAGCAAAAGAATCAAGTGACAGTGTCATTTTCCATTTTACTGCACTTTCTCGCATTCTCTGTCTTGTCATTTCTAGTAAACCAAAATTACTTATTTTCCCCAATTGAATTCTGGCACGATCATCTTTTAGTTTTTCTCTTAAATTTTTTTCGACCAACCTTCTATTATGAAAACTCAACATGTCTATAAAATCAATTACTATTAATCCTGACAGATCTCTAATTTTAACTTGTCTAGCTATTTCTTCACTCGCTTCAAGGTTAGTTTTTACTGCAGTTTTTTCAATATTTACTTCTTTAATTGATTGTCCAGAATTTATATCAATCGAAACTAGTGCTTCTGTAGGATTAATTACTATATAACCACCTGACTGAAGTCTAACAACAGGCTCAAAAATTTTATTTAAATCTTTTTCTATGCCTATGTCATGAAACAGTGGAATCTTTCCTTTATACTTTTTAATTTTTTTTAAGCTTTCAGGCATTAATAGCTTCATAAATTTTTTTGTTTTTTGGTATGCGTCATTTCCATCTATAATTATGTTGTTAGTTTCGCTGTCATTCATATCTCTAAGTGCTCTTTTAATAACATCGCCTTCTTCATGGACCAATGCAGGAGCAATAGATTTTACAGCATTATTTTTAATTTCTTCCCAAATATTAATTGTATTTTGTATATCTTGGTTTAATTCATTTTTAGTTTTATTTAAGCCTGCAGTTCTTACTATTAATCCCATAGTTTCAGGAATTTCAATTTCCCGAAGTATAGTTCTAATTTTTCTTCTATCTTCTGAATTAATAATTTTTCTAGAAATTCCACCACCTTTTGATGTGTTGGGCATTAATACACCATATTTTCCAGCTAAAGATATAAAAGTTGTTAGAGCAGCACCTTTTTGACCTCTTTCGTCTTTTAAAACTTGAACTAAGACTATTTGATCTGGTTTAACAACTTCTTGTATTTTATATCTTCGAAGTCCATATCTTCTTTTTAAGTCATTAAACTGACCATTTCTTGAGGCATTTAAATTTTCATTTTTAGCTTTATCAGCGGTTTCTAATTCTTTCGTATTTTTATTTAGTTCGTTAGCTTGATCTGATATTTTTTCGATATCCTCAATATCATTGTTTTTTTCTTTAAGTTCGACTCTTAGATTTTCTTCTTCTTTTTTTAGTTTTTCTTTATCATCATGAGGAATTTGATAATAATCTGACTGGATGTCATTAAATGCTAAAAAACCATGACGTTCTTTTCCATAGTTTACAAACGCAGCTTGTAAAGAGGGCTCAATCCTACTTATTTTTCCAAGATAAATATTACTTTTTAAATTAAGTTTATTCTTGTTTTCGTACTCATATTCTTCAATATGTTTTTCTGATTTAAGAACAACTCTAGTCTCATCTGGATGCGAAGCATCAATATATAAATTTTTTTCCATGAATCTCTTTTCCCGTATGTAGTGATTTTTTTGTTCATAATTTAAAATCGTGTCAGTTATATTAATTTTTATACCTTATATTTAAGTAGAAATATATGAATTTTTTTTCTAATTATCACATAAATAGAAAAATGCCTTAAGAAGGCCAAAATTAGATTATTCCTTTCAATTTGTGCTATATTTTTTAAGAAAATTTGCAAGATCATTAAGTGCCATTTTTTTAATGGGTGTACTTTTTATATTTTCAACTTTCTGGTATTTTTCTTCTGATCTTCCTGATTATAAAATACTAGCTAACTATAAACCACCTATTTCAAGCAGAGTTCATTCGGGGGAAGGTCAGTTGATCGCAGAATATGCAATACAAAAAAGATTATTTATTCCTTATAATTCAATACCTCAAAAAGTGATATACTCATTTTTATCTGCAGAAGATAAAAATTTTTTCTCTCACCCTGGGGTTGATGTAAAAAGCATTACTAGAGCTATAATTAAAAATCTTAATAATATTTTTTCAAAAAAAAGATTAGAAGGAGCGTCTACAATTACCCAGCAAGTAGCTAAAAATTTTTTACTAACTAATGAGGTTTCATTTAAAAGAAAGATTAAAGAAGCTATTTTAGCTTTTAGAATTGAAAGAGCTTACTCTAAGGAAAGAATAATGGAATTATATCTTAATCAAATATATTTAGGTGAGGGTACATATGGTGTGGCTGCAGCAAGTTTGGAATACTTTGATAAAGCAGTAGGTGAATTGGACTATGGGGAATCAGCTCTTTTGGCAGCCCTACCAAAAGCTCCTAGTAAATATAATCCTTATAAATCAAAAGCGAAAGCAAAAATTAGAAGAAATATTGTATTAAAAAATTTATATGAAAACTCATATATAAACGAAAAGAAGTATAAAAAATTAATAAAAGAAAAAATAAAATTAAAAAAAAGAAAAATTGAATTATTGGAGGAGGCAAATTTTTATTCAGAAGAAGTGAGGAGAGCTATAAGTAAAAAATATGGCTATGACGATTTGTACAAAGGAGGTTTATCAATTAGAACTCCACTAAATTTAAAATATCAAATTCAAGCGATAGATGCGCTTAGAAAAAGTCTAGAAGAATATGATAGAAGACATGGCTGGAGAGGACCATTAAATAATATAAGTGATGTTAATTGGCTTAAAAAAGTTAAAGATTTGCAAATTGACAAAAGTCTTAATTGGAAATTAGCTAAGATAATTGAAATAAAAAAATTGTCAGTAAAAATTGAAACTGAAGATAAAGAGATTGGAACTATAGATTTTGTTAACACTACCTGGACTAGAAAAAAAAGTTTTGAAGATTTTTTAAATTTAAATGACATCATTTATACAAAAAAGATAGAAGGTAAAAAATGGAAATTAAAACAACTTCCCAAAGTTAACGGAGCAATCGTTGTAATGGATCCATTCACCGGTCGAGTTCTTGCAATGGCAGGTGGTTTTAGTTTTAAGTTAAGTGAGTTTAATAGAGCAACACAAGCAAAACGACAACCTGGCTCTGCTTTTAAACCTTTTGTATACGCAGCTGCTCTAGAAAATGGATTTACACCTTCAACTTTAGTTCTTGATGCACCATTTGTAATAGATCAAGGTGAGGGTTTGAAAACTTGGAAGCCTGTAA
>Ga0114993_10004091_pt1 | contig 14705 bp, 23 predicted proteins | sample ArcticOcean_MG_C_FD_87042 | JGI IMG/M metagenome (GOLD analysis project Ga0114993, IMG submission 87042) | Marine microbial communities from western Arctic Ocean - ArcticOcean_MG_CB2_150 | ecosystem: Environmental > Aquatic > Marine > Oceanic | place: Arctic Ocean: Canada Basin | collected...
TAGAAATATGAACTTCATCTATCGAACCACCTACTAATTCTGAACTATCAACAGAATTAGCTGCTAGAGCTGTTGCATCAACTGAACCTGCCGCATAATGTGCAGTGTCAATACTTCCATTTACATACTGAGCTGAATCTACTGAATTGGCCGACATATGTGATAAATCAACAGAGCCATCTACTAGTTCTGAGCTATCAACTGAATTTGCTGCTAACGCAGTTGCGTCAACTGAACCTGCAGCATAATGAGCTGCATCAATAGAACCGTCAGTATAGTGGTCACTATCAATAGCATTAGCTACTATTTTAGCCCCTGTTACAGCATTATCCCTTATCTCTTCTGTATAAATCCCATCATCTTTAATTTGTACTGCACCACTATTGACTACAAAGTTAGTACTAGAAAATGACGCTGCTCCAATTATTGCATCAGTTGCGTCTGGTATAACTCTATATGAATTAATTAGTGGCGTTGCATTCATTTGTTTTCCTATATATAGAGTATTGTCAATGTTATTCCATGCCAATTCTCCATAGGCTAACGCATCTGCAACTGGTTTATTTGCTGAACTACTACTAGCATTCCATGCATTCTTTTTAACTTGTAAAATATTCGCCATTTTATTCTCCCGTTATTAGTTGACGTATGTTCCGCCATCTATATTATTATCGTCAATCCATCTAGATGTACCACTATCATAACGTAATACAGCTCCGTCTGTTGGACTTGTTAAATTAGTATCATCTAATTCATGTAAATTAGTATCTCCACTAAAGCTTGATGCAGAAGTAATAGTTACATCTGATGATCCATCATCTAATTTAAAACTACCACTATCGTAGAAAACTAATTTTTTATATACATCTTTAATCTTGTTTGGTCCTGTTAATGTTCCACCCATTATGTTGTCACTCCTATATCATTATATGTTGGTTCACTTACTAATCCTACATCGCTATAACTAGCATCTGATGGTACTGATACATTAGAAAAAGAAGCTAAACTTACTGCTATATTAGTAAAAGTTCTATCTGCAGGTATAGCAACATTAGATACAGTAACATCTGTAGGTATATTTACATTTGCAAAATTACCATCAGTATTATCATTAAAATGTTGAATCAACTCACTAAAGTCTCTATTGATATCACTTAGTGCAGCTAATCCAAAGTTTCCTTTTTTCCACGTATTAGCCATTATTTCTTCTTTTTCTTTTTACCTGAAAGACTCACTGCTGGTACAACACTAGCTAAAACTTTATTTTTTTTAACTTGTACCCAGAGACCCGTGCCTCCCTTTTTTTTACCTTTTCCTCTTACTACTCTAAAAGGATCATGTGCTTGTCCTCTGCTAAGATTGCCAGAGTTAAATGCTTTTGTTAATGCATTTTTACTTTTAGTTTTTCTAACTGCAGCTTTTCCTGTTAAAGCTTGACCAGACTTATACATATGACCTCTTTCACCATAAGCTTTAGAGTTTGCCAACAGTCTAGAAGTAGGATTACTTTCCCCCGCTACTAGTTTTTTGCTTCTTCCACCTAGGACGTTAGTAGCTTCTTTTAATGTATCCAAATGATATTTATTTGCTGCACCCCTAATCATCTTTCCTCTACTAGTTCCAGGATATTCTGACAGGTTATTTTTTTTAGCCCAAGCAGCTCTTTTTTTACCTATTTTTACAGGACTAGTTTCCATAAGCCATTTTCCTTTAGTGGAATAATTTTGACCACCATCTGATTTAGGTTTAAAAGAAATTCCTTTAGTTTGAAATTTAGTTTGATTCTTTAGTTTTTTAGCTACATGCTTAATTCCTTTTGCCGCTAATCTTAATGCTTTTAATGCTAGTGGATTCGCCATTATTTCTCCTAAAAATTATGTTGTTTAACTGTAGTAGCTCCAGAAACTCTGCCTCTACTCTTAAATGTTTTTGCTTCTTTTAATCCTCTTTCAAATTTATTTTCAAAATAAAGTGCTTGACCTACACCATCTTGCGTTTGTTCATATCCAAGTTGTATAGCCTTATCTACTAAATACTGATGAAATTGCGTAGGCAATTCACTTTGTTCTGTCATTGCACTAGCACCTGCATCTAAGGTATTAAAATGTTCTGCTTTCTTATGGTAAAATAAAGTAACAGTTTTGACTGTAGTAGGAGATGCAAACTGATCCTTTACCTCATTCATTGGATCATGTAATGCAATACCAATAGAATCTCTTTCTATCCACCATACCCATTGTTTTGTAGTTCTGTCGTATATTGTATTATAGTTTGGCATTAGTAACTACTCTTTTTTTTCATAGCTCTTTTTGGACCAGTCTTTATCTTTTGATTAGTATATTTCTTTCTTTTTTTCTTCATTGCGGCTACTGCTGCTATACCTAGTTTCCTTCCAACTTTTTTGCTACCCTTGTATGTTTTACCTGCCCATTTTTCTGTATTAGATCCAGCTGTAGATCTAATCATGCTATCTCTTGCTTTTGCCATTATGTTAAGTCCCTATATTCTGGTCTGCCCATCAACCTGTTTATCTTCACGGTATTACCGTCATCGTCTACTATGTCTACACTTTTAATCTCTAAAATACTTTCTTTTAATCCGTAATATCTTTGATCTGCAACAGTACTAAACTGTGTCGCTTCATCTAATACTAATGTTCTAGAACAAAACTCATCTGATGCTTGGTTTAGTAAATGAATAACTTCATTACTACCTATATCTGGATGGTGTTTTCTAACTAGCTCTATCATCTGCTGGAGTTTCATAATCTTTGTCCCTTGTCCCTGGTTCTACTAGATATAAGCTAAGGAAACTATTTAAATCTCCTGTAACTAACTCTAGTTGTTTAGTGTACCAATCATAATCAGCCATTTTAGAGTTTATTTCATTTGCATAAGACTCTACTCTTGCCATATAGTCTTGTATCTCTTGTCCTTCACTCTCACTTATTGTCTTAGCTGATTCAATTTTTTGTTGTAAATCTGTAGTATAAATTGCTAATTCTTTATTATATTCATTTAGTTCGTTTTCAACGTCTACTGCATACTGCTGTATAAGCTGTGCTTGTTTTGCTAATGCAACTCCTGCCATTTCTGGATCTTCGTCAGCTATAAAGTCGTCTACACCAAAATCTACTTCTGTACCAGAAGTACTATCTGTAGATGATAAAGTTGCATAGTTTGTAGTTATTGCAGGCTTACTATATGTAGGAGCAGTTCCTAATGATGCTAGCGTAGTATCATTTAATGTAACAACTGTTGGTACTGTAGGAAGAGTTATGTTAGCCATCATTAATCTTAATAATTCTTTACAAGCATACAGTACAACACCTCTTTCTAGTTCATCTGGAAAGTTTGATATTGATGTATCGGTTAATGCTACTGCAGTATCTGGAGTTATATTATAAACAAGTGCAGGTTGTGCATCAGATGGAGTAGGTATTACATGTAGTACATTGTCTTTAATATACCACTTAGGGTCTAGTTTACTAGTATAATACAAACTATTTGCATCTGTATAATCACCAACTTTAGCTAATGGAACTTGCAATGCTTCTCTATGACGAGTTGCATCAGACCTAGTTACGTTCACTATCTTTAATACCGTAGCTAAAGATAAAGTCGTAGGGCTAGAATCTAAAGTAGTTGCAGAGGTAAGTCTATCAGACATACCTTCGTTCATTATAGCATATTTAGTTATAAACTTAACTCCTTCTACTAAATACAAAGGAGCTTGTGCTGTATAATCTGGACTATCTATATCACCAACTATTGCTTCTATCTCTGTTTTAAAACTCATTTAGATTGTCCTACTTTTTTTAATATAGCTTTATTTTTTGCTCTACCTTCTTTAATCCAAGCTTTTCTTGCAGCATTTTTTCGAGCTTGACTTCCTGTCAGTGGTGCACCTTTTCTATTAGATTTTAATTGTCCACCTTTTAATATAGGTTTCTGATAACCAGAAGCAGATTTCTCTATCTTAAAAGCTTTAGTTTTTGTTCCAGCTTTTTTACCTTTAATAAGAGGGAGTTGTCCCTGTTTTTTAAAGTCAGGTGCTTTTTCAGCGTATTTATACCTTTGAGAACCAGCAAGGTTTCTTCCGCCATGGTTACTTTTATTTTTAGGAATCATATGCCCTAAATTATGTTCAGGACCGCCTTTAGCTTTTTTTGCTATCTTATTCTTTTTAACAACTTTTTTTATTACCTTAACACCTAACTTCAGTGCTTTCATTGCTAATAATGGATTTGACATAATACTACCTTTACCTTATCTTTTGTATGTACGTCTTAACGTTTTGTTCTTCTTATTCTGAGCTCTTCCTCTTTTAACTGATGCTCCTGTAGCATAAAGAGAGTACAGTCCAACGTTTACAACTGAATTAGAATGTTCCCCTATCTTTTTTACTGCAGGTTGAAGCCTCTTCGCAGCTCCAGCTGTATATGTAATACTGCCTGGGGACTTTGGTGGATTCTTAAGATGTGCTTTTGTAAGATTTTTAACTCTTGCTAATTTAGGTACAACTCTTTTAGGCATTTTTACTAATTTAGGCACAACTTTTTTCTTAACTTTACTTCCCTTTTTTATTCCAGTATTAAATTTAATAGCTGCATCGTTTGCTTTTATAGATGCTTTAGTGTGTCCTCTTTTCGTATTAAAGGTCTTAGCAGCCTCTCTTGCTTTTGTAGATGATTGCGTATAATAAGTACTACCTTTTTTCTGTACGTTAAGTAATTGTTTATTGGTATACTTTGTACCGCTTTTTACGCTCTTCCCTGCGTATTTATAAGCTTTTTTCGCACTCTTTACCAATCCTTTTTTAATAATTCTACTACCTACTGCTCTTACTGCTGTCCATGCCGCCGCTACGGCTGCTGATGATACTGCTATCATAACTTTCTCCCTTTTTTAAAATGGGGGAGTATATTTCAACTCCCCCGATTAACTTAACTAAATTGCAATACAGTGTGTGTTTCTGGTAAAGAAATTTCTAGACCTGCTTCTGTAAGAACCATGTCTTTTCTTCCGTCAACGTTTCTGTTTTGTACATTAGTAATGATCTGAGTATCACGTGATACACCGTTACCCATTAAAGGACGGTATGCTACGTTATTTAAATCGATCATGATTGCTGTGTTTTCATGAATACCTCTAAATAGCGGTTCCATAACAAAGTTAAGGTTACCGTAAATAGTTGATACTCTTGTTACAGCGTGTCCGAAGTTACCTTGAACATTCTGAATGTCTAAGCCACTTCCAACTTGACTATTTAAAGCCATTGTATTACCTAAGAATGAAGAACCACCTAGTTTATTCAACCATGATAGTACTTTTCTTGAAGCTAATACTAGTTTCTCACCACTGTTTCCAGATTCTGGTGCGAACACATCCTCCATAGAATCAATGAAGTGATCGTAATTAGCTGAAGCGTAAGCAAAAGTTTTCACTTTACCGTATGCTTCAGTATAAGGTACGATACCCCATGTTCTACGAATTGGACCAGTTGCTGTAGAATCGTCTGTTCCTACACCAAATAACATTGCATGCTCAAGATCCATCTTATGTTCCATAAGTTTTTCTTGATATACACGCATGTATTCGTTAGAAATTCCACGATATCTTGTAGCTAGAGCTGTACCAGAGAATAGAGGTACTGATGTCTTAAAGATTTGACAATACCCTTCTCTGTTATAGAACTCGTCACTCCAACCTTCTGGGTCAGTTCCACCTTCAGCAAATGCTGAACCTACAACTTGACCTTTTAAGTTATCGTCAAAACGTAACTTAGAAGCACTAGCAGGTGTTTGAATACCTGAAGTTAGTGCTGTTGCTCCGTCTGCTGATCTAGTTGGTTTAAGCATTAGCTTAAGGAATGTAGCTGTTATGATTTTAGCCTTAGCTGCATCCGTTTTTTCTACTGAATCGATCTTGTAATATGCGATTGCTCCTACGTCACTTCCGTCTGTTCCGTCAGCGTCGTATTCACATTCTATTGCAACAATTTGCCCCACGAGTAAAAACTCTGGACATACTGCTGTTGTTACCTCTCTACCGAATTTGTCATACAGACAATCTACATAGAAATTATCTCCTGTTGCAAGTGCGAAAGCGGCAGCACTATATGCTCCCGTTACTTTAGCTGCTTGCATTTGGAAATTACGTCTCTGCCATTGATGTCTCTGTTCTAAAAACTTAAAGACGGGATCGTCTGTAGGTTTTTTAGCAACAGATGCCAAATAAGAAAAGAAAGGTGATTGTTGGGGAGCTAATTCTGCGACTCTTTCACCGAAGTTAAAGATTCGTCTATCGACGTTAATCGATGTTCCTTGAACAGCTTCTCCTGGATTTATACTATATATGTTAGCCATCTTATTTCACTTCTCCTAGTTAAAATGGATTCTTCTTATTAAAGTTTCCTATCATAGAATCCATCATTTTATCTTCTGATTTTTTAGATGACTGCATATTGACTCCAGCTTTTAACCCGATAGGTCTTGGAATTGACAGTTTTGACTTTTGCTGAATCATGCTAGCTTGTTTTTGCAAAGCTGCATCATTCACTTGAGTAATCGTTTGATTACTTATATCAGGTGATTGATCCATTCTATGCAACTTAACTAAATTGTCCAAAGACAATGATTCAGGTGCTGTCATTTTTACTAAGAAATCATTAGCTGATGCTGTATCATAACCATAATTACGTTGTAAGTCAGATACTAATTGAGCTTCTTGCGATTGCTTTTTAGTCTGTGCTTCCAATTGACGTAATGATTCATGACGCTTCTCTTCTAATGATGAACTATAATCTGTCATATCCTCCATGTATTCAGTTGATTTTACTAAATACTTGGCACTCTTACTATCTGGGTCTGCTATTGCCTCGGAATGATCAAAATCAGCAGGCTTTGTAGGCTTAACAGGTCTTTGAAGATCTGTTTCCTTTGTAGCTGTATTTATTTCAGCAGTCTTAGGTGATTGAATAGCTTTCATCATTTCTGACATCTGGCCTTTCAACGTCTCTACTTCTACTGTTTTTTTATCTGCTTGACTCTGCCAGTACTGAAACTGGTTTGCGTCTTCCTTTGGGTCTGCGGATTGTTGAACTTCGTTCGTTTCATCAGTCGATACATCGTTAGATTCTCCAGTCTGGAATGCGAATTCCGATGAATTATCTCCAAATATATCGTCAAAAATGTCGTTCTCTGGTTCTGATGCCACTGCAGTCTCTTGCGGCATGTTTACCTGTTCTTGTTCTACTTCCACTGCCTGTACTTTATCTTGAGTATCACTCATTCGTTTCTCCTATTCCTAACTCTCCCTCTTTCTCTACTTGATTAGCGGAGTTTATTAGATTTGTTTCAACATCGGCAAGACGTGTTTGATACATCGTAGTTGCCGCTTCAGCTCTGTTCTTGACTTTGTCTAAACCAGAACTAAATTTTTCTACCTCTAAACGTTTCTTAGCATGTAGCTCTTCACGTGAAGCAGTTTGTAAGTCTCCTTTGACTTTCTTCAATTCTTCTTCCATAGCTTGCATTTGTTGTTGCATCTGTTTCATATGACCAGAACGCTCTAGTACACCTTCTACGTCTACTAGTTCTGATTTCTTCAACACTTCAACTTGATCTATTAATCCAGCTTGGTACATTTCTTGGTAAGTAGCTAATAATGCCATTCTATTTGTAGGTAATGTAGAACCAGCTATTACTTTTACATCGTACTTTCCTACTCCTATATCATGATATTTAACTACTGAAGCATTTTCCATTTCTTTATAGAAATTAAATCTTTCTTCTTTTTCTGTGCCATTAGGTTGCACAAGTCTAATTACTTTTTCTTCCGTATATAGTTGTTGCATTAAAGGTATAGCAACTTTAGCTACTTGATTTAAAAAGTTTTCCACATCATCTCTTCTTGCTTTAATACGTCTTTGTCCAAACTCGTCTACTACAAGAGTTCCTCTATACGTAGAAGGAGCATTAGCAGTACTTCCTTGCATTAATTCAAAAATACCAAAACCATACTCTAAGTCATACTTAGCATCAGCTTCATTTTTATACAATTCGTTGGGAAGAGGTACTGGACCTGCCACAATAGGTGCACCTAATTCGGCATCAAACTCAATAACACTGGTCCCCGCTCTTCCCCATTCTTCTTCAATCATACGAATATCTGCCGATCCTCTTGGTATTAACAGTTTTACATTTGTACTTGTAGAAGCGTGTGCTATAATCAACGATCTAATTTTATTAATATACTCTTGTAAAGGTCTAAACAAACGTACGTCTGATTCAGGATAAGGGTTTCTATGATGTATATTCATTAATGGAACAATAGGATAGTCTTCTGTTGGTAATAATCGTTCATATAAAAGATTATCCCCTACAGATACATGCATAGCAACACAACATTTTTCTATTTCATTAGCTATAATTTTTTCTAGTCCTATTAATTCCCCCACAGTAGTAGGAACTAAAGTAGTAGTACTACCTGGTATACCATCTTCATCTTCCATTCCAGGAACCTTAATTGGATCTTGTGGTATTATATTACCTTCTTCGTCTACTTCAGGCTCAGGTAATTCAAAGTGGAACATTGGTCCTACTTCTTCTATTACTCTAAACATTTCTTCGACAGCAGCTGGATCTGAAATAATAATTTCTTCTCCAGTTATCTTTTTCAACCTAATATAATATTTACTTGTATACTCTTCGTATTCTTCTGCGGTAAATAAAAATTCTTCATAACTAAAAGGTTCAAATACATTATAATAAGAGTGAAGCTCTTTAGTGTAACGTTCAATAAATTTACGTTTTGTATGGTAACGGTTATCATCGTCACCTTTAAATATTTGACCTTCAGTTGCTGCTAAGTCAGTTGTAGGATATTCTTCTTTATCTGCTTGATGAGAAGATGAATCTTCAATAATATCCATAAAGTCGGGATATAATTGCATTGCTTGTTCATCTGTTAAATGTTTAGCAACCATAATATGTGCAGCGTCTCTTGCATAAGGGTCTTTAGAGTTAGGATCAATGAATACATCTAAAGGATTTAATGATTTTATATAAACTTCACCCTTACCTAAGTCAGCCATTGGATCTTGAAAACAATTAACTACACCCATACCACCAACATAGTAATCATCTATTACTCTTTTTAATTCTTCGTTACCAGTAGATTGATCCCACACCCAAGAAAACAAGTCAGAAAAAACTTTTGCAGTCTTTCTATCTGAATCTTCTCTAGCAGTAGAACGAAATTGAGGTGAGTTATATGTTAATAAAGATTTTGCTGTTTCAACAATAGGATGAATACGATTTACTACTATAGGTGCTTGACCACGAGATTCTAATACATCTTTTTCTTCGTTAGTCCATTGAGCCCCCGCTCTAAATTCTACTGCTTCTTGAAATTTTACAGCCCATAGTTCACGTGAAGATGAGTACTCTCTTAGTAATTCTTGCGATAATGCTACTTCTTCGTTTGTTTCCCCATCAGGACCCCTAAGACGTCCAGGAACATATCCGTATACATCAATAAGATCACTGTATCCTTGAGTCCTGCTCCTCTGATTCTTTTTCTGTATCTTCTCTGACATCTACTTCTATGTACCCTTCTGGTATCTTAATGGTTAATACATCATCTAAATCTTTTTCATACTGATCTAAAAGAATCATATATTTGACTAAATCTATTTGCATATAGTCCTCCCTGGAAATTACGTCTTTTTATACCAATTTGTCAAGCACTATTTAACCTAATTTCCAGTTTCTTGGTTTTATCTCATAATATTCCTCATAATCTAACTCCATATCGGCTCCTTCATGAGTAGGTTTATAACAATTTTTGTTAGCATAAAAGAATCCATCTAGTAAATCATCATGCTTTCCACGTGGATATAGGAGTAGTTCGTCTAAAAGAGGTTGCATAGATTTTCTTATATAAACATATCCTTGTGCAAATAAAGGTTGTAAACTCTCTAACCTGTATGACTTAGATGTTCTAGGATTTTCTTTTATTTCAAGACCAGGTATAAACAATCCTTCCTCTTGAGATCGTTCTTTAATATATTGACGTAACATCTCCTGATACCCTACAGACTCAATACGAGTCTTAGCACTTCTATATCTAACAAAGTTGTCTATAATAGATTCTGCTAAGTCTAATGGTGTAGCTCTTTTCCTATAATAAGGAATAACAAATCTATTACCATCATAATCAATAGCTAAATTGAATATGACACTAAAGTCTGCTCCTCTCTTGGTACTAGATGCAGGGTCGACTCCTGTAAAGATGTTTACAGGTCTAATCTCATTTATTTCCTCCCCATTGATGGTCGTCAATATGAGATTCGACAACCCTTGCTCATCCGTTTCAATATATCCGTCATAGTATTGTATATGTTCTGCTCTAAATAAATTTTCTTCATCACCTACGATTTGACATAAATACTCTCTATAGAATACGGAAATACGATTTATACTCTCTAGTTCTTCTTTTTTCTGTTTTAGTTTTTCTATAGGCCATACTGCAGGCCAAAGTGAGATGCCCTCTTCCATATCTGGAGAAAACATAAGATTGGTCCAACCTGTCATGTCTTTCAGTGTTTCAACGAGACACCGTTCATGCTGAGGAGTACCAATAACACATATCCTTCCTTTCAAAGGATCTAAGGATGGAACACCAGATTGTAGCAACCAACGGAGATTTTGCTCCATTGCCTCTGCTGTCTTAGTGTTTACCTCATCTTCGGGATCATCAAGGATAATAAGAGTAGGTCGTTGATTTCCATGTTTAATCCCACGAATCTGTTGTCCTGTACCCTTACATATGATAACGGACCCATCTTTTAGCTCTATCTCAGCATTAGACCATTTTCGTGCATTATGTTGTCCCCAATACCCAAAGAAGTGTCTAAACTCCTTAGAGTAGTCTAATACGTCTTTAATGGTACCTAGTAGCTTAGTAGCGTGTCCCTGAGTTCTAGATACAAGTACTATTACTTTAGGCCCCTTATCGAACATTAAGTGAAAAAGGGGATACACGCCAGCCACAATAGAAGACTTGGCGTGTCCACGAGGTGCAATAATGTTTAATTGTGATACATCTGGGTCTAATAGCTTCTTAGTTATGTCATAATGAAACCTTGGTGATTCCGCACTAAACATATTAGGCATCACCATACGGCCAAATAACAGCATATCTTGTTGCATTTTTAGTAATAATTTACTTTTATCCACGCTCAACCGTTACTTTGATGTTCATATCCTTAGCTACTTCTTTCATTGTTTCAATAAAAATAGCTAACATCTCTTTATCCTTAGATATGATATTAACTTTCTTTTTCATTTACATCCTGGATTTTAGTAGCCTTCAACTTCTTACGTTGTTCTTCATAGTTAGCTTGTATTTCGTGTGTCATATCTATTTCAAGCGTATCGGTGATTTGTTTTGTTTTAGGAGCCATATCTAAAAATACAGACAATTCTTTAGCAGCACGTATCATATCTGCACTGTTATCCTTTGTCATTGCTACTTCAATAGCATTTTTCATGGTATCTAACACAAAACCTTCATCAATTCCCTTATCTGTAAGTATTTCTTTAAGTTTTTCTTCAATCATCTTCTTTGCCTCTTTAGTTTTGAGTAATCTTTTTGCAGCGATAGAGGGACTTTTTTGGTCTGGCCTATATATAGACCCTATTTTATCTAGATCGGGGCTCATACCCGCCATTTTGTACGTTAAATACATATCTACTGCTAGTTGTGCCCTACCTGTATTAGCTTCTAGCTCATTATATGACTTAGTAGACACTGAAGAGAAGTTATTTGACGCATAATGTGGCTCAAACTCTATCTTCCTATGTTTACCAAGCCACTGACGACCGTATGGATACACCATTTCAGTATTAGTAGCATAGTTATTGCGAGCAATACACTTAGAAACATAGCTATCGTCACTAATCCCAAACTCCCCAGGACCGCAGTCTTGCCAATGTTTATATAATATGCCCAATTCATCTGCTTCTACATCTGTATAAACAGGATAATCTTTGGGTTTATAGTCATTTATCTTCAGTTTCTTTGTTATCTTTATCATCTTCTTCTGGTTCTTTATATTTTTCTTCCAAATATTTTTGGAACTCTTCTTTTTCACCCTTCATCTTCATATATTCGTCTAGGGCCCTATCTCCGTTGAAAACATGCATTCTCAGCTGTTCTATCTGCACTAGTAGGTTACCCATGTTTCCTAGTATTTCTTTTAATGTTGGTTTCTTTTTCTTTGGTAGTGGCATCTTAATCCTCGTTACGTGTTATTAATTTAGTAGTTATATCTGATAAGCTATGAGCTACCTCTAAGACGTCGTTATATGCTTGGTCTACATATCGTTGCATATGAGCTAAATCTATCTTTTTAAAAGGAAGTTTTATTTTTTTATTGTATAGACCAGTAAGTAGACCTTGCACTCTAGTATAATACTCCTTGTTATCCATCGTTAGCATAACTTCTAGGGTGGTAGGTATCATATTACCTGTCAAAGTCATGACTCCATCCTCATCCATTTTCTTTTCTTTCATCATTTTATTCCTTAAACATACAATAAGATTATATTTATCTTTAGTTATGACTAATCTATGATCCCCTTGTATGTTATCAAATATAATATTTTTTTCCAAACTTGTCATTAACGTTACTCCTTTACGTAATTAATTATCTTAAATAATTAATGTATTATACTAACGCTACTATTAACGTTAATACCCTACACTATACTCTAATCTAAGTCTCTATCTAGTTCTAACAAAATACCAAGGTCTAACGCTTCTTTCGTAACGTTAATCTCAATCTCTGCGATCATCAATTCTTTCATTTGCTGTACATGCGGAGACTTATTGTCTACTGGGACCTTTTCCCATTCTGCTCCATTCCAACGTTCCAAGAACTCCATTTCTGAAATTTTTTTTAAAATATCTTTTGGTATCTTTGACATAGTGTAAGTTAAGTCCGATATTTGAAAAATGCAAGTAGAATGTGCGTATGAGGTATATACACAACCTACTCCACCCAATTATTCAACGACGTTGACGTTTTTCGTTGAGATTAATGAACGGACGTCATTGAATAATTAGGCGGAGTACGGTTGCTTGTTTTCACTAGATATCTCTAGTGATTTAAACACAAACACAAACAGCGTCAAACTAGACGTGAAAGTAGGTATTAAATGTTTAATTTAAATAAAGCAGTAAAGGCAGGGAACGCACAAGCATCAACTCCATCTGAAATCCTCATCAAATCAGTATTATCCATCCCAGGGATAAATCCATTGACAGGGACGCGTTATGATAGCGTTGACAGTTGGATAGATGTTTCTGACATAGCAGAGTGTCTTAAGACACCAAATATGTCAGTATTTGCGTTAGTCAATCCTAATTGTAGTAATGATTTCTATGATAAGTTCATCGTAGATGAAATTGCACCATTAGGATTAGCATTTGCTAGCAGGGGACAAGCGACAGAAGGAAAGAAATCCTTCAAGTTCGCTATAGTCCTTGCACCAGCAAAGGTCTAATTACCGCTAAAGATAGTGTGTCTTATGTGTTCATCTGAATGCATAAGGCACCAACTCTTTTATACAATACCATACACAAAAAACAGTGTATTACCAGTAACAAACTAACAGAAAGTAGGTAAATATGCATTACAAGTATATGAATAAACCAGAATTAATAGACTTGATTATGATAAGATTTAAATATAGTGACAAGATAGTAACAGTATGGGAACGCAGTCACAAGTCAATAGATTTTAAAGCGTTAGAAGTAGCAATGAACAACGCTAGAGTAAGAGAACCATTACCAAAAGAATACTATGATACAATCAAAGCATTTAAATACTATGGTAAAGGTAAATTAATAAGTTTTTTAATAGCAATTAATAAAGGAAGGTAATAATGAGTAAAGAATATTTAACGAAGGCATTATTCAATAGTATTGATAAACTAACATTTGATAATATTGAAGAAGAAAATAACGAACCAAAAATATATAGTAGTGTAGAAACAGGTAGAAATAGAGGTTCAAAGATAACTATTGATAACTTAACAACAGAAGAGCAAATAGAATTAAATGATGTTATAGTTCCAATAGTAGAAGGACATTTAACAAATGAACAGTTAAATACCATTGAGGCAGAACAATGTGCTAAAGATGATATAAAAACAAATTGTGAATGTAAAAACAACGACGACATTGTAATATTAGTAGATACTCGCTTTGAAAAAAGATGTATCAGAATATCAATTAGATCATAACAATGTTGTTAATGGCGGTTAGGTCCTACCTCACCTAATCGCCAAAGGATTTAATATATATAAGCAGTAGAGCGATAGTGCATATATATATTTTTAATAAAACAACTAACAGACTAAAAAAAGGGAGTAATAATATGGATTATATAGTAATAATAGTATTGATAGCATTAATAGTAATCAACTGGAAAAAAGGTATGGATTGTATTGATAGAATAGGGGGGAAGGATGAGTAAAAAGAACTTCAAGATGGAAGATTATGCTGATATGATATTTGGCTCACTTACTAGTTCTAAAAAGCGTGAAAGAATAACTGATAAACGCCCTATACCTGAACATTTAAAAGGACCATTAAAAGGTATATGGAATGGTGGAACTACTAATAAAAAGAAGA
>Ga0114993_10004095_pt1 | contig 14696 bp, 7 predicted proteins | sample ArcticOcean_MG_C_FD_87042 | JGI IMG/M metagenome (GOLD analysis project Ga0114993, IMG submission 87042) | Marine microbial communities from western Arctic Ocean - ArcticOcean_MG_CB2_150 | ecosystem: Environmental > Aquatic > Marine > Oceanic | place: Arctic Ocean: Canada Basin | collected...
CAGCCATTGTATGAACACCTTTCAGTAGAAAAGAATATTGCGTTTCCACTTCTTGCTCGTGGGGAAAAGAAACCAAACGTTTCACAAATCCTCGTCCAACTTCAACTCACAAATATTGCCAAGCAAATAGTATCGACATGCAGTGGGGGGGAACGGCGTCGCGTTGCACTTGGGAGAGCAATTATTTTGAAACCACGCGTATTGTTACTTGATGAACCCCTCGTTTCTTTGGACGAGGAGTTACGCACATCATTGCAAGAATTCATTAAACAAGTACATGACGAAACAGGCGCATCGACTCTGTTAGTTACACATGATTTGAATGAGGCAAAAGCGATTGCAGATCGAGTGATCGTCTTATAAAAAAAATCACCCTTGAATCAGTGATCCAAGGGTGATGGAAGAGAAGAGAAGAGAAGGAACGCAACGAGTACCTTTTCAGGTAGCAGTCACACGTAGACGTTCCACCACTTCGCCTGTAAGGTTATCGGCAGTTCCACGACTTTGGCAGTACCTAATTGACAGAAATTTGTTTCCTGAGCCGTAGATTGTTCACAACTCAATAAGTACCAAAAACTTGCGCAGGGCATATTTTTTTGAGGTTTTTATCGGCACGTGGGCTTTTTATCTAAGTCTTTATAGACCATATAGTTGCCTAAAAATCGTGGAACATCCTCAATATAACAACCCATCGAAACTTCAATTTGTTCTTCTCTTTCTGACAACATGTTGTCATGATCGATTGGAATAGTCTGCTACCCTTCCACTCATGTCATTGATCAATAGACACTTCTTGGGATGGGATAAACCGTTCCTAGCAGAGGCAGCCAACTGGTTGCAAGAGCACTACTTGCAACTTGGAGTAGGCAGCTCAAAAGAGTGTATGGTCGTTGTTTCGAGTCACGGTATCGCAAGGCGTCTCAGGGAATTGATCCTAGAAATTGCATTTCAAGAGGATAAAGCCTTTGATCTACCGCAATTTGTAACTCCCTTGGAGTTCCTTTCGAGAATTGGGGATCTAGGAATTATAGGTTCAGTTGTTGCGAGCAAATTACACTTGCACCTGACAACTGCATCGCTCTTACAGAAAGTTCGGAGTGATCAAAGTATCAATTCGTTTGGAAAAGAACCCTTCAGCCAGGAAGATTTTGCAAGCAGTGTCTCATTGGCGAAAGAGTTGAACAATGTAATAGAGCAACTGAGTTCTGGAGGACACAGAGTAGATCCATCCACTTGGCCTAAAGAAATAACAACAACTTCTTTATTAACCGACAAGGCTCAGCATTATTTTGAAGACTTATCAAAGTTGAGAAAACTTGTTGAAAATCAACTTGCAGGTGATGGGTATATCACTAAAGAGCAACATTGTCTCTCGTTGCTTGAAGAAATTCCTGAACAGCCCAAGAGGATTATCTTACTTGGCACAACAAATTTGCGTACAATTGTTCAAAAAAAATTGAACATTCTTGCAAGTAGCGGGTCTCGAATCGAAGCACTCATTCGCGCTCCAGAAGAAAAATCAGAATACTTTGACGCGACAGGTTGTGTTATCCCTTCATTTTGGAAAGAGGAAGAAATAGAGATTTCAGAGGATTCAATTTCAGTTGCTGGAACTCCAAGTTCACAAGCATCTGTTTTGTTAGAAAAAATAGCATCGTTGGGTGAGATTTCAAAAGATGAACTTGTAATTGCAGTCACAGATAAAGATTCAATACCTGTAATCCAAAGACAATTAGAAGGGCACAATCTAGAAACTCGGTATGCAGGCGGGAAATCAGTAGCGGATCGATCCGAAGTAAAATTACTCAAGGCGGTTGGTGATTTTGTGCAGCATCGTACGTACGCTTCTTACGCCACGCTCATCCGTCATCCAAAATTAATGCAGATGTTGAAAATCGATGGGAATGATATTGGCGATCTTGACAAATATTGCAATACGTATGCACCCCATGAAATTGAAGATGTTTGGCACAATCCAGAAGGTGGTGCAGCGTATGTAAATGAAAATTCACTTCTTCAGTTACATAAAAAAATTCTGTCTTTCATAGAACCTGTCCTTAGTCCAACAAAAGAAGTTTTACGAGTAGGCATTGTGGATTGGAGCAAGAGACTTCGTTCGTTGCTGTTGAAACTATACGGTGACGAAGACCTTGACCGACAAAGCAAGCACCTTGCAACATTACAATATATCTTCAATGTATTGGATCAACTTGATTCACTCCCTGAAAGTGTCACGAACAGTATAGGCAATGTTTCTTGTCCTCAAATCATCCGCATTGTTATGGAGGAACTTGCAAGTGCTTCAATCCCTGAGTACCCAAGCCAAAATGCAATTGACGTGGTGGAGTGGCTTGAAGCGATGCAGGAAGACGCACCATATTTGTTTGTGGTTGGAATGGACGCATCCATTTTATCTACTGGAATCGATAATACACCGCTTTTACCAGATAGCCTGAGAGAAGCTTTAAGTTTAGAAACGGCTGATCGAAAACTAGCTCGGGATACGCATGCAATCATCGCAATGCAAAACTCTAGAATTGAAAAAGGTCATCTTGGCTGGATCGTTGCAAGAAAAAATTTGTCAGGTGATCCGTTAACTCCTAACCCTTTGTTATTGCGTTGCCACGATGACAAGCAACTTGCACAAAGAATAAAACGGTTGGTTGTTGATCTAGGTGAAGAATCACCGAGCATCCCACCAAAATTTTCTGTTGAAGTTGAGCCTACGAAATCAACTTTGATTCCAATTCCAGATTTGAATGTTTTGAAACATACACCAATTACTAGGATGAGCGTCACGGCATTTAAAGATTACATCGCTTGTCCATATCGCTTTTGGTTACAACGAGTTCTTGGTATCAAAGAAGTCCGAGATGAAAAATCAGAACTTGATTACGGTGATTTTGGATCGCTTGTACATAGTGCACTTGAACGATTCGGGCACGAAAAATCCATAAAACATTCAACAAACGTACATGAAATCTCAGCATTTCTCTCAGATGCTATGATCGAAGAAGTTGCACATGCTTTTGGAAATAACCCACTTCCTACAATTCTACTCCAGACAGAGATAGCAAGGCGAAGGCTCTTTGCATTTGCAAAAATTCAAGCGGAACATGTATCGAGTGGGTGGAGAATCGTAGATGTAGAAAAAAAGGTAGTTCTCAATCTTGGAACGAACAATGAGCCATTTGAAGTCGTTGGGAAAATAGATCGAATAGACATGAATGAAGATGGGGATGTATTAGTGCTTGATTACAAAACTGGTTCAAAATCTGCAAAGGAAGATCACGGCACGCGAGATGAATGGCGAAACTTACAGTTACCGATTTATCGTCTACTGGCAAAAGAGGCGGGGTATCCATTAGAAAAAATTCAAACAGGATATATAAAGATTGGAGCAACCGAAAAGGATGTGAAGTTTGATTATCCAGATTGGGATGACGCACAATTACAATGTGCCAACGATCGGTTTGAGATGATCGTCGATCAAGTGAAGCGTGGCGAATATGCAGATGCACCAGCAGTTCCACCGCCAAGTTATTCAGAAGAACTTTCTTGGATTTGCCAAGATAGTGGAATCATTGATTCAGACGGGAGTGATTTCGATGGTTGAATTTGATCGTTGCGTCGTGATTGAAGCGCTTGCTGGTGCGGGTAAAACCTACAAGTTGTCTCATCGGTATCTTCAATTAGTGCACATGGGATTTGACCCAACCTCAATACTTGCAACTACTTTTAGTAACAAAGCATCGGGTGAAATTCGAGATCGAATCATTGCTACTGCTGCAGATGCAGTAATTGATACGGAAAGCAGACTCCAACTGTGTAAGGGTATTGGAATAAACGAAGATCTTGAATCGTGTGTTTCAATCTTGCGAAAAATTGTTTTGAATCTACACAAATTACAGATAGGCACGATTGACAGTTTCTTTGTGAAGACAGCGAAAGCGTTCAGTGATCAAATTGGTTTCCCTTCAGGTTGGTCGATTCTTGATGAATTGCAGGAAGACACAGTGATGAGAGAAGCAGTTGCTGATCTACTTGTTTCATATAAACAACCGATTTCTGATTTTGCAGCACTGATGAAATTAGCTTCAGGGTCTTCAAACCCACCTATTTTGGAAACGATTACTAAAATTCGTAAGTTTGCATACGAGCTCATTCGGCAAACAGATGCTTCTGCATGGAATTGCGGAGAAAAACTTCAAACACTATCTTCCAACGAATTAGATCTGGCTATTGCAGATTTAGAATTGCAGAATAGTGAAAAGAAAACACATAACAGTGCACTTCACGGCACTGAGAAGAGTCAGGGAGATATTGATAGAGCCAACAGCGGTGATTGGATGAAATTTTTGCAAAGTGGTCTTGCCAAGCCCATCATGAATGAAACTTTTGTTTTTGGTGGTGGTAATGACAATGCAATAGAACAGCATATTATTGAAGCATTCGAACCTTTAATCGCTCATGCCTCTGCGACAATAGTGAATGAACTCATCGACAAGAATACTGGTATTCACAAGTTAATGACCTTCTTTAACGCAAGTTGGTCAAAAATAAAATATGAAAAAGCTCTTTACTCATTTGATGACATAACCCATTACCTTGGATCGATTGCCATGGGTATGGATGAGCTGGTCTTTGCTGATTTACAAGAAGTAGCATTTAGACTTGATTGTACGATTGACCATTTATTGATTGATGAATTTCAAGATACATCATTCACACAATGGAACAATATCGTGAAGTTACTTGTCGATGAAATACACCAATCTGAAGAAGAGCGATCACTCTTTTTCGTTGGAGATCCAAAACAAAGTCTGTATGGTTTCCGTGGTGGAGAACCACAACTCCTGCGTGAACTGCCTGCATATTTAGGTATGGAAGAGCCCGAGAGGTTGCCAAAAAGTTGGAGATGCGCTCCGGCAGTCCTTGATTGTGTCAACAAAGTCTTTGAAGGTACGTTGGGTGCAGAACTTCTTCTAGAACAATCAAGTGAAGGTTTAGAAGAATGGCACAAGAGTTTTTCGCCTCATGTTTCTGCAAATGAAAATACATTAGGGCATGCCTCGATCCACACTACGAAGGTAGATGAGGATCGGAAACCAAATCTTTACTACATGGTTCAGAAGGTTGTAGAAATAGTAAAAGATATTCACACTAAGGCTCCAGGTGCAACAATTGGGGTGCTGGTCAAAGAAAACCAGAAGCAGCAAATACAAAGGATTGTGCACGCGCTTCGTACTGATAAAGAGCACTCTGTACTTGCAGCTGAGCACAAGGGAAATCCTCTCACAGATTCAGTCCCAGTAACAATTATTCTGTCCGTTTTAATTTTGATTGATCATCCCAAAGATAAAGCAGCGTTGTTTCATATTAGTACCTCTCCATTGGCAGAATATCTCGAACTTGAACCAACAGTAAATCCAAAGGATGCACTTTCCCTTTGCCGAGAACTCAGAGAATGTTTATTGAGGGACGGGTACGCTCAGGTTGTAAGCGATTTAGCAACACCATTGCTTGCATGTTCTTCTGAACGAGATCAGATGCGTCTATGGCAATTGATTGAACTAGCAGAACAATATGAATCATGCAGTACTCTAAGGACTACAGATTTCGTTTCGTACATTAAAAAGAAAAAAGTATCTGACCCAGCATCATCCAAAGTGCAAGTAATGACTGTGCATGCTTCAAAAGGGTTAGGGTTCGACGCAGTTATTGCATGTGATCTTGACAAACGATTGTGGAAGAATCCAGACATGTTGACAGAACATGAAAATATATGTGAACCCCCTAAAAAGGTGAGTGTATATCTTTCTGAAGAATATAATGCCATTGTCCCTTGGCAAATTCCCATGTGGGAAGAACGAAAAAGCAAAAGTGTCCAAGAGGCCCTCTCTGTGTTGTACGTAGCGATGACAAGGGCAAAGTATGCACTTTATCTTGTCGTGCCACCGCGTCCAAAAAATGAAACTGTTAAAAGATATTCAAAACCAACGTCAAAAACAATTGATCGATTGATCCGCCAAACATTAGAACTCGATGAACACCTTCTACCAGATACTGTTGTTTGGGAATCACCCCAGAACAATGAGCATTGGTACCAGCAAATAGATGTCGACCCCGAAGAGGCAAGTGGATCTAAAGACATCCCGATTACTTGGAAAGAGTCGAATCAAGGAACACGGGGCGTAGTAACGACTTCGCCATCTAAATTGGAAGGTGGGGGGAAAGTATCAGTAAGCACACAGTTTGCTTGCGATACAAACATAGGGTTCAGTTGGGGAACTGTTGTCCATAGTTGGTTTGAAAAAATAGAATGGCTCGATAATTCGACGCCTTCAATTGAATCGTTGATGGCATCAGCACCAAAGAATGAAGCGGCTATTTTAGGAGAGAAACAACTACGTGCTGCGGCACAGAGTTTTCTTGATGCACTTGGCAGCGACTCAATTGCGAAGTTGTTAACAAAACCAGATGAGATCGTCACTGTGTTTAATGAACAAACTTTTGCCTTGCGAGTTGAAAAGGGTACCGAGTTCGCATCAGTAAAGTTAAAGGAAGTGACAGATCTGCAAGGATCGATTGATCGGCTTGTCGTCTATTGCGATGAAGAGGGCACTCCCAAGAGAGCTGAAGTGATCGATTGGAAAACTGATGCATTTGACGAAGATAAGCGAGTTGGGAAAATCGAACATTACGCGCCGCAATTAGCCTCCTATAGGCTCGCTGCGTCAAAATTGCTCGGGCTCGACAAAGATCAAATTACAACATCTCTGGTGTTTGTGAAGAATCAAGAAATCGTTCAAATTGGGGAAAAATCTACCTCTACGCTCTAGAAACGACGTTAGCCCAAAGTTAGGGAGATATCTTCATAATCACCTTGCAGTCCATCTTTGCTGCGAGTATCCTTACACTCTCAGTTGAGAATGAGTCTCAGCGACTCCGATACTATTCCTCCTAGCCTTATGACTACCATTGATTTTCCAACCTTCGAATTAGAACTCATTCCTCTTACCGATCTCAAAGATCGAGAGGAAGCCGTGGTACATGTTGCTGATTTAGAACCCAGTGAACGTGAAGCACTCGCAGCGATGGGCTTGCAGAAGGACTGCGTCCTTCATCTCTGTCAACAGGGCCAACCTTGTATCGTGCAAGTCGAAGCAACTCGACTTGGACTTTCTAGAGAAGTAACAGAGCGAATTTTGGTTCGTCGCTGTAATGTTTGCAACGAAGCGTAGAGCGTGATGGGCACATCTGAATCGCAACGAAGTGCCTCACCCTCAGTATTACTCTTAGGAAATCCGAACGTTGGGAAAACCACACTTTTTAATAGACTTTGTGGATTGCGTAGTGCAACTGCAAACTTTCCAGGCAGCACTGTTGAAGCAAGGATTGGTACTTCATCGAGTGGTTCGATTAAAAGAAAGTTTACTGATCTTCCCGGTACATACAGTTTGCACACAACGGATGACTTATCGAAGGTTTGCAGTTATGCACTTGACGGTGTTGATTGTGATCAACCAGATACTGTCGTTGTTATTGCTGACTCGACAAACCTACGAAGAAATCTCACACTTGTAAATGAGATTTTGCATCACGATGTTCGGTGTGTTGTCGTCCTATCGATGGCTGACATTGCTCAAAAATCTGGTTTAACAATCGATTGCGATAAACTCGGTGGACATCTTGGGTGTTCGGTGGTGAAAGTCAATCCACGTTCTGGTGCAGGAATAGATGCCTTGCACAGTGCACTCGATAACCCACAATCCCAAGAGGTCTCTCTGCCAACGATAGGAAACTACAAAATCGTCAATGATTGGGCGAACGAAATTATTGCGGACAGTGTGGGTGGAAAATTAGCTGTGACAGGCGGAACGGTGACTGACCGCCTCGATAAAGTTTGCACGCATCCTATCCTCGGAATTTTTGTTTTCGCAGGTGTGATGATTGGTCTTTTTTGGACAATCTTTACACTCGCTGTGGTTCCAATGGATTTAATTGACAGCGTGTTTGGTTACCTCTCGAGCATCGCATCTAACATTTTTCCAGAAGGCGCCGTACATGATTTTGTTGTTAATGGTGTCATCGCTGGGGTTGCAGGCACCGTTGTGTTTTTGCCACAAATCTGTTTGTTATTCTTTCTCATTAGTTTGCTTGAAGACACGGGGTATTTAGCAAGGGCGGCATTTGTGATGGATCGTGTATTGCGCCGTTTTGGGCTACCGGGACAATCGTTTGTGCCCTTTCTATCTGCTCATGCATGTGCAATTCCGGCGATCATGGCTGCAAGAATTGTTCCAGATCGTAGAGATCGTCTTGCAACGATCCTCGTTGCTCCATTTTTTAGTTGTTCTGCACGTTTGCCTGTTTATGTACTACTTGTTGGTGTGTTGTTTGCAAATCAACCTTTCTTTGCTGGGCTTGCTTTCTTCAGTTGCTATGCCCTTGGCGCAGCGGCTGCGTTTATCACAGCGTTTATCATGAGGCGGACAGTGTTACCAGGAAAGTCACGCCCGATGGTACTTGAATTGCCTACGTATAAGATGCCATCAATTCGTACAGCAGTGTTGAATACAATCGATCGCGCGTGGGTATTTCTGAAGAATGCTGGGACAGTTATTTTGGCAATTGTTGTGATTCTTTGGTGGCTATCTGCCTATCCTAAGGTTGATACAACGCAGGGAAATTCTGTTGATACCTCTACACAACTTTCAGAATCCTATGCAGGACAAATTGGACAATTTGTTTCCCCGGTGTTTGCGCCACTTGGATATGATTGGAAATTAACAGTGGGTGTACTTACGAGTTTTGCAGCAAGAGAAGTATTCGTTTCAACAATCGCAGTTCTTGTAGCAGGTAGCGATGATGTTGAAGATGAAACAATCATCGAGAAAATTGAACATGCAAAACGTGCTGATGGTTCTCCTATTTTTAATGTGCCGACTTCTGCAAGTTTGTTGGTATTCTTTGTGTTAGCAATGCAATGCTTGCCCACGATTGCAGTAACACGCCGCGAAACAGGTTCTTGGAATTGGGCGCTCTTGCAATTGGGATACATGACTGTCCTTGCTTGGGTTTGCGCATTTATTACATTCCAAATTGTCTCCGGATTGGTTTCGTAATGCCATACGACTCAATTCAATTTTGGATCGTGACGGCCTTCTTCTTACTCGCCATATACATGCTGTTAAGGCCGTTTTTGAAAAAAGACCCACGCGGTTCTTGCAAATGTTCAACGAAACGCGAAAAAACCAAACTCACCATCCGGGGTAGATAAACTATCGCTGAAATTTAACTTGTCCTAGGTGAGTTTATTTGTAGATGGGCAAAAAATGACTCTGGGTCAGTTCTCTTTTCGAAGTGCGGATATCGTGATCAACAAGGCAATGCATCCACCAATTCCGAGCCACATGCCCCAACCGAGCATTTTTGTGATTGCGACCCATTCCTTACCTTCGGCTGCTGCACCGAATAAGGCTAGGGTGATTGAAAATCCCAACCTTCCAAACAAACTTTGGAGAGAAAGAAAAGTTGCTCGTTGTGAAGCGGGTACACTTGGTGCAACCGCGGCATTTAATGGAGCTGTCATCAGTGCCCTAGGGCACGAGCGAAGTAGCGTTGCGATTGCAGCAGGAATACTCACGAAGAAGTGCATAATCGCCATCATTGCAACTTGTAAGCCTGCTGCAGAGAGGAACGTTGCTCCCTCGCCAATTTTTTCACGTATACGAATTGATCTTGAAGCAATCCACGAAGCAACAATCATTGTGAGCGTAAGGTGAACACTTGTTAAAAAAGGCGTTGACTTCGCTACCTGATATTGCGTTGCAAGTTCCTCAAGATATGGTTGATAGAATTCGTATGGAATGTGATTAATCATAATCATAAAAACTGCAAATACGGAGAGCCACAATAAACGGACACTTCTCAACAACCCTAGACAGGTAAAGACTTGCGTGAAAAAACCAACGCGGTGAGCGTCACTATTTCTAGGTGGTTCGGTAAAACGAATAGTAATAAGAAGTAGTCCGATACCACCCGCCAATGAAAGTGCATACGCGCCTCGATAATCTGGAATGGCAGCTAGCCCACCGAGAATACCTGCTGCTGCTGTTCCAAGAAAGCCATATTTCACAGCTTTTGCCTCGAGTTGTGGATACGTATCAGGTTCATTCAAGGCTTGCGTTGATTCAAGGAGAAAACTTGTGTCCGTGCCGCTGTTAAACGCGATGCCTCCTGCAAGGAATATTTGGGCAATAACAAATGCTTCAAAAGAATTTGCGAACAGAAACATTGTGTAGGCAAGGCATAGAGATACAGAAGCAGTAATGAGTGTCTTTCTTCTCCCAAACTGGTCGCTAAACCAACCAGAAGGTACTTCGATGACAACAACACTTACGAAGTAAATTGAAGCCAAGTATAAAACTTCGGATAATTCAAGTTTGCTGTTAAAGAACAGAAAATAAATCGGTAACCAAAAGTACGCGTGAAATAGCCCAACATACCAAGGATAGAGTTTAAGATTACGACGCAACGGGTCCATTTATGCAGGATCTTCTGGAATCGCTCGCTTATGTTCTATTGGTTTCGGTTGAAATTGTTCAATTAGTTTTACTGAACGTTCAATAGTTCCACCTTTTTCTGCAGCATACTGAAAGCTAACAGACCCGTTACCATCAATGATGAATTGAAAGAGCGTACTTCCATTACTACCAATACCATTGTTTACAACGATTCGTTCTGGTCGCTTTGTTTCTTGCGCCTTAAGTTTCACATTTGGCAAGAGTGAACGGACAGTACCAGACGCGGCAACGCTATTAGCAGGGGATGTGTTGCACGTGAGAATATCTGGCATGCCAATTTGATGCTTCGCAGCCATTGCAGTTCGCGAAGGAATGAGTTTGTCATTTGCAACTTCCACCGTGACTTCCCAAAGTCGATTACCGAGTTTTTTGACTTGCAAAGCGCCCCAAGATAGTTTTGGCATTTCATCTGCATGGAACATCGTGAACGCAAAATTACGATGGCATCCTTCTTCGAGCATCCAAGGTGGAGTCACACGGCTTGAATACTTTTTAGTTCCACCCACAAGAATAGTTCCATATTGAGGGTGTTCCACTTCGTGGTATGGAACAAATACATCTTCAAATTGCAGCAAGTCGCGGAATGTCTTTCTCTCTTCACTCGATGGATTTTCTCCATTGGCCATCATTCGTTTGTCAGTCCACAATTCATTCGTGAAACTAATGATTCCCAGAGCATCATAGGTAAAGCCATCTTCTCCACCGTGAACGGTGTACAAGTCTTCGTGGACTGTCATCGGATCGTAAAAGGGGAGCATCTCCCCGCCTTTCTCAGCAATTGCGGAGAAGACACGAAGATCGCTACTTGGGTAACGAATGTATTTTGCATTAGGACCGTACAGAATCATGCCTCCCGCATTGTGATAACTCTGGGCAGCGGCGATGTTCGGATGGTCATACACGAACTCACCTATGACCCTTGTTTCTGGAAGACTAAAGGGATAATCAGTGGCTCCATACTGAATCCATTCTGGTTGCCAATCACCGGGCCAGTTTCGGTTTGGGTCATATCCACCAATGCCATCTTCATTAACTCGACCATCATCGTCGTTATCAAATCCTTCTTGACCTAACCGTGACCACCCACCGGGTGGGTCATCGTGATCAACTCGCTTAAAAAATCGAGGATCGTCTTCATCAACTTCGTACCGACCAAGTGGATCTTTAATCCACATGCTAGTGATATGACCATCGCCGTCAAGATCATCCGGACCATCTTCATCTGCAACACCGTCGTGGTCATTGTCAGTAGGGCGGATCCCACCACGAAGAAAATGTGGTGTTGCTGGCTCGTGGAACCAAACTTCGCGACCGTCAGGATTTGCCATTGGAACAAAGTAAAACGATCGTTCATCAATGAGTTCTGTGATGCGATCTATGACACCATAACTTTTACAGAGATACCAGATGGAATACATCACAGTTTCGGCTGCTTGAATTTCATTACCATGAATGTTTCCATCAATGAACATTGCGGTTTTTTCTCGATCACTTCCAGTTTCTGGATTATTGAGCGTGACAAGCCAAATATCACGATCGCCAACACTTTTACCAAGTGAACGCATTGTTAATAATTCGGGGTATGCTGAAGTTAACGATTCAAGTGCTTGAGTCATCTCTGCAAAGTCATACCAGTGATCAAATCGTAGATCGACTCGAGAAGGATGTGGTGCTTGTGCGAATGTGCTGCCTGCAAAAACAACTATGCAAAGTAGTGCTGTGATGCGAATCATACTTCACCTCCTTTAGTGGACTTCAATGGAAGGGTAGTGATTTCTGTGCCAAACTTTTCACTAAACAACTTGATAGAAACATTTGACATTGGTTTTCCTTGAATGATCCATCTGTACCAAGTTCGAGTACCACCACCATCAAGTGACCAAATACGATTTACTTTTTGACCAGTGACGATTGTTTCATTTGGAACATCTATTTGTACAATAAACGGTCTAGCACGTTTATTTTTTTTCGACATCGCAGTACCACTTGGAAGCCAACCATCATTGACTACTGAAACCTTGACTTCCCACAACCCATTACCAAGTTCTTTAATAACTGGTTCTTCGAGATGTACTTTTGGTAATCGACTTGAAAGTTCAACAAGAAAGTCAACCTGTTTGGTCGTGATTGATTCAATTTTATTTGTTGGGGGAAGTGTTTTGAAGTAAGGAACCCAGCCACCAATTTCAACTTGCCCTAATTGTGGATGATCAAATGGCGTCCACTCAATAAAGCCTTCGCCATTTCGATCTTCATCGCTATAAGTTAGCCACGCAGCGTCGCCCTTAACATTTGTATTACCTTTTGATTCTTTTGAAACTCTTTTAACTTGTACTCCAGTCATTTTGGAATACTGTTCGACCATTTCAGGTGTAAGTTCTGCAACCATAGCATCAGATACTGGATAGCCAGCAGCTTCGGCAGCTTGCAATAATTCGTCGAGAGTTTCCTGAGAGATGTCTCCAACAGCCGAGGCTGTGAGATTGTTGTCCTTGCTGATTTCTTCTTTTTGTTCGGAAGAAGCCTCATCCTTTGATTCTATTTCTGGTCTTCCCCAAAGTGGAGTAGAAAATGCAGGCACGCCGTACTGAGCATACGCCCATGCAACAAAACTTCCATCCCAACTCGGCTGATCGACTGTTTTCAAATCTGAAAGTTCAACAAAAGTTTTGCTGATTTTTTCGTATACTTTTTCATCATCTTTATCAATTGTTTTTGGTGCGCCTGCATCGTCCTTGCCACTGTCCTTCATCGGTTTTGACAATGTATCGTGCTGGCCATATACCACGATCGCTGCAATTTCTTGGTGAGAGAGAACAAATTTGATGAGCGCCTTCGTTTCTGGCTCGGAAAGTTGCCAAGGTCCCGCTCCATCCTCGTGATATGTATATCCATGCATGAAGTTTTTGTTGAGGTCAACTCCGCCAATACTATCTTCGTTGAACTTGCCATCTCCATCGTTATCGATACCTTCGGTGTACAAAATGAACTGGGCAGATTCTCCTTCAAGAGATTCTGGTTCTTTATCAAGCCTAGGATGCTTTGGATCTGCGACGCGCGAAGCTTTTTCAAGATCTGGTACTCGCATCATGGTGATGTACCCATCATCATTAAGATCGTCGCCTCCGTCTTCGTCAACTAGTCCATCTCGATCATTGTCGAAGGGTCGAATATTCCTTCGTTGACCATGTTGAATTGAATCGAAGTAAAAATCTGCGGCATCGGGGTTTACTTGAGGAATAATGTAAAACGTGTTTGATTGCAACAATTCTGTTGTTGACAAGTTGTCGCGACTTAGCAATTCTTGAACAATGTCTACTGCAACTTCGCTTCCAAGAAGATGGTCACCGTCAATGCCAGCAACAATGAGAATTGCGGGGCGATCCTCAGGCGGTATAGGTCCCTCAATTGAAACCCTCACGGAATATATTGCTTGCCCGTTTCTGCTTGTACCAATCGTGTTGATTGAAACACTGTCTGTTGATTCTGCAATCGCACTTACTGTTGCAAGAAGTTCGGGTGGCGTTCGCCAGACTCTTTCTTTGTCTACTGGCTGTGCGACAAGAATCTGCGCCGTAAATAATAAAGTAAATAACATCATATACTCCTCTGTTATGAATAGATGTTGAATGGTAACTGCTACGCAGTTAGGCCGCCATAGAGCATAGAACCACCACGATAAAAGAGCCAAGCGGCTCCAATGCCCAAAATGTTGGTGAGAAGGATGTAAAGCAACGCTTGTCCACCTTGATTGCCCTCAAACAATTCGATGGAGTCAAAGGCAAAACTAGAGAATGTTGTAAATCCACCTAGGACACCCACGACTAAAAAAAGCCTAAGCACTTCTCGGTGTTGCGATTGTGAACTAATGAGCATCGCGGTAATCAAGCCAATGGCTGCACACCCAAGAACATTAACAATCAGCGTTCCAAACGGAAATGATGACGCAGTCCACGATTGACCAACATTTGCGATGAGGTACCTGAGTACAGCGCCAATTGAACCACCAAGGGCGACAACAAGGATAGTTGTAAATTCCATAACGCGCCCAGCAGGATTCGAACCTGCGACCTTCGCTTTAGGAAAGCGATGCTCTATCCAACTGAG
>Ga0114993_10004097_pt1 | contig 14684 bp, 10 predicted proteins | sample ArcticOcean_MG_C_FD_87042 | JGI IMG/M metagenome (GOLD analysis project Ga0114993, IMG submission 87042) | Marine microbial communities from western Arctic Ocean - ArcticOcean_MG_CB2_150 | ecosystem: Environmental > Aquatic > Marine > Oceanic | place: Arctic Ocean: Canada Basin | collected...
TAAAGGTGCCTGCGTTTTCTCGAGAGCGACGCCATCCACCGTGGATTAAGGTAGCTAAATTAAAATCAACCGTCTCGTTAAACTCAAAAGAGATAATTTTCCCCACTGCTCCGTTTTCAATGAGTTCACTTACTTTCTGGTAAAAGGGAGAATAACGTAAAACAAATCCAAGCGAAAACAGTCGGCCACTACGTTTCCATGCTTCTCTCATTTTCAGGCATTGTTCCAGTGAAACGGCGAGCGGTTTCTCACAGAACACATGTTTGCCCGCTTCGAGCGCGGCTACCGCGTGATCGCAGTGGAAACAGTTCCAGGATCCAATCATAACCCAGTCAATTTCTGGGTCAGCTACCAGCTCCTTGTAATTCTCATAAATTCGAGCGTTAGGATTGAAGGCTGCCCGATAATTAGCAATCGATTCAGGATGAGGATCGCAAAGAGCCCGCAGCTCTATCTCTGGATATTTACTATGAATATTGGTGAATATCTTTTGAATGCGTGCGCCACAGCCAATAACACCCACCCCGACAGATTTCATTTCATTACTCTCACTCATGCTTTTTCTATAGCTTAAATATTAACACTTTCACCGCTCACTACCATGGCGGTATCCCAAACAGTTGACTCGTCTTTGATCGAGGCGTCACGGTAAGTCGAGATAAATGAAAATCTGTCTGCACCCGTAACATTTTCATAAGCGCCGTGCAAAGTCCTATCGTGAAAGAACACCGCACCTCCACTTTCGACTGCCAAAGATTCAACGGGTAATCCTTCGATTTCTTTTTCATCCGTGCGGCGATTAAACATGTTAGGATCATCAACATTATTCCATTTGAATAATTTATTATGGCTCCCAGGAACCACTCTTACACACCCGTTATCGATAGTCGCATCATCCAACGCAATCCAAACTGATGTTTTATTTGCACCTTTCCAATAATACCAATCCTGATGCCAGGGAGAGCTAAATCGTGTCTCTGCGTTTTTGTAAACCGCTTTAACGCTTAAAAATTCCAGGTTTTGTCCGATCAGTCGTTGCAAGATAGTAACAACTCTTGGTTCACGCATTTTTTCGATAAAATATGGATGTAAATCGTGCAGAAAAAAGACATGCACGCCAGAGATAATATTGTAGTGTCCACCGTCTTTCAAGAGGGTGATTATCTTCTCTTTCCATCGTTGCATCTCCCGCCTGTCATACAGGTTTTTCACGACAAGATAACCGTCATGATGATAACGCTCAACTTCTTCGTCCGCTAACAAATCTTTCTTTTTCTCTAACATGGGTGAACACTAAATAATGAAAACGATGAAACAGTGACAAACATCTAAATACTTAATCAATATTGTTGAGTGAAACATTATTTTCAACGAGCAGAGGTTTCAAGTATTTCCACACGTTTTCGGCAAGAATATGGTGCCCCTCAACATTAGGATGAATTCCATCCGCTTGATTCAAAGTAGCAACACCCGCTACACCCTCAAGTAAGAAAGGAATAAATACGGCCTTATTTACTTCAGCCAGTTCAGTAAAAATAGTTTCAAAATATTCTGTATACTCGCTTCCCATGTTCGGCGGCGCTTTTAGACCCGCAATCATGATTTTAGCACGAGGATAATTATACTTTGTTATCTCGATAATAGCTTGAAGATTTTCTTTCGTAACCGAGGTATTGAGACCACGTAGACCGTCATTGGAGCCAAGAGCGAGGACAAGAATATGAATGGGCCTTTTTAACATCCAGTTAATACGTCTTAGTCCACCGGCACTCGTCTCTCCGCTAAGACCACCATTGACCGCTTTGAAATTTAAACCGGAACTATTGATTTTCTCTTGAATACGTGCCGGATAAGCTTCAAGTGGATCAAGTCCATAACCGGCAGTCACGCTATCACCAAAAAAGAGGACAGTCCGGGTGTCGCCTGAAAGCAGGTAAGGATAGGTGATAAAGAAAGTGAAAATTAAAATATAGAAACAAAATGATTTAACGTTATTGCTCATCAAAAAAAAGGATCTATCACTGGTATTGGATAACTAATGTTTGACAGAAATAATCTTATTACAACTTTGTTGCAACATCTCAACACAAGTTGTGCTCTTTAAAAAATAAATCTTTATTCATGCCTGATCAAAACCTCATTCACCCCATACTGTCAGTCAAATTCCTGAGCAAGGTTTTTCAAAGTGGAGGGCAACCCTTAACGGTGTTGAAGGATATAAACTTCAATGTTACACGAGGGTCCAGTGTCGCTATTGTGGGCCCCTCGGGAAGCGGAAAAACAACCTTGCTTGGTCTTTGTGCGGGACTTGACGAACCTACGAGTGGATCGGTGACACTCAATGATAGGGACTTGGGGAAATTGAATGAAAATGAGCGCGCTGAATTGCGCAACCTGAACGTGGGATTCGTTTTTCAAAATTCCCAACTCATTCCCACGCTCACGGCACTGGAAAATATTATCGTCCCGTTGGAACTACGTGGTGAATTAGATTCTTTTACCCAAGCACAGCGATTGATCGAAAATGTAGGTCTCGGCGAACGCGCTAATCATTATCCCATTCAACTTTCCGGCGGTGAACAACAGCGCGTAGCACTGGCACGCGCATTTATCAACGATCCTAAAATTTTGTTCGTCGACGAGCCGACAGGCAATCTGGATCGTGATAATGGCCAGCATGTGACTGACTTGCTTTTTTCGCTCAACAAAGCCTCAGGGACGACGCTTATTCTGGTCACTCATGATCAAGAAATTGCCGCCCGTACAGAACGTATTCTTCGTATAGACGACGGGCAACTTGTCGACAATGAATGTTAATAATAACACGGATCGTCCTCGCAGTTTATTCAGATGGATGGTTGTAATGGCTTGGAGAGATAGTCGAGGCCAACGGCGTATCTTATTCCTATTAACTCTTTGCATTGTATTCGGGATCGGGGCCCTGGTTGCGATAGGTTCTTTTCGGCATAACCTCGAAGTGGCGATTGATCTTCACTCACGCAGCCTTTTAGGCGCGGATCTATCCATTTCTGGACGACGATCATTCACAGAAAAGACGGAAAATTTTATTTCAACCCTGGGGGGTGAACAGTCGCGGGAAGTGCGATTTCGCACGATGGCTTATTTTCCTAAACAGGGAAAAACTCGCCTCATTCAAACTAGAGCCCTGGAAGGTAGGTTTCCATTTTACGGTGAGATGGTAAGCGATCCGGAAGAAGTGGATTTTCTAACCCCTGATACACCTGTTGCGCTCGTTGAAGACAGCTTGATGATTCAATACCAGGTGCAAACCGGTGACACCGTAAAATTGGGTGGGATGGCATTTGAAATTGTCGGCAGTTTGAAGCGCATTTCCGGAGAAAATGGAGTAGCAGGAATATTTTCACCACGCATCTACATTGCAAAAAAATGGCTGAACGCAACCGAACTCATTAAACCTGGAAGTATAGCCAGGTATAAGGTCTACTTTAAACTTCCCAATGAAATCGACACCGCTTTTTTAGAAGAGGCAGAGAAAGGAATTTTTGCTGAAGAACGTCTAAATTATGACACCGTAGAAGAGCGCAAACGCAATATCGGGGACGTGCTCGATAATCTTTATGATTATCTAAATCTCGTAGGGTTTGTCGCTTTATTACTCGGTGGTATGGGTGTAGCCGGCGCGGTTCAGGTATATTTACGGGAAAAACTAAATACCATCGCCATATTACGCTGCCTTGGTAGCAGGATCAGCCAGGCATTCGGAATATATCTCTTACAAATCGTGATTGTCGGACTAATCGGTTCTACACTGGGTGCAGCGCTCGGAATCTCAGTACAATTTTTACTTCCCTGGGTTTTGAGTCACTTTCTACCCTTTGATGTTCATGTCTTCATATCTTTTAAAAATGTTTTTATAAGCTTTGCCTTCGGATGGCTGATCTCACTTCTTTTTGCTTTCATTCCTCTCTTATCGATACGCAAGATCACCCCGCTTCACGCCTTGCGATTCTCATTTGAAAACCAACATCTCTTGCGCCGCGATCCCTGGTTTTGGACGGTTTCCAGTATCATCGCGGCCATTACCCTGGGCTTTTGCTTTACTCAAACGAGTCAGCTACGTTACGGGCTTGGTTTCGCGGGAGGCCTGGCTGGCAGTTTATTAATCCTCAGCGGATTGTCGCTAGGTCTAACCTGGGTGTTACGGCACAATTATCCAAAGAAATGGCCCTACGCATTGAGACAAGGGCTTTCCAATCTATATCGACCTCATAATCGGACTGTATTTCTCATCGTTACTCTTGGTATGGGCACGTTTCTCATCTATACGCTCTACCTCTGCCAAGGTTTATTGCTTCAGCAAGTAACATCATGGGGCGCGGAGGACCAACCCAATATGGTGCTCTTCGACATACAGCCCGATCAAGTTGAGGGAGTAACTGCGATCATCAACGACGCAGGCCACTCAATTATAGAAACCGTTCCTATCGTCACCATGCGCCTCACCAGTATTAACGGGCAGACTATTCCCGAATTAAAAGCTGATCCAGAAACTAAAATCGAAACCTGGGCGCTCAATAGGGAGTACCGCTCGACTTATCGCAACCATCTTATTGAAACCGAACAATTGATCGAAGGAGAATTAACAGTTGAAACTAAGGGGGAAGAACCGATTCCAGTTTCGGTTGAAGAGAGCATTGCTAAATCATTAGCGGTAAAACTAGGCGACCGCATCCTCTTTGACGTTCAGGGCATCCCGATTGAAACACGGGTGGAAAGTTTGCGAAAAGTCGACTGGCAAAAAATGCGGACCAATTTTTATGTGGTTTTCCCCAATGGGATTCTTGAGGAGGCGCCAACTTTTTACGCTCTTGTCACAAAGGTGCCAGACCGTGTTGCCACCGCAGATTTGCAGGAATTGCTCGTAAATAAATTCCCAAATGTTTCAGCAATTGATCTCTCTCTGGTAATCGAAACGATCACATCCATTCTAAACCGTGTCGCCTTCGTCATTCGATTTATTGCCACTTTTACCATTGCTACCAGTCTCGTGGTTTTAGCAGGGTCGATCATTACCAGCCGTTATCAACGTATTCGGGAAAGTGTCCTCTTGAGAACTTTGGGGGCTTCAAGTGGGTTTATCCAAAGCATGATGGCGATAGAGTATCTTTTACTGGGAACGTTGGCTAGTATTGCTGGAGTCACCCTGTCGCTATTGGCCACTTGGGCGCTTGCTCACTTTGTTTTTAAATTATCTTACAACGTCGAATGGGCAAGTCTACCCGTAGCGATGATCACGGTCAGCCTATTAACCCTCATCATCGGGCTCGCGAACAGCCGCGGTATTGCCCGACACCCACCCCTTGCCATTCTACGCGAGGAGGGTTGATAGAAGGCTATTTTAAATCTTCCTCTTCCCCTTCCTCACCCTATTCGTCAGTAAGAATTTTAACGCAACTTTAAATAGGTTAATTTCAGGAGGAAGACGTAGACGGGGACGCAGAGGAAGATTAACTATGGACCATTATTACTCTTCCTCCCCCCCTCTTCGTCTTCTTTAGCTATATATTCAATGAAACAGGGTGGAACGCGGTGTCCCTACCGCGTTGGAGTTTGTCGTAATTAAAGAAGCGCGCTAGGGAACAGCCTTCGCTGGGCATTGTTAGGCTATGGCCGTCAGGCAGCCCGCTCCACCTTAGGTTGCAGGATATATGACTAAATAATTTAAAATTCAACCAGGGACGTAGACGAAGCCAATTTATGGTACATTATGTCATTTAATCACAAATCCCCCCGTCTTAAGGAGATAAAATAAGGCGGGCAGCCTACCCCTAAGCTGCCCGCCGCTTATTTTCTAATTCACTATTCTTTTTTGTTACCCCAAAAACTCCCTTTTACGGGAGAAAGATCGGTGAATAGACTCACTTTTATAGATGACCTAAGTCGGATTATGTTCAAGATCTTTGAACCTTATCAGATGTATTGTAGGTTGTATGGCAAGTATCATTAGATTCGCTTATTTAAATGTAAAAAATTAGTAAACCTTAGTTCACGCCCTTCTTTAAATTATGCAGCACAAGGGCAATTCTCACTACCCAAAAGCGATATCTCGCTCCAATCGATCCGGATCTCAGATGCAACTATTCACTGTCTTTTATTAGAATGAAGGCATTTATGATCTCAAAAGGCCCCTCTCAGCCATAAAAAGAGCGGGCAGCCTACCCCTAAGCTGCCCGCTTTATCATCCAATTACGTCTGTTACCCAAAAAATCCTTTTCAGAAGGAAAGATAAATTATATTTAAAACCTCCTCCAGGAAAACATTGTATGTCGTTAGTCTATATATCGGTGTTTTACAAATTTTTTAAAATTAATGCTATATTAAGATAGACGGAGAAAGTGGGGAAAACGTTCAAAATTTACCCAAAAAAGTCCGGTTTATCAGCTTGATCACAAAAGGAGCCAGAAACCAACTTTTTAAACTGCATGAGGGGTTAAGCGGACCAGGTCGTTGGTTTTGGAATATCCCAGCGGGTGAGATAACCTGGGTTGCCCTTATCTCCTGCGAGCAATTCGCGGTAATTATTAGCCACCTTACGGTAAGCAGCCGCATATTCTTCAATAAAATCTTTTTTGAAATAATTAAATCGTGGAACACCAAATACCTTCTCACCGATTCCCTCACTCACGGGGAGGCTACCCGGAGGTTGATCAATTACCCGAGAGGTATGTGCATTACGCGTGGGTTTCCCATGGCCATAAATATCAGCTTCACTAAATACAGGGTGAAGATGAAGAGGTAAATTACAACCTGGATCACAAATAGCACCCTCAGCATTAACAGCATTGGCAAAAGCCGATAATGAAAGACCCTCTAATTCTTCAGAACGATAATGTCCCCTGGGCCAGTACCATCCGCCCATGGTATTTCCTGAATCTTTGGAAGTGCGATGTGGCTTAATTCCCGGAACTCCATCGAGTAGATCCCAAAAATAATTTATCGCTTTTTGGATCTCTTCGGTCCGTTTATCGTAGTGTTTTAATTGTACTCTCCCCATCGCGGAACTCACCTGGTGCGTGCGGCCTTTGACTCCCCCCAGGGGTATGCCAAAGAATTTTTTTAAGTCGGCGGTCTCGATATCAGGAGAAAAAAGATTGTAATGGCCCCAGGCAATAGCCCGATCATAAATCTCTCTATCCTCTGTCCATAGCATGCCAGCTTCACCGGTGGCCAATGATTTTTTGCTCATCATCGAGGCTGCTGCGACGTCACCAAAGGAACCTACTTTACGGCCTTTGTAGAGCGCTCCATGAGCGTGGGAAACATCTTCAAGAACCTTGAGATGCCGGCGCTCCGCAATCGCGATAATAGCATCCATATCTGCCGGGTGTCCATAGTTGTGATTGACTACAATCGCCTTGGTATCCCCGGTAATTCGATGTTCTATATCCTTGGGATCAAGACATAGCGTATAGGGGTCAACTTCAGCAAACACCGGGGTCGCTCCAAGCGAGTAACACTGAATAACAGAAGCCCAAAAATTCAGGCTGGGGCATATTACTTCATCACCGGCACCAATTTTTATCGAGAACATAGCGGCCTGAACCGCTCCGGTTCCATTATTATACCCTAAAGCGTAAGTACAGCCCTGCCAGCGGGCAAACTCCTCTTCAAATTTCAGCGTGACATCGATATCAGACATCGCCCCACGTCTGATAACATCCAATGCTGCGTTCTCATCCTCGCGTGTAATGATAGGCCAGGTAAAATTATCACCAGGATCCGATTTTACCGCCGGGGCACCACCTCTTATCGCCAGTGATGATTGATTCGTGGTGTTCGCTGCTTCAGCAGATTTTGATTTCATCTGAATTCTTAAATTAAGGTTTCTATTGTATTTTTACTATTAAAATATTAATTCCCGCATCGATAGCTCGTTCAATGATAGCGTACGAATCCTGAAGTTCGATTCTCTCGCCAGTCATCATGGTCATTGATCATAGATTTATTATCAATTTAAAAGAAATCTATTTGATCCCGCTCAATTTTACCGGCCGCATTGCGAGGGATATTTTTAAGTGGAATCCACAACTTAGGAATTTGAAAAGGCGAAAGTTTATCACCCAAACTCTTTTTTAATATCTCAGGTGTCACTTCAGCGTCATTGGGAACATAGACCGCGGTTACGCGCTGCCCCCATTCTGAGTCGGGACGCCCTGTTACCCAGACGTCTTTAACCATACCCGTTGCAAACACCGCGGTCTCTACTTCAACCGGTTCAACCTTTTCTCCACCCGTAATAATTATCTGGTCGATCCGTCCCAGGATATGCAAGTCCCCCGCCCGATCAAAATAGCCCTCGTCCCCCGTAATAAATCCGTCATTCATTGGCAACTCAGTTGCAGGATAATACCCCTGACTCAGGGTGTCTGTTTTTATGATAATGCGACCCGGTGATCCTGACGGTACTACATTACCCGATTCATTCTGAACGATTATCTCAGCGTGAGGTAAAGGACGACCAGCACCACTTCTACCTTGAAGAAAATCCTCGGGTAGATGAGAGGCGACCATGGCTGCGGTTTCGGTTAACCCATAGGAAGGGGCAAGCTTGATACCTGACGATCGCGCTTTGTCGAGCAGAGGCTCACTCGCAGCAGCGCCACCGATTAGCACGGTTCTGAATGCCTTTAACCATTCGACTGTATCTTCTCGTTGAAGAAGACGTCTCAGCTGCGTCGGCACGAGTGAAATAAAATAATCGTCAGGTTCAATATCTGGAATTAACCCCTCACTGATTCGCGTCCAGGAGGGAAAGGCAAGAGCGCCATCCGTTAATACGGAACGCAGGGTTTGCATCAAACCACCCGCATGATAGAGCGGAAGGACGCAGCAATTATTTATTTTTTCGGTTTTGAAATGCTTCTGAAAACCGGATACCGCTAACTCGAATTGCTCCCAATGATGGATGGCAAATCGCAAACCGGCGGTACTTCCACCCGTCGGCAACAGGATGCGCGGTTCTTGATCATGGCAATTGACTACGGATTCTCGATGCTTTTCATATTCGGTCCTCACCTGCTCAGACACTTCTCCGATTAATAGATGGGGCTCAACCAAGGCGATCGCCTGATGCCAACGATTCTTGCCCCAGTCGGAATTGCCTAGAAATATATGGCTGCGATTAAAAAGAAGCCTGAAAAAAAATGGGATTAAAATATCCGGATCATTTTCTGCGATCATTACCCGCGGGTTGGATTCCATTTCCAAGCGCGATTCACCCGGAATGGGCACATCGGGATCCCAGCCCCGGCTCTTAAGTCTAAGCTTTAATTCTTCCCAACCTGTTTCCATATTTTTTCAAAATCTTTGAGAGAGCATTGATTGGGGCTAAGATCAGGACCCTCTCCATGAAGAGATAGGCCGTCACTTAAAAAATAACTGTTGATGCCATAGCCGGCAGCGAACCCAGGTGCTCCATATTCTGCCGCAAGCTGAAGTCCCGCTTGAAAACCAACCGCAGTTTCAAATACTGAAGAAAAAATCAAGGGACTTTCGCACTCTTCAATCCAAGCGCGAAATACCGAAGGGGATCCCATGATCGACGGTTTAACAACGAGGAAACCTGACCAACCCTTTTTAACTGCATTTTTCAGGTTATCAATCGACGCTATAGATTCATCTAATGCGATGGGTGTGGAATATTTTTCAGCTAGAGCAAAAATGGTATTTATCTCCGTTGGGGGCAGCGGTTGCTCGAGAAATTCTATATTAAAATTATCGAGGAATCCAAGCCAGTCTTTAGCTTGCCGAAGAGTCAGGGCTCCGTTTGCATCGAGGCGGAATTTTACATCCCCAGGTAATGCCCTGGCAAGTTCTTCAAAGACTGACTGCTCGCTTTTTATCTCATCGACACCGATCTTCCACTTATACGTTTTAAACCCCTGACTGGAGTAGTGATCCAATAACTTCAATGCTCTCTCCCCCGAGGGGAGCAATGCTGCGACTTGAACTTTTCTCCCTGCATTTAGTCCACATTTATCGCGCAGTAATTCGCATGCGCTTTCCAGGGCGAAGCGACAAGCGGGAAGATTAGCATCTGTTAATGCGAACATATCATCATTAAATTGTCCTTTCAGCCCACGGCAATAGGCAGAGGCCTCTTCCATGCTTTCAGTACCGAATGAGGGTAAGGGTGCAATCTCTCCGTAGCCGGTATTACCCTCTCCATCCTCTAATCGGACAAGGATTCCTTCGCGAGTAGTCCATGCGCCATGACCGGTTATAAGCTGTCGACCAAATGGGCGGCGGTAAGATTTAAATTCAAAACGGTAGTTCATCAGCAATCACAAATTCATAATGTTCTCTAAAAATCTATTTTCACTTGATTCTTTCATACATTTCGGTCAATTTTCAACATGGCGATACTAGAAAGCGACACAGAAACTGTATCGAATGAAATCGATGCAACATTTTATCAAACAGCTGATGTATTTTTTCCTCAGCAACTGCCTTTCGCCGTTACCTTTGACGATGTAACGCTGGCGTCACGCTATTCTACCTTAACGCCGCGAAATATCCGGTTGGAGACCGCGATTTCAAAGTCCCTAACCCTGCAAATTCCAATCATATCTTCGGATATGGACACCGTAACGGAAGCGCCCATGGCGATCGCCATGGCGCAGCAAGGCGGCCTCGGCTTAATCCATTACAACCTTCCATTTGAAAAGCAGGTTAAGGAAGTAGCACGAGTGAAAAACCATATTCATGGTCTTATCCAGGAACCGATTTCGATAAAACCCGATCAATACATTGGCGATGTCCTCAGATTGATCAAAGAAAAGCAGTACGAATTTCATACATTTCCAGTCGTAGAAGATAATGGCGTCTTCGTCGGTCTCCTATCCGGATTGGTTGTTAAGGAAAGATATAGCGGGAAGAAAGTGCATGAAGCGATGACACCCCGCGACCAGGTATTTTCTATTCAAGAACAGGAAATAGCAGACGATCCCATTGGTGTGGCCGATAAATTTTTTAACAAGCACATGGGGGTCAATAAACTAATCGTCATCGATAACAAAAATCACTTGCGCGGCCTATTCACGATAAGTGACATCGAGCGCATCGCTCAGGAAGCGAAGTCGAATCGCAAACCCGCACGTGACAGTGGATTTCGACTTGTTTGCGGGGCGGCTATTTCAGCCGCACGCACGAGCACTGATGAGCTCGATCGCGACCGCATCGTAGACCAGGTAGGAAACTTAGTTGATGAAGGGCTCGACGCGGTGGCCATATCTACGGCTCACGGACACAGCCAGGGGGCAGGTGAAGTAGTGAAAACGATTCGCAATGTATTCAAAGACCTGACAATCATCGCCGGCAATGTAACGAGCGCAGAAGGCGTGGCTTTTCTCGCCGATGCAGGCGCGGATGCAATCAAAATAGGTCAGGGACCGGGATCGATTTGCACAACGCGTATCGTTACCGGTGTAGGCATTCCCCAACTAACCGCTCTCTATGTCGCATCTCTCGAAGCCGCTAAAAAAGGAGTTACCATTCTCGCTGATGGGGGCATTACTAAATCTGGTGATATCGTCAAAGCTCTCACTTTATCCAATGCTGTTATATGCGGCAGTTTGCTTGCCGGTTGCCGCGAAGCACCTGGTAAAATTATGGAAATTAACGGAAAAATTTATAAACAGTACCGCGGTATGGGCAGCTTGGAGGCGATGAAAGCAGGTTCTGCCGCTCGCTATGGTCACAGTGAGAGTGATATCAGCAGTAAAGTTACTGCCGAGGGTGTTGAAGCACTTAAGGAAGTTTCAGGTTCAGTCGATGAATGGATGAGCCAGATCGTAGGTGGTATTCAATCAGGAATGGGCTATCTGGGCGCAGCGAATATAACTGAGCTTAAGCGCAGAGCGCGTTATATTAAAGTAAGCCCGGCAGCACAGCGCGAAGCTGCGACCCATGATGTGGACGTGATTGAAGTTAAAGCGACGACCCAGGATTCATCCTGAAGTTTTTATCTCAGCGAGAATCAATCTTCACCATTTTCATCTGTTTAAGAAGCCCCACATTAGCCTTCTGGGATATTATAGTTTGATTAATTAAGATTGGCTTAACGCGATCTTGATATTAAAATTATAAGCGTGGCACCACGATTTCTGTGTCATCCATGAACAAATCAATGGAAACCCTATAATTTCATAAGATGGACTCCAATACCGCTCCCGGAGAACAGCCGGGCAAACGTAATCTATTTCAGGAACTGGATGAACTGTTTTCACAGCGCATCGCTATTCTTGATGGCGCGATGGGAACGATGATCCAAGATTACAAGCTGAAGGAAGAAGACTTCAGAGGGGAATTATTCAAAAATCATACGGATGATCTCCAAGGTAATAATGACCTGTTGTCGCTCACCAGGCCCGAGATCATCGCCAATATTCACCGTCAGTTTCTTGAAGCCGGTGCTGACATTACCGAGACGAATACCTTCAATTCAAATTCTATCTCTCAAGCTGATTATTCACTTTCAGACCGGGTGAGGGAAATGAATATAGCTTCCGCTCAGATAGCAAGAAAAGCGGCGAATGATTATATTGCGGTGAATCAGGGCAGAAAAGTTTATGTCGCAGGAGCCATCGGTCCTACTAATAAAACGCTCTCGCTTTCTCCCGATGTCGATCACCCTGAATATCGCGCCGTCACTTTCGAAGATGTCTATAAGACATACTACGAACAGGTTGACGCCCTGGTAGAGGGAGGCGTTGACATCCTTATGCCTGAGACGACTTTCGATACGCTTAATCTGAAAGCGGCGCTCATCACCATCATATAAAGCTCCCCGTCTTCGTGTCAGTTACGATCACTGATGCATCCGGCCGCACCCTATCGGGACAGACCATAGAAGCATTCTGGAACTCTATTGAACATGCCCGTCCACTTGTCACTGGGATCAATTGCGCACTTGGCGCTGAAGAAATGCGCCCCTATCTTGAGGATCTTTCAAATATCGCAGGATGTTATGTGCATTGCTACCCGAATGCGGGAATGCCGAACCCTCTTTCCGAGACCGGTTATGACGATACGCCTGAGCACATGGCTGAAGTCCTGGGTTCTTTCGCAAAAGACGGGATGCTGAATATGGTCGGCGGATGTTGCGGGACCACCCCCGATCACCTTAAAGCGATTGCCGCCGCCGTTGTCGTCATGGCGTTCGACGAAAAAGGTCAGGCAGCAACGCGAGAGGACAAATTGCGGATCTGCAAAAGAGCCTACGCACTCCTGACCGAACAGTTGGGGTTTCCTGCGGAAGATATAATTTTTGATCCCAATGTACTGACCGTGGGAACGGGAATTGAGGAACATGCAAATTACGGCCGAGCATTTATCGACGCTACCCATGACATTAAAGACTGCTTACCCAGCGTCAAAGTAAGCGGAGGCATCAGCAATGTCTCTTTTTCGTTTCGCGGGAACAACCCCGTTCGGGAAGCGATGCACACAGCTTTTCTTTACCATGCGATTAATGCTGGATTGGATTTAGGCATCGTCAACGCCGGTATGCTGGCGGTGTATGACGAAATTGATCCGGAGTTACTCAAACTTGTGGAAGATGTACTTCTCAACCGCAATGATGACGCCACTGAAAAAATAATCGATGCCGCATCCCGATTCAACCGTCAGCAAGACGAAAAAGAAGAGAGAGAGACAGATGAATGGCGCTTATGGCCAGTCGAAAAACGATTAGCTCACGCTTTGGTCAAAGGCATCGTCGATCATGTTGAAGCAGACACCGAAGAGGCGCGGCTGGCGGCTGGTGAACCGCTTGATGTAATCGAAGGCCCACTGATGAACGGGATGGGAATCGTGGGTGAACTATTCGGCGCGGGTAAGATGTTTCTCCCCCAGGTTGTAAAGAGTGCAAGAGTCATGAAGAAGGCAGTTTCTTATCTCGAACCTTACATGGAAGAAGGCAAAGCAGAGTCTTCTAAGAAGAAGGGCATTTTTATCATCGCTACGGTCAAGGGTGATGTCCACGACATCGGTAAGAATATCGTCAGTATCGTTCTCGCCTGTAATAATTACAATGTGATCGATCTTGGCGTGATGGTTCGCTGCGATAAAATACTAGCCAAGGCGAAAGAGACGGGGGCCGCTGTCATTGGTCTCTCCGGGTTGATAACACCCTCACTCGACGAAATGATACATGTAGCCCGAGAAATGAAACGCACCGGATGCACGGTGCCACTGCTTATTGGCGGCGCCACTACTAATCCGGCTCACACAGCGGTCAAGATTGCACCGCAATACGACCAACCAGTGGTCCACGTACGTGACGCATCGCTCGTCGCAGACGTTGTAGGGAAGCTACTCAATGAGAAGACACGCTCACTCTACGCTTCTCAAGTCAAAGAGTCGCAGGTTGCTCTTCGGGAGAAACATGAAAGCAGGTCGAAGAAGAAGAAAATCGTTTCACTGGATCAAGCGCGTGAACAGTCCTTCGCGACTGATTGGAACAAAGCAGTGATTGCCAAACCCGCGTTTAGCGGGACACGTCAGTATGACAACTATTCGCTTAAGGAGCTGGTCGAATATATCGACTGGAGCCCTTTCTTTTCCGCCTGGGAACTGCATGGACGCTACCCCCGCATCTTGGAAGATAAAATTGTAGGTAAAGAAGCAAAAAAATTGTTCGA
>Ga0114993_10004099_pt1 | contig 14681 bp, 14 predicted proteins | sample ArcticOcean_MG_C_FD_87042 | JGI IMG/M metagenome (GOLD analysis project Ga0114993, IMG submission 87042) | Marine microbial communities from western Arctic Ocean - ArcticOcean_MG_CB2_150 | ecosystem: Environmental > Aquatic > Marine > Oceanic | place: Arctic Ocean: Canada Basin | collected...
AGAGAGAACCGGCGCAATCAAATGGTCTTCGGATTGCCAGGCAACCCTTCCTCTGCAATGGTGACATTTGAAATACTTGTTAGACCATTTCTGCTCGCTCTCGCTGGTTCCTCTCGAATATATAGACCCATAATCCCTGCACATTCAGGAACTGATCTCAAGTCACCTAAAAATCTCACTGAATTTCCCAGAGTCAAAATAGAAAAAAAAGATGGGCATCTAATCTTTACGCCAGCTGGACCTCAAGGGTCTGGGCTAGTCAGTTCCCTAAGTGTTGCCGATGCTCTTGCGATTATTCCAGAAGGGGTCGATACAGTGAGTAAGGGTAAAGTTCTAAACCTCATACTCCTACATGATTCGCCTGGATTTTATGATTGGTCAGTAAATACTTAATAGTTACGGTGGTAGTTAGAAAATCCGACCTTCTAGCCAAACTTTTATTTACTTACAAGGAGGGTATCCAATCGTCTTTCCTCTTTGCAGCCAGACTCCACACTGTGAATCTGCTCTATAATGACCTTTGCTCACCAAAGCGCCATCTCTATCAAAGGACTCGTAAGGGCCATTCCATTTACCTAAAATATATGCAGTCTTGATCCAAATTCTCATATTGTCATGGTAAGCCGAATAGGGGCCATCTCTAACACCGTTCAGATAAATTCCCTTTTCTAAAAGCTTCCCGTTTGAACTATAAACTTCGAAGCTACCCGCGCGACTCCCTTCCTCGTAAGTTCCTCTCTCGTATCCTTTCGAACCGAAGCTATCTGGCTTAGAACGATAATCTTCATAGCGCCCATGGAAGTGACCCTCTTTTAAATGTCCTTTAAATACTACTTCGCCTTCTTCCACACTGTATACTGCGCCAGTATAACCCTCCATAGATTCAGGATTCAACCAAGAATCTTTCTCTTTTCTTAGGCTTTGCAAATCCACCGGAAAGTCCTGAGAAAAAGCTACTACAGGGGTTTCTAAAAGAATCGTCGATACTATGATCGAGAGAAGAGTCGTTTTCACCTAATCCTAACCGACAAATACCATTTTATCATTACTCTCCCGCGTTCAATTCACCTATTATCTCAGTAAGTTTGGGCAATATTTCCATAGCATCACCCACGATCCCATAATCAGCCACACCAAAGATCGGGGCATCAGCGTCCTTGTTTATGGCTACGATAGTTTGAGCCGTGCCCATTCCAGCCAAGTGTTGCACTGCGCCAGAAATCCCGACTGCAATATATAGTTTTGGAGCTACCGTTTTACCTGTCTGACCCACTTGTTCCCCGTGAGGCCTCCAACCTGCATCGACAACTGCTCTCGAAGCTCCTAATGCTGCTTCAGGACCAAGGGCATCTCTCAACTCTTCCAGAAGCTTCCAATTGTCTGGACCTTTCATGCCTCTGCCACCAGAAACAACACTTTTAGCTTCGGAAACATCCAAATTTTGTCTACCTAAATTTTCTATTTTTTCCACACTGAGTCCTTCCGTCAACGGAAGAGACACTTCAATTTTATTGATGTGTCCAGCACCAGAGCTTTTTTCGGGAGGAAAAACATTAGGTCTGACAGAAATCACGGCTGGAAAGGCTCTAAATTTCATCTTTGCAAGCACCTTACCTCCAAATATTGGACGTGTTATTTCTAGCCCATCTTCAATCACTTCCACTTGAGTAACGTCCGTAGCCATTACCGTATCCAACACAGCTGTAACACGGGGTGCTAGATCCTTACCCATGGCCGTAGCTGGAAACATTACCGCTCGATAATTACCTGCTTCAATCGCTGAAGCGATGACTGAAGCAAAATTTTCCCCCAAGTATACGTTGAGTTCGGGATGCTCGGCCAGGAAAATCTGATCGGCACCATAATCGGTAAGTTCAATGCTTGAACTTCCGATTCCCTTATCTCCCAAAACCAGAGCGTGGATCTCGACCCCAAGTTCTTTGGCCAATGCGGCGCCGGCAGAAAGAATTTCCTTGGTCACTGCACTTACACAACCTTCTCTTTGTTCCACAAACACCAGAAGATTAGACATTCCAGTCACCTATGTTTTTTTAATAATTAATTTCAGATATCGATTTCACCTTACAGAACTTTTGCTTCTTCTCTCAAAAGCTGAACTAATTCCGTAATGCCGTCCAACCCCTCCTTGACCATATGAATTCCATCTCTCTCAGGTGGATACTCTAAGCCAGTCAAAACCAAGCGACTCTCTGGTACTTCAACATCTTTTATAACTAGCGGTTTCTTTTTTGCTGCCATGATGCCCTTCAACGAAGGATAGCGAGGTTCAAATTCTCCCTTTGTCACAGTGATGACAGCTGGCAGGGCCAGCTCAATGACTTCAGTTCCATTTTCGATCTGGCGCTGGCAAGTCACAATAGAGCCCTGAACCTGAAAATTCGTAACATTTGTCGCACATTTATAGCCGAGTAAAGCTGCTACCATAGGACCAACTTGCTGCTGATCATCGTCGCCAGCCTTGACTCCGAGCAAGACCATGTCTGGCTTTTTCTCATCTATTTCACTTGCCAGCACCTTAGCAGTTGCAAGACCGTCCATTGTAGTAGAACCCCTCAAAAGGCTCGCCTGATCAGCGCCTAATGCCAGCGCATTACGCAAATTCTCCTGTGCTTCATCATCACCCAAAGTAAGCACAGTAACCGTCGTCGTTTCGTGTACCTCTTTCAGCCTGATACCAGCTTCCAGAGCAAACTCGTCATAGGGACTAGTTACGTATTTGACACCCTCCAAACTGATTTCAGGACTGCCTTCTAAAATTCTAATACGAGCTTCAGTATCAGGGACTCGCTTAACGCAAACAATAATTTCCAAAATTTTACACTCCAATCATTTTACAAGATTTCAGCGATAACAACTCATTTATTCTTAACTTTTGACATTTATAATCAAGCCTAGCTAGCAGATGTCGTGTGCTCCTCATCCTGCCTTCTTCGACTTACATCTATCTCCCAACACTTCATCAGTTTATCAAAACGTTTAGGACAAGCTTCTTTTAACAAATGTGGGGAATTTTCAAAAACCTGAAAAACTTTATCTCCAAATGCTGTCACTACCTCTTCGGCAGTCTTTTTTCCTATTCCTGCATAAGAATTCGTTAAGTATTTTACAATCGCACCCTTCCCAGTGGGAAAATCCATGCTCTCAATATCGATTGACTCTCTGGCGGTGAACACCTTGTAACCACCAGTCTCTGCAATTTCTAATTTGATTATGCCATCTTTTTTAGCCTGGAGCAGAAATTTGCTGAACTTCTTGAAACCGATTGCTATTTCGTCAAAGCTACGATCCATCTGCAACATTTTACGCTTAACATCAGAATCAATAAGAGATTCTTGCCCTTTTGTATTTTGATCTCTCAAGCAATCGAGCATTAAGTCGTATCCAGCTTTCAGGTGAGATTCACTGCCCTGGATCTCTTCCTCAATTTCAGGTGGTTTCTTAGTAGTATTCAGCTTAGGAGTATCCGTTTTAGCACTGTTCAAAATTTCATACTGACCATTCTCCATCCTGCAGATCCCTATACTACCACGCTTAGCAGCTTCAGCCACAAATTTAGAAAATTTATTGAATCCCGCATCAGTTTCATCAAAGCTCTGGTCCAATTCTAACATCACCTGCTTGAGTCTATCCGATCTCATCACATCACTTCGATCGATCATCTTTGCAACTGCCCTTTCTACTAGTTCCCAAGGATCTTTGGAGTCAACATCAACATCACTCATTTTCCTGAGCCCAGTCAAATTATTATAGGCGTAGTACTCATCACAATTTTGAACCAATGTGTCCGAGGTGGATTCCTGCAAACCGACTCCTATGACATGTTTCCCATATTCCTTAAGCTTAATCACGAGGCTGGAAAAATCTGAGTCGCCAGTCAGCAGGACATAGGTGTTGATCTCTGGGCGAACGAACACAAGCTCCAAACCATCTATTGCCATACGAATATCAGTGGCATTTTTTTTTGAACTTCCATATGCCGGAGCAAAAATGAGTTCAACAGATGCTTCTGAAAGAGGTACGACATATTGCGGATAACGTCTCCAGTCAGCATAAGCTCTTTTTACAGTAATCTTGCCCGGTACAACATCCGATTCCAATAAAGTCTTTAGTTCTTTTGATAGATCACTCCGCATGGCTACTGTCACATTATCAAAATCGATGAGTAGAGCCACACTTGAGGATGCCCTAACAGGAAGTTCTTGGCCCTCAGGGCGAGGGGCATTTGCATAATTTGTCATTTTTCACATTCTCACAGTATTGTGAGCTGATGCTACTGTAAGACCTCCCGACCAATGTCAAGGCTCAAGCCAATGGCTTGAGCCACCTGAGAGTGGTCAGAGGGGTCACTAGTTCTAGCATTCAGCCCTCTTGAAATTATTTACTGAATTAATATAACATCAACAACGCAAAATAATAAGTTAGTGGTAGATCAACCTATTCATTCTACTGACTGAGCCTATCACAAAGATTTCAAGAAGTGCGTTAACGTTTTTTCATCGACTGGGTGACTCCAATCTCCCTCTCTTCGCAGTACAGATCCGATCTCAGAAATAAAAACGAATCGTCTTTCTCCCGATTTTGATTTCTTATCCAAACGCAGATAATTCATGATTTTGTCAGGATCAATAGCCAAGCTACCTTGAAAGGAAATACCCAGACAACCCAAGCATTTTTTTATTGGGTCAAAAGTTTCTGGGTTGGTCAGCCCTAATTCAATGCCTAGAAGAGTCTCAAGTAACATCCCATGACCGACGGCTGTGCCATGCGACAGTGAGTAATCCTGAGCTGCTTCTATTGCGTGACCGAAGGTGTGACCAAAATTTAAAATTTCTCTTTTGCCTCTCTCGTGTTCATCCTCAGAGACCACTATTGCCTTCAGTTCTATAGAACGAAGTACTGCATCCTGAATCTTGTCCACATCTCGAGCGAGTAAAGCCGGGATTGCTTCACTCAAGTCTTCAAAATATGTCCGATCCATGATTATACCGTGCTTAACTGCTTCTATCAGTCCCTGCTTAACCTGGTCAACTGGAAGGGTACAGACCACTTCCGGATCGACCACTACCAGGTTGGGAGGATGAAAACATCCCACAAGATTCTTCCCTGCAGATACGTCTACACCCGTTTTTCCACCTATCGAAGCGTCAATCATAGCAACAAGACTGGTAGGAATCTGGACCACAGGTATACCACGCATATAGGTAGCAGCCACAAACCCTCCTAAATCCCCTACTACTCCACCTCCTAATGCTAAAACGCAGGAATCTCTCCCGAATGATTCAACCAACATTTGATCTGTCAAATCACACCAGGTCTCTCGCGTCTTGTTTTCTTCACCTTGTTGGAAGATAAAAAGGTCGACATTGAAGCCGTCCCTTCGTAATTGATCTCTTATCGTTAGACCGTATAATTCGCCAACATTGTTGTCAGAAATTATAGCATAACGGTGACTAGGAGCGTATTCGCTAAGAAGATCAGACAGCGAGGAAAATGAATTTCGCTCGATCAAAACATCATAGGATAGCCCTCGCTCAATTCCTACAGAAACAACTACTGGTTTGGTTTTAATTTTTTTCAAGAGTTATCTCCGCATTAGCCTCTGAACCTATGTCTATTCTTAATCCAGGAATTCCATCAATATTCAGCGAAGTCAGACGTATATCCTCAGGCAATGACTCCAGATGAGATTTCACAATTCCAGAGAACAAATTCCTATCTTCGATAGTGTCCCAAACACTAAACCACACAAGCGTTTTACTCCCTCCTATACCTTCCAATAATGCAAATCTATCGCCTTTCCAGCCTTCGGGAACGACCTTTCCCCCAGATAAATTTTCGAGGAAAACACCCACCTCTAGTTCCCCTAAAGTATTTTCATACAGCTTAATCCACTTGCTATCTGGCTGTATTCGAATAGTCACTGGAGGGCCATTGCCATCAAAAGAAGGTTCCCCATAGTGTAAAATCTCTGCTGTTGACCTTGGAAATCTAGATCCGAAAGGTACGGAATTAATTCCGTAACGAATCCTCATTTTTTTGACAAACTGAGATCCATGAATATAAGGAAAGAACATACTTTCCCTGAGGACCAAAGGTACAGAATCGATCCCTATTCCATCTTCGTACGTCGATTCGAAAATGCTGGCAATCGATTCCCCAAATTCTGAAACATCTTCCAGGTCTAAGGAACCATTTCTACTACCCTCCGACAGCGTTTCTAGCATCACTAACGTAGCATGTCCTTCTATAGCCGCCATCATAGCTGTCTGCTCATCGTTGCTCAATTCTGGTGCAGCAAGACTTTCCAGATCAAAATGTTGATCCTGTAAGGCATGTACCATCTCGTGTACCAAAAGAGGTTTCAAGTTTTTTAAGGGAACCTCCTCTTGAAGGTAAAGCGCCTTGTCTTTTGGGTCATAAAAACCAATCACCTGCTCTCCATATAGGGTAGAAAGTGTTTGTCGAAGATTTAAGTTCATGGGGAATAACCCAAGCAAAGTATAACTCTCAACGATATGCTGCTCCTCGCTCTCAGAAAGGCTATTCTCAATCCTAGACTGGACGTATTCCGATATTTCCTCTGCGGTCAGATAGTCTAGATGGATTTGCTCCAGAATCTCCAGCCCAGAAAATTTAGTAACATCTTCCAAGACTTCCTGAGCCATCCGTTGGAGCTTTCTGTCAGAAGAAACGACCCACTCTTGGTCCTGCTGTGGGCTGCAGGAGACCAGTGAAAATAGGATTGGTATAATAGCTATCATATTTGTAGGCCAAACAGCTATACGACGGTTAATCGTCTCCTGAGACCCTACCATACCTGTCCTCCAAGCGAACCACATCTTCCAAATGTGGGGTCGAAACCTCCAAGAGATCACAGTCGGTGACTGCAACCATCCTGTGTACTGTCTCAGGTTTTACGTGATAACTTTCTCCAGCGGACAGTTTTATTTGATCCAACTCTCCACCTATCGTGCCCACATAAAAAAGCATCTCGCCAGTGAACAAATGAATCGTTTCGTCCTTGACTTGATGGTATTGTAATGAAAGAGCTTCGCCAGCATTTATATGAAGGATTTTCCCAACATACTGCTCGGTCTCGGCCCAAATACGTTCATGACCCCAGGGTTTTTCTACAATTCTTGAGACGTGCTTCACAAATCCTCCTGATCCTTGTCTGGTTTATTCGACAACCTCTTACAACCCAGTGCAGTTTAAGCATCATCGTCACAATAGACCTAAACACCGTTTTCAACGGCAACCTCATATATTACTGTTAAAAGAATTTGTCTGGTATGCTGATTGCTAAATTTAAGGTAGCCCAAAAAATTCATTCTGTAATAAACTTGTACCTTTCGCCTTGATAGGGAACCTATAGTTCTAATAGTAGTACATTACAGTGATCTATTTAAGAACAAAATGAGGAGGTTGACCTTTGGTTGGAAAGACGGACAGTTCCAAATACTTCCTCTATATAATATTGGTCATGATCGGAGTCTCAGGAGGCTTAGCTGTAGGGTCCTGGAAAAACCTTTGCCCCGATTGTCCATCTGTTGCACAAATTAGGACATTCGAGTCAGATCAAACCAGCAAATTGTTCAGTCACGACGGGCAACTTTTGGTAGAAATCGGTATCGAGCGGCGCACCCCTGTATCTCTCCAGATTCTTCCAAGCCATGTGTATGAAGCGTTCATAGCCGTTGAAGACAAAAGGTTCTATCAGCACCGAGGTATCGACCCACTCGGTTTAACCAGAGCTGTTCTCGGTGTCCTAACGGGTAGAAACCGTGGAGGAGGAAGCACGATAACCCAACAATTAGCTCGTAACATGTTTGAAGATCAGATAGGCTTCGAGAAACGCATCACCCGAAAATTAAAGGAACTCCAAGTAGCCTTCGATCTTGAAAGTTCATACACTAAAGCCGAAATCCTAGAAGCCTATATCAATGAGATCAACTATGGTCACGGTTGGTGGGGTATCCAAACTGCCTCAAGGAATTACTACGGTAAGAATGCCTCAGAATTGGATGTTGCGGAAGCAGCTCTATTAGCATCTATACCAAACCGTCCTGCATTTTATAGTCCTTTCGTGAATCCCGAGAACGCCAAGAGAAGAAGAAATCTAGTGCTCAGCCGAATGGCAGAGCAAAATTTTATCTCAGAAAAGGATGCCGCAAAATATTCTGAAATGCCTATCCCTACCGAAAGAGCTCTATCTAGTAACACCATCGCTCCTTATTTCGAAGAATGGGTCCGGCAAATCTTAGATGATCGATTTGGAAGCAAACTCTATACTTCGGGCCTACGAATATTTACAACTTTGGATGTCGGCATGCAGGAGGCGGCCACGATCTCCATGGAAGAAGGTTGGGACCGCATTGAGGAAAGACCAGGATTTAAACATTCAAAATTCGCTGACTTCCAAGAATCTGTGGTCGCCGGAAATTCCCAGGTCGCTTCTATGAAATACGTACAAGGCCTTTTAGTTGCTCTCGATCCCTGGACTGGAGGTGTCCGAGCAATGATCGGAGGTCGCGATTTTCAATTCTCCAAATTCAACCGTGCAACACAAGCTCTCCGGCAAGCTGGTTCAGGTTTCAAGCCCTTCGTCTATACTGCTGCTATAGCAAGCCGTCTCCCCCAAACCTTTGTCATCGTCGATGCTCCTGTAGTAACTCTTCAAGTCGACGGCACAGAATGGAGACCTTCTAATTACTCTGAAATCTTCGAAGGTCCAATGACCATACGGACAGGCTTACAGAAATCTCAAAACATCATCGCTATCAAACTAGCCGACGTGGTGGGTCTAGAGAGTGTAGTCCAAACCGCACGTCGAATGGGCATCAGAAGTGAAATAGAGCCGTTCCCATCAACTGCCATAGGAGCAGCTGAAGTCATTCCTTTAGAAATGGCAGAGGCCTATTCCAGTTTTAGTAATGAAGGAACCAAAGTTCGCCCGTTCCCTATCTTAAAAGTAGAAGACTCACAGGGCAGGACAATTTGGGATCCCAGACCTGAACGCACTCAAGTGCTAGATCCTCTTGTTGCTCGCATTATGGTTTCTATGCTTCGAAACGTCGTCGAGGCTGGAACAGGATCCACGGCAGTAAGAATTGTTGCGGGGCTACCTACCGAAGTGGCAGCAGCTGGTAAAACAGGGACGACCAATGACGCTACCGATGTCTGGTTTAACGGATTTACTCCCAATCTCCTTGCCACGGTGTGGTTTGGAATGGACATACCAGAGGAAATTCGCCCAGGCGCAACAGGTGGAGGTGATGCAGCACCTGTCTGGGGAAACTTCATGCGCAGAGTCTATTATGGTGACCCAACTGAAGCAGGATCTTCGTTCGAATTACCGTTGCTCCCTATTCCAGAACCCTGGCCAGTCCCTGAAGGTCTAAGCCAGCGCCTCATCGATAAAACCACTGGGAAGCTCGCTTCCCAGTGGTGTCCTCAGACAAATCAAATTCTGGAGCTATTCCTTCCTGGCACTGAACCCACGGAATATTGTGAGGTTGAAGACGCACGCCGCTTCAGGATTCCCGGAAACGATTGACCCAAGCCCAACCCAAATTCATCATCCCTAATAAACTCCAATAGCTTCATGTAGGAAAACATTGATGAGCAGTTTTATTCGATTTTGACTTATGTAGGCTTCCTCGCAGATTACCTTTATATTTGTCAAAGACATCTGACACTTGATAGAGGGTTTATGCGCTCACTGGGAATCGATTTAGGCGAGAAGAGAATCGGTATTTCTATAAGCGATCCAACTGGATTGATCGCACAACCACTTTTAACTTTGCAGAGAAGGATTGGCAAGCGATTCCCAATGTCAGCCCTTGCGTCTATTATCGAAAACCATGAAGTAGAGGATATCATACTCGGACTTCCCCTAGCACTTTCTGGCAAAGATACTACATGGACCCTAACAGTCCGAAATTTCGCAGTAACTTTAGAAAATCATTTTAAACTTCCGGTACATTTAGTAGACGAACGATTCACTTCTTCCAGGGCTGAACGAATTATTAACACATCCAGTTTACCTAAAAAGAAACGCAGGGATAAGAAACTTATAGATACGATAGCTGCCGTCCTGATACTCCAGGGTTGGTTGGATAGTCAACAAACCCGATGAAACACTTACTGCTTGCGAGCCTAATACTGCTTGGGTGCACCGAAACAGAACCAGGAGATCCAACAACAATCAAAGTCCATTCTGGCATGCATTTCGATGAGCTCCTCGACACACTGGTTGCAAAAAACATTGTAGAACATCCTCAGTTAATTCGCCTTTATGCCCGTGTCACCGGAAAAGATCGTAAGATCCAGGCCGGAGAATATGCCCTTCGCCAAAGAAATCACTGGAAAGAGACATTGAGAGTCCTCACTGAGGGAGTCGTAACTACTTTTAACCTAACCATACCTGAGGGCCTAACACTCAAGGAGATTTCTGAGGAAATATCGGAGAATATAGAGCTATCGACTGACGAAATATACGCATACATCTCTAGCACTTCTTTAGACGAGACTTGGTCTCTGCCAGGACCCGGATTAGAAGGATATTTGTTTCCAGACACTTACCAGTTCCCCACAGAAGTCGCACTAGATATCATCTTGAAAGTAATGATTGGGCAATACAAATCTATGTGGACACCAGGCCGACTCTCAAGACTTCATGAATTAAACATGAGCCAAAGAGAATTAATGACTCTGGCTTCAATAATACAGGCTGAAGCACAGATAGCAGAAGAAATGCCGAAAATATCCTCAGTATACCATAATCGATTGAGACTTGGGTACCTCCTGCAAGCAGACCCGACAGTGATCTATGCTTTAGGAAGTCGCAGGCCACGGCTTCTTTTCGCTGCTATCGATTCGGTAGCCGACAACCCTTATAACACATACACCCAACCGGGTTTGCCACCTGGACCGATAGCTGCAGCTGGAGTGCAAGCAATAGATGCTGCTCTATACCCAAGCGAAGATGCTTATCTGTACTTCGTAGCTCAGTCTGGAGGGCATCACATCTTTTCTAAAACTCTACAGGAACACAACCGTGCCATTGCTGAAATCCGAAGCAAAGCCTCAAATCATCCTTGATTGTCCATGATCCACAAACAATTACCAGAACTCCTTCGCCTAGTAGTGATCACAGATTCTGAACTAGCCAAACCATTAGGCCTAATGAATGTAATTAGTGAAATCTTGGAAAGAGGAGCTGGTATGATCCAACTCCGAGATAAAACTGCAAATGCTAATGAACTTTTCAAACTAGCGCTGAAAATCCTTCCCCTGACCCGCTCAGCTGGAGCACTATTGATAATCAATGATCGGCTTGACGTCGCCTTAGCTACACAAGCAGATGGAGTCCACTTAGGACCCGATGACCCCCCGATAGCTGATGTCAGAAATGTCGTTTCGGAAAGCTTTATAATTGGTTATTCAACAGACGACCCTATCTTGGGCAAAAAGGCGGAGTCGCAAGGAGCGAACTATATAGGTTGCGGAACCGTTTACAATACTTCAAACAAATCCGATGCTGGAGAACCAATCGGTATTAACGGTATTAAGCGAATGGTAGATGCTATTGATATCCCTGTGGTAGCTATCGGTGGCATCAGGCCAGAAAATGTTCCTGACCTTTTAGAAGTAGGCGCTTCGGGAGTAGCGGTGATAGGATCCATCATGAGTTCTCGAAGGCCAGGGCTCATAACCGAACAATTCCTGAAACATTTCTCAGGTCCTCAGGCCAATAACTGACCTTCTCTTAAGAACTGGTTGACATCATCATCAGTCACATAAAACCTTCCAAGATCAACACCGAGACCTGGACCATGCCAGTCAGAACCCCCTGTTACCAATAGGTCCATTTTGGTTGCTCGGGTTTTTAAAGCCAGGATATGTTGCGGAGAAGATTTGGGTCGGTAGACTTCTAATCCCCGCAAACCCACCGCCACCAATTCAGGTAAAAGTTTATCCAGGACCTCCAACCGGGGATGAGCCCAAACTGCGATGCCACCCGAATCACGGATTAGTCGAATTGCCTCTGTGGCCCCCAGGGCATCAATAGCCATTTGTGCAGGATGCTGGTCACCAATCAGCTTATCAAACGCATCCGTTATCGAAGAAGCATAATTTTTCCGAACTAGCGCTCGCGCTAAATGTGGGCGTCCTAAAGAAGAACGTTCCGGTCCTGCTTCCCTGATCACATCCTCGATCTGAATTATTACGTTTTGATCGGCCAATCTGTCTAGCATCCGATTCATCCTCTCTTCACGAGCGCGTATAGCTCCAGCCGTATAAGCAGTAACAATTGAGGATTTATAATCAATGAAATAACCGAGAATATGACAAGGAATGCCAGAAGCTACACAACTAACCTCCATTCCAGGAATAATTTGGATAGAATGATCTAGCGCTGACTTCATCGCTTCGGATAGGCCAGCCACAGTGTCGTGATCGGTTATAGCCAAGGCGTCGAGTCCAGATTTCTTAGCAAGTCCGACTAGATCTTCAGGAGATAGTACCCCATCAGATGCAGTTGTATGGGTATGTAAATCCAGTTTCATACTGATCGTTCACTAACGTCCGAATCCTCCATCCGCTCCTGCATTTCATCGATGTCCACTAACCCGCTACTAAAAGGTTCCTTTCCACAGTTTTCAGTCAACAAAGTTACGCCGACTCCAGCTATCATGAAAACACCTCCAGCCAGAAAAAAACTCTCTACTGGACCCTCTTTGACATCTATGCGAACTTCTCCAGATCCCAATAGGCCGATCATTGGAGCATGTCCGGGAAGAACTCCCACCTGGCCATCCCAGGCGGGCAGACTTAGCGATTTCGCTTGTCCTTTAAATCTCACGCCTTCGGGAGAGACTAGATCTACGTCCATACTATGCCTCTTCTAGTTCTTTGCCAGATTCAATCACTTCTTCAATACCACCTTTCATATAAAAAGCTTGTTCGGGAAGGTGATCGAACTCACCAGTTGTCAAACGTTCAAAAGATTCAATAGTATCTTCTAGTTTCACATACTTTCCTGAAATTCCAGTGAAAGTTTCTGCCACATGGAAAGGTTGTGAAAGATACCGTTCAATACGCCGTGCACGGTTCACTAAAACCTTATCCTCTTCTGTCAGTTCATCCATGCCAAGGATCGATATGATGTCTTGAAGATCCTTATAGCGTTGCAATATCCTCTGCACTTCAACTGCAACATCGTAGTGCCTGTTCCCTAAGAATTGAGGGTCGAGAATACGTGAAGTCGAATCCAAAGGATCAACTGCTGGATAAATCCCTTTTTCGGAAATAGCACGGGACAACACAGTCTGGGCATCCAAGTGAGTGAAAGCTGTGGCAGGTGCCGGATCTGTTAAGTCGTCCGCAGGAACATAGATAGCCTGCACAGAAGTAATCGACCCTTCTCTAGTAGATGTGATCCTCTCTTGTAATTCACCCATTTCCGTGCCAAGGGTCGGCTGATAACCCACAGCCGAGGGCATTCTTCCTAAAAGTGCAGACACTTCTGATCCAGCTTGAGTAAAGCGAAAGATATTGTCTACGAACAGCAGTACATCCTGTTTCTCTACGTCTCTAAAATATTCTGCAATAGTCAAGCCACTTAACCCCACCCTCAAACGAGCTCCCGGAGGTTCATTCATTTGTCCATAGCAGAGTGCAGTGGAATCCAGCACACCCGATTCCTTCATCTCCAACCAGAGGTCATTCCCTTCGCGGGTCCTTTCTCCAACACCACAAAAAACTGAGCGACCACCATGCTCCATCGCTATGTTATTAATGAGTTCCATAATAATAACAGTCTTGCCCACACCAGCTCCACCGAAGAGGCCTGTCTTACCACCTTTTACATATGGCGCCAACAGATCAATAACTTTAATGCCTGTTTCAAAAATTTCTGTTTTGGGTTCGAGTGTATGGAAGCGTGGAGCTTCCCTGTGAATCGGCCAACGCTCCACCTCACCATCCTCACTTTCAATAGGACCCTGTTCATCGACTGGTTCTCCGAGAACATTTATAATTCGACCAAGTACCGGTGGGCCCACCGGTACTGAAATCGCTGCACCCGTATCAACAACGTCCATCCCACGAGTCACGCCATCAGTCGAAGTCATCGAAACTGCCCGAACCATACCTCTCCCGATATGCTGTTGAACCTCAGCAACTAGATCGATTTCCCGCTCACTCCCTTCAGTTGCTTTTAACGACAAAGCATTATAAATGTCAGGCAATGAATCCGGATCAAATGCAACATCCAATACCGGCCCAATTACTTGTACTACCTTACCAATTTTATTTTCGGTCATAATCTTTATTCTCCGATCCTAATTTGTTCGCTGAATCCATCACTCTAGTGCTGCTGCACCGCCGACAATTTCAGCTATTTCCTGGGTAATTTGGCCCTGACGGGCCCTGTTATAAGTGCGTGTCAAGTGTTCTAGCACGTCACCAGCGTTATCTGTAGCATTTTTCATGGCCGTCCGCCTAGATCCCTGTTCTGCAGCAACATTCTCCACTAGCGCTCGGTAAAGTGAATTCCTCAGATAAAGTGGTAGCAATGTTTGAAGAATAATCCCGGCATTAGGCGTCAGAATAAAATCATCTGATTTATGTTTTGCATATGCAGGTTCTACCGG
>Ga0114993_10004100_pt1 | contig 14681 bp, 12 predicted proteins | sample ArcticOcean_MG_C_FD_87042 | JGI IMG/M metagenome (GOLD analysis project Ga0114993, IMG submission 87042) | Marine microbial communities from western Arctic Ocean - ArcticOcean_MG_CB2_150 | ecosystem: Environmental > Aquatic > Marine > Oceanic | place: Arctic Ocean: Canada Basin | collected...
CGGCGCTGGCGTCTACTGCCCAGACGCTGGCTGAGCTAGCTCCAGGCCGCATGGAGATATGGATCGGCCGAGGCGATGCCGCTGTGTACTCCGTTGGTCTGCCCCATGCAAATTTGAGACAGATACGGGACTTTATCCTTAATCTGAAGTCTCTGCTAGCTGGGGAAAGCGTCAATTTCAATGGCACCGTCAGCCGTATGCGTATTGGTGGCGGTACCCCTGTGCCCATCTACCTTGCCGCCGATGGTCCCAAAACCATCGCATTGGCTGGTGAGGTAGCTGACGGCTTGATCCTTCGGGTTGCCCTCCATCCAAAGGCGTTGGAGACGGCTCGGAAAAACCTGGCAGAGGGGGCAAAACGGGCTGGACGTGATCCCGCGGAGATAGATGTGATTTTTATGCCCTTAGCCATCATACGCGACGACATGGAAGAGGCCAGAGAAATGGCCAGGCCCCACTGTGTACGGTGGCTTATGATGGAGGCCATGGCACGGGGACTCGGAGAATCCGGTATCGACCTGGACCGTTTAGATATGCCCAAGGAACTGCGGGAAGGCCGTCCGGAGGCGCTGCAAGTCTTGAACTTGTACCCGGATCTTCATCATGCTGAAGACTGGGAACTGGCGAGACGGCTGTGCGCTTTTATTCCTTCGGATGTGCTGGCCCAGATTTGTGATGTCCTGGGATTCATTGGAACCCCAGAGCATTGTGCTCAGCGGCTTCAGGAAGCCCATGCCCACGGCATTGACCATTTTTATTTGATGGCTGCAGAAACCTACTCCTTTCCCCACAGAGAGCTTCGAGCTTTTGAAGAGACCATCTTCCCGGCCATCGCCTCTCTCCGCTAGCCAAAGGACATTGCTTTTGAGTTTCTAAGGTGAAGGTTTCTCGTACTCTGCCCGTTTACTTGTACCGATTGACTCGGGGATTGTAGGATGAAGAACGGCGCTTACCAAACTTCTGATTAAGGCAGCAACTAACTTGGTTATCGTGTTGTTCTTACAGATCAGGTCAATTGTACGGGAGTAACAGAAGCCCAGTCGTTTATAACCAGGAGTTGCCGATTCTTGTGCAGACGGCTTATTTGACGCGTCCACTGATGGGCGGCATAAGGTCACCAGCAGCAAGAAATTGTCCATAGCCGGGTTCTTGCTGCAACTTCCCTTGATTCAGGAGGACTCGACCACGTAACAGTGTCATCCAAGGCCACCCTTGTACTTCCCATCCTTCAAAGGGAGTCATTCCTGCTTTGCCATGATGGTCCACGGCACGGATGGTATTTTTTGCTTGAGGGTCAATGATAAGTAAATCTGCATCGGCACCGGGTTGAATCACACCTTTCTTGGGGTAAATCCCGAACATACGCGCGGGGTTCTCTGCGATTACTCGAGCCATCCAGGTAAGAGGCAGCCCACGCTTGACGACACCCTCGCTGTAAACCAGAGGAATAAAGGTTTCCAGCTGTGGTGCTCCCCAAGGAACAGGCTGGCCGTCTGGCCTCAAAAAGATGTTCTCCCAACCAGGTTCTTTGTCTTCAGCGAGCTTTGGAGAATGGTCAGTAGCGATAGCAGAAATGTACCCATCTGCTGTGCCACGCCACAGCGCCTCCTGATGTCCCTCGGTCGCGGAACGCAACGACGGACCGATCTTAACGTAGGGCCCAAAACGCTCCATTGCTTCATCAGCATCGAGAAGAAGATATTGCGGGCAGGTTTCGGTCCATATCCGTTGCCCCAAGCTTTGAGCCTGCTTGATCCGCTCTAACCCACCCATGGTACTCAAATGAACAACATATGTAGTACAGCCAGTCATGGCGCCTAAGAGCACGGCACGATTGACGGCTTCCTCCTCGCTCCAGGGAGGCACCGTGGAGGGGAAATGTCGAGGATGGGTTTTTCCTTCAGCAAGAGCCTTCTCCTCTAAGTAGTCTATAACATCGCCGCTTTCGCAATGGAGCATCAAAATCCCGTCGTTGTCTGCAACTTGTTCCATGACCTTAGCAATGCGGTCATCGCGGGAGATTATGCCACGCTTCTTGTATGCCATCATCATCTTGATTGAGTTAACGCCCATTCGAGCGGACTCCCTGATCCCATCGGATAGGCCTTCTAAGGCAGCGGGGTTATTGGGGAAAAAGAAATGTAGGCCGAAATCAAGCACTGCCTGAGGAGTGACCTCCTTCAGCTTGTGTTCAATGGCGTGAGGCAACGTTTTAGATGTGTCCAAATTCCAGTGGGCAAAAGGAATAAGGGTCGTGACCCCCGCATACGCTGCCGCCATCGGTCCGATGGTCCAGTCATCTATGTTAACGACATCCGAGTTTTCAAAATGACAATGGGCATCGATAGCACCAGGAAGGACATATTTTCCGGTCACATCGATGTAATTGTCCGCCGGAGGCATCATTTCAAAAGGGCCAACGATAGCGATCGTTTCTCCCTTTATAGCTATACTTGCCTCATACGCATACGTAGAGGTGACCACCAGTCCACCATGTACTACCGTGTCCACCTTCGCGGTCTGCATAAATTCCCCTTCCTCTTAGCCCGGTGCAGCCTCAGCACTCTCCTTGCCAAGCTGCCTAAATCCAAGCTCTGCACTGTCCTCGAGGGGAGCCATCGTAGTATTATTAACGAATGCCGTCAACCTTCCCATCAAACTCACAAATCCATCCTGTGTCGTTGTGAACTGGTGTTCGATTGGCTGCGGAGGTGCCTTCGCTAAATCAACCACCAAGTCAGCTACGAATTCATATCTACGATTTGATCACCATTTAGCTACGGATTTGGTATCCCAGAGAATAGGAGTTCTATTGTCTGCCCAATTTGTATATCTGAGAAGCCCAAGATAGTTAGCCAGATGGCTTCTTCTTTTAGCCTACTGCATCGATTATTACAGCAATTCGACCCCATTCGGCCCATATGGTAATTTAACCCTTCATTGATAGGGAAATGCGTTTGCGTTCCAGGTCTATCTCTAGCACGGTGACCACCACTTGCTGTTGAGCTTTGAGAATCTCTGAGGGATTTCTCACGAATCTGTCGGTCATCTGGCTGATGTGGACCAGTCCGTCTTGGTGTACTCCCACATCAACAAAGGCACCGAAATCGGTCACGTTGGTTACCATTCCCGGCAGCTTCATTCCCTTCACCAGGTCCTCGATTTTGTTTATACCTTTAGTAAAGTAGAATGGCTCAAATTCCTGACGGGGGTCCCGTCCGGGCTGGGCCAGTTCTTTAATTATGTCATTTAATGTTGGCAACCCCATCTTGTCATTCACGTAGCGCTGAGGAACGATGCGTTTGGATATACTGGCATTGCCTATCACTTGGTTCAGCGGATGTTCTAAGTCTTTGGCTATGGTCTCCACCACCCAGTAGGACTCGGGATGCACAGCGCTAGCATCAAGTGGATGGATGCCAGCACTAATTCGTAGAAACCCAGCCGCCTGCTGGAAGGCCTTGGAACCTAGGCGTGGGACTTTTTTCAGGGATTCCCGAGAGGCAAAGGGACCGTAACTGTTTCGGTACTCCACAATAGCCCTAGCCAAACGGAGACTCAAGCCTGAAACGTAGGAGAGTAACTCGCCACTCGCAGTGTTCAACTCCACGCCAACATTGTTGACACAACTGCCTACCACATCGTCTAGGCGCTCCTTTAGGGCCTTGTGATCGACATCGTGTTGGTATTGACCAACACCGATGGCTTTGGGGTCTATCTTGACCAACTCTGCCAAGGGGTCCATTAGGCGGCGACCGATGGAAACGGCCCCTCGGACGGTAATGTCCTTATCGGGAAACTCAGTACGCGCCACTTCTGAGGCGGAGTAGACTGAGGCTCCACTCTCGTTGACCATTATTACAGGGATGCTGGGATCCAACTCGAGCTTCTTTAGAAAGGCTTCGGTCTCCCGGCCACCTGTCCCATTTCCTACGGCGATGGCTTCAACATGATAATGTCTGCACAGTTGGGGTATTTTTTTGGCTGCTTCCCGCTCTTTCCATCCCCCAAACAGAGGGTAGACGGTATCGTGATGAAGTAATTGACCTTGCCGGTCCAGACATACCAATTTGCAGCCGGTGCGGAATCCTGGATCTAGAGCCAAGACGTTCTTCTGGCCAAGAGCTGGGGCTAAAAGTAGCTCCCTCAGGTTGTTGGCAAATACTCTGATTGCAATATCTTCAGCGCGAACTCTAGCTTCTCTCCCGACCTCCGTTTCCATAGAGGCCTTCAGTAGCCGCTGGTAGCCGTCTTTAATCGCCAACTTGACCTGTTGCGAGGCCTCGGTTTTCCTGGTAATGAAGATGCCCTCCATAATCGCTATCGCCTGTGAGATAGGAGGAGCGATATGCGTTGAAATGAGTGTTTCTCTCTCACCTCGGAGCATGGCCAGTAAACGGTGTGATGGCATGTCAATTACCGGTTCCTCCCACTCGAAGTAATCCCGGTACTTTGCCGCTTCCGAGGCCTTTCCTGAAACAACCCTAGAAGAGAAAATCCCTTGTGCCCAGAACAGCTTTCGTATGCTCATTCGAGCGGTGGTTTCTTCGCTCACCCACTCGGCGATGATGTCCCTAGCTCCACCTAGGGCAGCTTCGACTGTTTCTACCCCGAGTTTTCGATCCACGTACTCAATAGCGGCAAGGTTGACTTCAAAATCCTTCTGACTCCAGAGACGCAGTGCTAGGGGTTCCAGTTCCTTTTTCCGGGCAATTGTGGCTCGAGTGCGCCGTTTGGGACGGTAGGGCAAATAGATGTCCTCAAGAGTCGCCATAGTTTCAGTAGAGAGAATTGCCTTTCGTAATTCCTCGGTTAATAAACCCTGCCCTTCCAAGGAATCCAGGATGGTTTCCTGTCGGTCTCGGAGTTCTCGAAGTCGGGACAAGCGATCCCGAATGTTTGTGATCGACACTTCATCTAGGCTGGCTGTAGCCTCCTTACGATACCGAGCGATAAATGGTACGGTAGCTCCATCGTCAAGTAAACCAACGGTGGCATGCACCTGCCCATGGGTCAAATGAAGTTCCTGGGCAATCTGGGGAATCACGATGTCAATCATGGTCACCCCCCCCCCTTCAATTGATCCAGTAGGTGTTGTGTTAGTCGATGCGAAAAAGCCACATGGTTTGCCATGTACGCTAGGGCTGCAATTGCCTAGCTGTTTAAGGCGAGAGGCACTGCAAAAAAAAAGATGATCTACGACTGTTACGCTGGCCTCAATTTTAGCTTTAAGATAATTGAAAGGCAAATGGAGCCTTTCTCCAAAATTTCTTTCCCGTCTTCATACTGAATTCATTGTGAAACCTGTATACTTGGTTAACACCTACGTTTCAAACCATTTGAAGAGCAGTAGCGGTCTGGAGAATATGATTCCAGGGTTTGTAGAAAGGCGTCTGGATAGTTCCATACAACTTAAATGGTTTCATCAGGGTAATTCTAGCAAATGACGATGAATAGACAACAAGTATCTTCCTTGATAACTTGTGTTAAAAGGATTGGTCAATGAACACAATAAAAACGTTTATTCTCATGTTGTCCATGACTTTTCTGCTGCTGATCACTGGTCTCATGTGGACGGGCGATGCCATTGGAGTCATTATCTTCTTATTCATAGCACTGGGCATCAACTTCTTTGCCTTCTGGTCCAGTGATCGTCTAGTACTAAAGATGTCCAAGGCACGGCTGGTGGAGCCACATGAGGCACCGGAGCTTCACGCTATCGTGGATGAGGAAGTCTACTTTGCGGGGATTCCAAAGCCAAAGGTGTTCATAATGGAGTCGGACTCCCCCAACGCTTTTGCTACGGGACGGAGCAAGAAGCACTCTTCTATAGCGGTTACTACTGGTATCCAGCGTATCCTGAACAAGGACGAACTGGGCGGAGTCATCGCCCATGAGCTGGCCCATGTGGGGAACCGTGATACCCTCATCATGACTATCGTAGCGGCTATGGCCATGGCCATCGGCCTTATCGCCATGATCGCTCGGTTCTCCATGTTTTTCGGTGGGTTTGGAGGCAGAGGACGTGGCGGGAATCCTGCAATCGGTCTCGTTGGCATGCTAGTGATCGCTATTGTTATGCCCCTGGTGGCTGTTATTATTCGTATGGCTATTTCTCGATCACGAGAATTTCAGGCCGATCGAACAGGAGCACTCACATCGGGGAAGCATCTCGCGCTGGCTGCCGCACTCGGCAAACTCCACCAGGCAAATCTGACGAAGCCTATGGAGCTAAGCCAGGAGCGTCTTGAGTCTATATCTCATCTGTTTATCGTCAATCCTCTTAAGGGTAATGGTATGACAAGGCTCTTCTCTACCCATCCACCCCCAGAGGAGCGAATCCGACGGTTAGAGGCAATGTAGCAAGCAGATACAGGACAAGAAAGTAGGAAGAAAATGAAGCACGGTAATATATACGACCCTACTTGAGGTTCTTGGCTTTAAGTCAAGCGAACTTCTTATTGGCCTGTTCTTGTGTTATCTCACCTTTCGCTAAGGCACCCAGAGTCTCGGCCTTTACACCTTTAGCGTCAAAAATAGCGGCATTGTCGTTACAAGGCATATAAAGAACAGTTCCATCTTCTTTATGATGCTCGTGGTAACCATTACAGCCTATTTTCAAGGCTTCTTGTTTAGCATCTTCGACGGATTTAAGTACCAGCCCTTCACATTCTTTTCCGTTTTCCATGAGAACCGTTTGCCAAGTGCTAGTTGAATGGTGTTTAGCTGCGTTTTCCGCCTGGTCAGAATCACTACTAGAGTCAGATACGGTTGAGGTTGTAGCTTGTATACCAGCCGTAAACAAAACTGTTGTAATCGCGATTAAGGCACCTAGATACGCCATTGTCTTCATGCGGTGATTCTACCATGTCTCTATAGAATGCGTAGCTTGTTTTCTTCTCTGTAGACACTCCCCTTACGCAGGACTCACAGGTTTTTGTTATATACTTACCAGAAAGGTGAATTTCATGAATGGTATGTTTAGAGATAAATATGGGGGCGAGGTTTTTGAAAGAGTTTTATCCAAAAGTTGCTTATATAGGTTATGAACAGGCTTTCAAAAATGCATTCGGGCTTACCTTGAACGAATTTTATAATGAATTTGGTAAATGGTTTGCGGAAACTTCCTCGTCTGAAAAATTGAAAATGCTAGATAAGATTTCTAAATACTAGATGTGTGTAGGAATACAAAAGGAAATGGAGATCGTATGGGAATAGCAGACCGAATTCCAATAGGCATCTCGTCTTGTCAGATATTTCTCGAAGGCAAAGTTGACCTAGGTCAAATTCATGCTGTTGCTGAGAAAGCAGAGCAATTCGGCTATCACAGCTTGTGGACACAAGAACAACTTTTTGGAGATACCGTATCCCTAGAACCAATAACACTGCTTACGTACCTTGCGGCTATCACGAAAAAAATTCGCTTAGGCGTCTCCGTACTTGTATTACCACTTCATAATCCCATTCGGTTAGCCAAGGTTTTGAGTAGTGTTGACCAGTTATCAACAGGGAGGATCGAGCTGGGTGTTGGGATAGGAGGGGCACAACCGATACTTTCTAATGTCCATCATTCGCTTTATCCGAAGTTAAACATTAGCGAAAATCGACGAATTAAGCGTTTTGTAGAGTCTCTGCACGTAATGCGGGCTCTATGGACAGAAGATCGTCCTCATTACGATGGTGAAATTTTCAAGTTGCAAGGAGACCCTATGCAGCCAAAACCTGCTCAGCCAGGTGGACCTCCAGTTTGGTTCGGTGCACGTCAACCAAATGCATTGCGTCGTTCTGTTCGTTATGGTGATGGATGGATGGGTGCTGGTTCCTCAACCTCTGATTCTTTCAAAGGAGCCGTTATTACGATATGCCAATATCTGGATGAAGCAAAACGAGATCCCGCTAGTTTTCGCATTTCCAAAAGAGTTTATATCCTTGTAGACAATAATGAAGCACGTGCCGAAAAACGGTTGAGAGAGTGGTTTGGTCAGTATTATCAAAATGCCGATAATGCTAGCAAGGTTGCTGTATGGGGTTCTCCTGAAAAATGCAGGGAGCAACTCGAGGAATTAGTTGATGCTGGTGCCGAGCACTTACTACTCAACATGGTTTTCGATCCTGAAGAACAAGTTCAGGCATTGGCTGAGATAACAGGTCTTATTCCGTATTCCCCTACCCGTCTTCGGTAATATCCTGAAACTCTCTAGAGCCTTTGTATAACTTGATTATTGTCGTGGAATCTCAATAGAGCACCTGTTAAAATTATCTGACGTGGTGTCTAGGAGGTCATTCAATGAAGAAAATACTCTTTATTTGTGTTCATAATTCTGCACGGAGTCAGATGGCTCGTGCATTTTTGAAACACTTAGGTGGTCAAACAGTCGTCGTCGAGTCTGCTGGGACAATGCCTAGTGAACAGATAGACCCGGTAGTCGAGAAGGTTATGCACGAAGTAGACATTGATATTACAGGGAAATACCCAAAATTGATTACTCAGAAGATGGTAGATGATGCTGATCGAGTTATCACTATGGGGTGCTCGATCGATGAATCATGTCCTGCCAACGTTGTAGTATCGGAAGACTGGGGGCTTGATGATCCCAGAGGTAAGCATATCAATGAGGTTCGAAGGATAAGAGATGAAATTAGTATGAAAGTGATCGAGTTATTAGGAAGGCTATAGAAACCATATGATGAAACAACGAACAGTCTCTCGGTTTTCCACGCGCTCTTTAGCAAGGATTTGTGCAATACACCCCAAAATTACCGTTCTGGCTTGGGTTGTCGTTGTCATTTCGGCCCTTGGTCTTAGCAATGTTTGGGGTTCAGACGCTCTTACGAACGACTTTTCTTTTACAGGAGATCCACAGTCTCAAGTAGCGAGGCAAACGCTTGATAGGGCCTTCGGAGAGTCTTTCCAAGAGGTGATAGTGGTGAAGTCTGATGAATTCACCGTCGACGACCCCGAATTTCGTCAACAAGTTGAGAATGTATTTGTTATTTCCTCGGCAGGAAATTCGTTCCTTCCGGTTGCTGGGCATTATTACATTAACGGTAACATGCCGGATTTTGTTTCTACTGATAAGCACACTCTGATAATTCCCTTTGTATTAAAGGGTACGCGGGATGAGTCTACGGCGGATATGGAACCGATCAGGGAAAAGATTGCGGTGATGAACGAAGCATCAGATAGTTTCTTTGTCGCTATAGTTGGTGAGATTTCTGCCGAACTTGAAACGAACGAGGTTGCTATCAACGATATTGAAAAAGGAGAGAGATTCGGTATTCCTGCCGCTTTGATCATCCTCTTAGTTCTTTTCGGTGCGGTTATTGCGGCTTTGATTCCACTGTTCCTGGCCATTATTTCGATTATCACTGCCTTTGGCTTAGTTGCTATTATCGGTCAGTTTTACCAAATGGTATTCTTTGTCACGTTTATGATCTCGATGATTGGACTGGCTGTCGGCATCGACTATTCGTTGATTGTCGTTTCACGTTATAGGGAGGAACTGGCACGAGGACGGACCAAAGTTGATGCTATTGAAGTTACTGGTGCAACTGCAAGTCGTACAGTTTTATTTAGTGGATTAACGGTAGTGCTTGCACTTTCTGGCTTGCTTATCGTACCTACGTCTATATTTCAGGGTTTAGGATTAGGAGCGATTCTTGTCGTCATCGCGGCAGTTTCAGCAACACTGACACTTCTTCCGGCATCCTTATCACTTATGGGATCTAAGGTTAATGCTATTCGCATACCTTTCTTCGGGCGCCGATTAACGCGGAATGAAATTGAGGCAGATAGTGGGTTTTGGAATGTGGTAACCCGTCTCGTTATGCGACAACCAGTCTTGTTCCTGCTAATTGCAGGGGGGTTGATGGTAGCAGCATCAATTCCCCTGCTTGACCTTAAACAAGGCTTTAATGGAATTGACGTATTGCCTGATAGATTGCAGTCGAAACAGGCTTTCGATATTTTGGACAGAGAATTTTCCTTTGGAGCAGCGTCTCCAGCCGAGATTGTTATTCGGGGCGATGCCAATGACCCTGCGGTCGTTAATGCAGTAGCTGTGCTACGGGATCAACTTGCAATTGAACCCGATTTTGTAGGTTTTAGTACTATTACGGTGAATGAGATTGGCGATGTTACACTCCTTTCTGTACCTGTCGCAGGGGAGCCATCCAGCACCCGTGCCGTCGAGGCGGTAAGACGTTTACGAGATCAGATCGTGCCGGATGCACTGGCAAATATTTCGGCCCATGCGGTAGTTGGTGGAGTAACGTCTACCAATATTGATTTTTTCCATGTCACGAACAACTACACTATTCCTGTCTTTGCCTTTGTTTTGGGGCTGAGTTTTATTCTGTTGACGATTGCATTCAGATCAGTGGTTATCCCCCTGAAATCGATTATTCTGAACCTACTTTCAGTAGGTGCTGCTTACGGCTTACTGGTTCTTGTATTTCAGAAAGGTTGGGGAACCGATCTGCTTCATTTTCGGCAATCCCCTATCATTGATGCATGGATTCCGTTGTTTTTGTTTACAGTGTTATTCGGTCTGTCGATGGATTATCACGTTTTCCTGCTTAGCAGAATTCGTGAACGCTATGACCTCACCAAGGACAATGCTGGTTCTGTGGCATATGGACTTCGTGCAACGGCCGGACTCATTACGGGAGCAGCATTGATCATGGTCACAGTCTTTTCCGGTTTTGCAGCGGGAGAGATGGTTGGAAATCAGCAAATTGGCTTTGGTCTTGGAGTCGCCATTTTTCTGGATGCAACAATCGTGAGATCAATTTTAGTCCCGGCGTCGATGCGTTTACTTGGTAGCGCTAATTGGTATTATCCGGGATTCCTTGAATGGATTCCAAGGATTGGGATTGAGGGGGCTGAAGACCCTCTTTTGAAATTTCCTCGTAAGGGAGAATAGAGCTTTTGGTAGTTATGGATAAAAAGTAGTTGGGAATATTCGATCCCTACTTCTGTTTCATACTTTTGTATTATCTTCTTTTCCTGAAAATGTCATCAGCTCATTTAAGGAAACACCCAAAGCATCGGCGATTTTTAATATGGCACCTATAGTCAAGTTTTGTTTTCCCTGTTCTACCATACTTATATATGCACGGGCAATTCCGGATCGATCTGCAAGTTGTTTCTGTGTTATTTGGTAGGAGAGCCTGATTAGTTTTATCCTATGGCCGATAGATACTAGGTGGTCCTTGAGTGTAAGTTGATATTCGACGAGTCCTACGGAACGACGAGCTTCCCTCAATCCTTCGATAGCATTGAGTCCTATAGCATCACAGGATAACGATTGGACGTCCAAATCAGACGAATTTAAGGCTGCGCCCCCAAGTAATATCTTGGGTGCGGGGTTTAATGTGTAGAGCGCTTCGGCCGTCACCTTTGCGTTTGGAAGGGATTTTGGAAGTGTAGAAGAGAGTGCGACGATGTCAGTTGGTCTACGTTGGACAAACTCTACAAGATCACTTGTACTAGTAGGGTTACTCAGAAAATCAACATCCCAGCCGTCCATAATAAGGAAGTCTGCTAGCATACGTGCACCGATGAAATGGCTGTCTCCTTCTACAGGTGTCACAACGGCCCGAAAGCCATGGGGCTGAGGACTCACGACTCCTTTGATTAAAGTGTCCATGATATCAAGGCTGATTAACGTTGCCAGATTTTCCTGTGCTCTGTTTATAGAGCCGTTATGCCAAAGTTCACCGATGTGTACCTGCGACGGAGATATAATATCCAGATAAATTCTGGCTATTCTAGCTCCTTGTGTTCGTGCATCCACGATGACTTGATTAGCAGTCTGTTTGTTTCCCGATAGCAGAGCATTTATAAATTGATATTCGAGTTCCTTGATCACATTGTCTTCAATCATATGTCCTCCTGGGTATTAGATAACGGCTGTAAATTTGCCAATCAACCCCAGCTTCCTTAAGGCATTAAATATTAAAAAGTTTAAAATCAGGTTAAGCCTGAATCATATCGGCAACTACAGTGATTAATATAGTTGACATATAAACGCAAGGAAAACGATAAATGAAACACATCTCTGAAAAGACAAAAAATAAGAAGACAACCATTCTATTAACTGGAGCTACTGGTTATATTGGTGGACGTTTACTGAAACTATTGGAATCTGAGGGGCATCACATACGCTGTCTTTCAAGGCACCCAAAATTTCTTGATGGAAGAGTGCATAAAGATACTGAGGTTGTCCGTGGCGACGTACTCGACATTAATTCGATTAAGAATGCAATGAAGGGCGTTCAAACTGCCTATTATCTAGTCCACTCGATGGCTTTTACAGGAAAATATGAGGAGACAGACAGGAAAGCCGCTCAGAACTTTGGAAAAGCGGCAAAAGAATGTGGTGTTAAGAGAATTATATATGTTGGAGGCCTTGCGTACAGCGGTTTGCCTCTCTCTTCCCATATGAGAAGTCGGCAGGAGGTTGGGAATGTGCTCCGTGCTTCAGGCGTAGATACAATCGAATTTCAGGCTTCGGTGGTTATCGGATCAGGAAGTCTATCGTTTGAGTTAGTCAGGGCTCTAGTTGAAAGGTTACCCGTGATGGTGACACCAAGATGGGTATCTGTTCTTGCTCAGCCCATTGCTATTACAGACCTTATGCAATATCTCATATTGGCGTTATATTTAAATTCTGTTGGGAACAAGATATTTGAAGTGGGAGGACCAGACCAGATCTCTTATAGAGAATTGATGAAGGAATACGGTCGGCAACGTGGGCTGCGTCGTATTATGATCTCTGTGCCTTTTCTTACCCCAAGGTTGTCAAGTTGGTGGTTGAAATTGGTTACCCCCATGCAGGCCCGTGTTGGAAGATCTCTTATAGATAGCATAAAGAATCCTTCAGTGGTAAAGAGTTTGTTGGCAAGAGATTACTTCGATGTACAGCCTATAGGTGTTAGTCAAGGAATTGCCTCAGCTCTTCGTTATGAAGATCAGGAGGTAATGGAAACTCACTGGAACGAAGCCCTGTCTTCTGGAAATATCAGGATGTCTTGGGGCGGCGTGCATTTCAGGAATAGAGTGGTGGACTCTCAATCAATTTATACGGAATCTCCACCCGGAGTAGTATTTAAAAGGATTGAACAAATTGGTGGTGCTACCGGGTATTATTACGGTAACTGGTTATGGATACTACGAGGGTTTTTAGATTCTATGTTGGGGGGAGTTGGACTTCGCCGGGGTCGTCGTAATCCTAAATCTTTACGTGTAGGAGATGTAGTGGATTTCTGGCGAGTTTTAAATATCGAACCTGGTTTTAGGCTTCAATTGCAAGCAGAGATGCGATTACCAGGTCGTGCATGGTTGGAGTTCGAAGTGACTGAGAGTGGTAATGGCTCTTCTATTCGGCAGACTGCTACTTTCGATCCAGTGGGTTTAATGGGACTAGCTTACTGGTATATCCTCTATCCTGTACATGCGCTTATATTTAGGGGCATGCTTAAAGGCATTGTTTCAAATAAAGGCCATTAGGGATAAGACAATTTGAACCTTACGTCTGATTATTGTAAATATTCCTGATGCAATCTAATTCTTATGCCATAGGGGCTAGAAATCGTCCTAAACCAACTTCCTCGTCTATCTTATCGAGTAAAATTGACTAAAAATCGTTCCTTTCTTCTATGAATTACGTTTACTTTTCTTTTGAATCTTGTCATTAGGATCCATTAACCCACAAAGTGGGATTTTAGGGGGTGTGGTATGGGATCAAAAACGCAGACTGGCTTGCTTCTTGGGTTAGGCACGATTGTTTCAGCTATCGGATGGATAGCGCTTTACCCTGCTGATGGAACAGAGAGTGTTGCTGAGCAGGCCAAGAAAATCATGGCCGACCCAAAACATTGCTAAAGTAGGAATACTTTTTGGATACGGCGGTATGGTTGCTGTATTCATTGGGTTATTCAATATAACTCGAGGTATGGCAGCGGCGGGAGGCAAAGGATCTTCTTACGCAAACATTGCATTCGTTCTCTGTGTGGCATTGATTGCTGGACTCATAACTTCGGCTGGGCTTGAACTCGGTACAACAGAGGCCACCTCGGCAGCGGGCGGAGTGACACTCATGGGTGTTGCGGTTGCACTCGGTAGCTCGTTCCAAATCGTATTGGGGCTGACAATGGTCCTGATAGGCATAGGTATCGTGTTCGACAAGAATTTACACATAGTAGTGGCCGCTATGGCAATTATTACAGGGGGCATACTGCTTATCGCTTCCTGTGTCGAAATTGACTCGTTGGGCTTAGCAGGATGGATTGGATTCGTATTGACAGGCCTTGTGCTAGATGCTCTGACTCTCAGAGTGAAGAATTAAGAAACCAAAAATCTCTTTAGCTGGTATGTTGGACGGGGTTTAGAGCACAGTTACTCGATAGATCTCGCCCAATTATTAACCACGAATAGATTTACCGTTCACCTTAGGTTCCACTGGTATTGAAAACTAGCCTTTTCCAGATTAACGGCAAAATTTTTTATGAGCTCTAGATAGCAACTTCTAGTAGGCTTACACACAGGACTAGGCAGTATCAATCGTTCTAGCTTATAATCGTATTAATCCGTGTGGTTAGGCCTATAATTTATCGCCTTTTGCAACTCGGATCATCTCATATAATTTCATTATTTAGGAGAGAAATATGCCAGAAGC
>Ga0114993_10004102_pt1 | contig 14679 bp, 19 predicted proteins | sample ArcticOcean_MG_C_FD_87042 | JGI IMG/M metagenome (GOLD analysis project Ga0114993, IMG submission 87042) | Marine microbial communities from western Arctic Ocean - ArcticOcean_MG_CB2_150 | ecosystem: Environmental > Aquatic > Marine > Oceanic | place: Arctic Ocean: Canada Basin | collected...
AATGTAACAGTCCCATTTAAAAAAACTGTAATTTCTTTTCTTGATAAATTAACTCCACTGGCAGAAAAAACGCATTCAGTAAACACAATCTTTAAAGAAGGTTATAAAATTGTTGGAGATAATACAGATGTTGAGGGTTTTGAGCTGAGCTTAAAATACATTGATTACAGCGTAAAAAATAAAAAAGCATTTGTTTTGGGTGCCGGTGGCGTAGCCCCTTCAATAATTTTAGCCCTTAAAAGACTTGGGTCGTCTGAAATTATTTTAAGCAATAGAACAAAAAAAAATGCAGAAAATTTAAAAAAACAATACCCTGATTTAAAAGTTATTGACTGGGGCCAAACAACCGATTTTGATTTGATTATTAACGCAACAAGCCTGGGTTTAAAAAATAGCGACCAAATAAATCTAAACTATAATAAATTTGGATCTGGTAAATTATTTTATGACGTCATTTATAACCCAAGCAAAACAAATTTTCTTTTAAAAGGTAAAGAGCTGGGCAATCAAATTGAAAATGGAAAATTGATGTTTATTTATCAGGCTCAATTAGGATTTAAAATATTGCATAATATCTTACCTAAAGTTGATAAAAGTGTGATTGGTTTATTAGATGTATGATTAGAATTTGTATTTTGGGAGATATTGGTTCAGGTAAAAGTTATGTAGCAAAACAGTTTGGTTATCCTGTTTTTAATGCTGATTATGAAGTTTCTAAAATATATCAAAAAAATAGGAAATGTTATAATGAGTTAAAAAGAAAACTTCCCACCCATATAATAAATTTCCCAATTAAAAAAACAGAAATTACTGATGCAATACTTTCAAGCATTCATAACCTAAAAAAAATTGTAAAGATTGTTCATCCAGAAGTTAGATCTAAATTAAATAGTTTTATTAAAAAAAATAAAGATAAAAAGTTTGTTGTATTGGATATTCCCCTTTTAATGGAAAATAAATTAAATAAGAAAAAAGATGTTTTAATTTTTGTTGACGCAAACAAAAAGGCAATCAATAAAAGATTAAAAAAAAGGTTAAATTTTAATGAAAAAATAATAAATAAATTAAGAAAAATACAACTTCCCTTAGAACGTAAAAAAAAATATTCACATTTTATAATAAAAAATAATTTTAAAAAAAATTATGTTAAAAAAGTAGTAAAAGAAATTTTATTAAATGCTTGAAGTAATATTAGACACAGAAACAACAGGGCTAACCACTGCTGAAAAGCATAGAATAGTCGAAATCGCTTGTGTTGAAATGAATGAACAAATTTCAACAAACAATACATTTCACACATATCTAAATCCTAAAAGAAGTGTTTCCGAAGAAGCTTATAAAGTTCATGGATATTCGGATGAGTTTCTTTCTAATAAAAAAAGCTTCGAAGATATCTCAGAGGAATTTTTAAACTTTATTAAAAATAAAAAAATAATAATACACAATGCTGTCTTTGACCTGTCCTTTTTGAATTATGAGCTAAGATTGATTAAAAAAAAAGAAATAGATAAATCAAATGTGGTTGACACGCTTGAATTAGCTAGACAAAAATATCCCGGATCCCAAAATTCTCTAGATGCGCTTTGTAAAAGATTTAATATTGATAACTCAAAGAGAGAAAAACACGATGCATTAATGGATTGTAATTTATTGAAAGAAGTTTATATCAATTTACTAGACCAAAAAGAACCTAAACTTAATTTACAAAATGCAGAAATCTTTATTTCTGAATTCGGCAATGATAACAAAAAAAATAATAAAAGTTTGGGAAAAATTATAAGACCCACAAATGAGGAGTTAAAATTACACAAAGAGTATTTAAAAAATGATTTAACAAAAAATTTTTTTTAATTAAGGTTTATTTTTTTCATTATACATTTTTTCAAAATTTATTTCTTTCTCAATACTAATATTTTTCAAACCAGCCTTAGTAAATAAAAAAACAAAAGTTTCGTATAAAATAGGATATATTGTTTGTGGAACATCTATTAATATTATTTTCTCTAATTTTTTTTTATCATCCATTCCATTTTCTATCGAAACAAGCGCGGCCATATTTATTTCTGTTAACATTTTATTTTTTACGTTTTCGTTTGGCACAAGTCTAAGGACAGTATTTACCTCTATTATGTTATTTTTAAATGGTTTACTTTTAACATCAAAATTTAAGTTATATTGGGAAATTTCCTTTTCTATCATAGTAAAAGTTTTTGCGTCAGGTATTTCAAAAGAGATATCTTTTATAAATTTTGATAAAATTGTGTAGCTCATTTAGTTTTTATTATCGTTCCTCTCTTCTTCAATGCTTCCTTCTATAATATCCTCATTAGTTTTTTTATTATCGAATTTAGAAGATATTGATTTTATTAAAAGTCTTCTTGTTATAGGTAATATTAGAAAAAAACCAACCGCATCTGTTATGAATCCGGGTATTATTAATAGAATAGCTGCAAAAGCTAATGCTGCTCCTGATATCATTTCATATATTGGCATTTCATTTTTTATAAGTTGGTTAAAACCCGATTTTAATGTGCTTAAACCAGCCACTTTTGCAAAATAGACCCCGGTTACTGCTGTAAAAAAAATTAATAAAATAGTATTAAAAGCGCCAACCATTGCCCCAACTTTAATCATTAAGTAAATTTCTATGACAGGAATTCCAATTATAAAAAGGATTGCAGCGTTCATTTGTCTGGTTATTTATATTTGCATACTACATCATATAAGTATTATAATCAAAAAATCATATGAGCAGTCAATTTGGATTTATCGATGTAATTTTGCTGGCTATGTTTGCTGGCTTTATAATTTTGCGACTTAGAAACATTCTGGGAAGAAAGACCGGTCATCAAGGAAAACCAGCGAGCAGGTATTTTCCAAGAGGGGTGGCAACACTAAAAGATATAGAAAAAAATGAAGCTATAAAATCTGGCAATGTAGATGAGGAAGTTAAAAAAAGTTTTTTAAAAGGAGCAAATATTGCTTACGAACAAATTATTACTTCATTTGCAAAAGGTGATAAAAATTCGCTAAAAGGTCTTTTAGGGAAAGAGATGTTTAAAGATTTTTCAAAAGTTATTGACGATAGAAAAGAAAAAAAATTAAATTATGAAACAACATTTATAGGAATAAAATCTTCCAAAGTTTTAGAATTTAAGAAAATTGAAAATATTTATAAAGTATCAGTTAATTTTGTAAGTGAAATTGTCACTTGTGTGAAAGATAAGAATAATAAAATAATAGAAGGAAACCCAGACACTATAAAAACAGTCAATGATATTTGGAATTTTTCCAAAAATATGTGGAGCCAAGATCCAACTTGGTATTTAGTTGAAACATCAAATAAATAGTGAAAAAAAAAGTTCTTTCCAATGAAGATAAAAAAGATTGGGATGTTTTTACAAATAATATCGGAAATATTAGTATTAAAGAAATAGATAAGACAAAAAAAAATAATCCAAAATATATTTCCTATAAACTAGATCTGCATGGGCTCTCACTTTCTGAAGCCAATAAGTTAGTGAAAAAATTTATAATAGAATCTTATAATATTGGTCTTAAAAAAATTTTAATAATAACTGGTAAAGGATTAAGATCGAGTTCTAAAAAAAATCCTTATGTCTCAGAAAAACTAAGTGTTCTTAAAAACTCCATACCCGAATATATAAAAAGTGAAGTTTCTTTAAATAGTAAAATAAAAAAAATACAAACAGCGCCCACAGAAGAAGGGGGCGAGGGTGCTTTCTATGTTTTTTTAAAAAATAAGTAAATTATAAAATAAATTTTGAAAGATCAGTATCTTTAGCTAGCTCACCAAGATTTTTCGTAACATAATTTCTATCTATTATAATTTTTTCTCCACCCCTGTCAGTTGCAGTAAAACTAATTTCATCTAAGACCTTTTCAATTATAGTGTGTAATCTTCTGGCTCCAATATTTTCTATACTCGAGTTAATTTCGGTAGCTAGCTCTGCTATATTTTTAATTCCATCTTTTGTGAATTCAAGTGTAACATTTTCTGTTTTAAGTAGAGCTCTATACTGTTTAATCAAACTATTATCTGGTTCTTCTAAAATTCTTCTAAAGTCATCGCTAGTTAGTGCACTTAGCTCAACTCTTATAGGCAATCTTCCTTGTAGCTCCGGCAATAAATCAGATGGTTTGGCAAGCTGAAATGCGCCCGAAGCAATAAACAAAATATGATCTGTTTTTATTGGTCCATGTTTTGTGTTTACTGTAGTGCCCTCTATTAATGGAAGTAGATCACGCTGCACACCTTCTCTTGAAACATCTCCACCAATACGATCACCTCTTGCTGAAACTTTGTCTATCTCATCTAAAAAAACAATACCATTATTTTCAGTAGAAATTTTTGCTGTTTTAATAATTGCTTCTTGTTCGATCATTTTGTCAGACTCTTCTGCAATTAATATTTCATGCGATTCCTTTACTGACATTTTTTTCTTTTTTTCTTTTTTTATATTTTTCCCTAACATTTCTGAAATATTAATCATTCCTATATTTGCTCCAGGCATTCCCGGTATTTCAAAACTAGGGGAGCTTTGTGAATCATTTACGTCTACTTCAATTATATTTTTATCAAGATCACCACTTCTTAATCTCTTTCTAAAGCTTTCTCTAGTTGCGATGCTTGCTTTATTTCCCACCAAGGCATTAAGAACTCTTTCTTCTGCTGCTTGTTGTGCTTTTGCATGCACTTCTTTTCTCATTCTCTCTTTTTCTATTGAAATAGCAATTTCAAGCAAATCTCTGATGATTTGTTCTACATCTCTTCCTACGTATCCTACTTCTGTAAATCTAGTTGCTTCAACTTTTATAAAAGGAGCTTCTGCTAATTTTGAAAGTCTTCTAGATATTTCTGTTTTCCCAACGCCCGTTGGTCCTATCATTAAAATATTTTTTGGAAGAACCTCATCTTTCATATCACCTTCTAACGCTTGTCTTCTCCATCTATTTCTTAGAGCAATTGCTACTGCTCTCTTGGCCGCATTTTGTCCGATTACGTATCGATCTAATTCAGAAACTATCTCTCTTGGAGATAAAGATGAAACTATAGGCTTATCAATTTTTTCTTTTTGAACTTCTTTTTTTGGTAGTGTCGTTATATTTGTTTTCTGTTTCATTAATCTAAATTTTTTCCATAGTTATATTTGTATTTGTAAAAACACATATCTCTGACGCAACTTGAATAGATTTTTTTGCGATTTCTTCGGCCGACATCTCTGTATTCATTAAAACTTTTGCCGCAGCTAAAGCATAATTGCCACCCGATCCAATTCCAATTATTCCTTCTTCAGGTTCAAGAACATCCCCAGTGCCAGAAATTATAAAACTTTTTTCTTTATCTGCTATAGCCATCAAAGCTTCTAGTCTTCTTAAATATTTATCTGTACGCCAATCTTTTGCTAATTCAACAGCTGCTCTTGTCAGATTCCCGGCATGTTTTTCTAGTTTTGCTTCGAGTCTTTCGAACAAAGTCAAAGCATCGGCGGTAGAACCGGCAAATCCAGCTATTACATTTCTTTTCTCAATTTTTCTAACTTTTTTTGCTGTACTTTTTATTACAGTATTTCCTAGGCTAACTTGGCCATCGCCCGCAACAACTACCTGCTTATTTTTTCTTATCAGTACAATTGTAGTTCCATGCCAACTTGAATTATTGCTCATAATGATTTCTATGTGGAGATTTATTTGATTTCTTCAAGCCCATTTGCTCATAATATTGCTATATTCTTAAATTATTTATATATCTTGTTATTACAAAGAGACTTTATGTTAAGAAAAGCTAAAATAAATAGAAAAACTAAAGAAACTAATATTATAGTAGAAGCTAATATTGATGGTAAAGGATCTTATAAAATTGATACTCGAATAGGATTTCTGAACCACATGTTGGAACAGTTATCGAAGCATTCTTTAATTGATTTAAAAATAATTGCTAAAGGCGACACACACATTGATTTACATCATACTACCGAAGATACAGGAATTGCTATTGGGGAATGTATTAAAAAGGCGCTTAAATCTTCGAAAGGTATAAAAAGATATGCTCATGCTTTAATTCCTATGGATGAATCTTTGACTAGAGTTTCGATAGATGTTTCAAATAGGCCATACTTAATTTGGAAGGTAAAACTAAAAGTAGAAAAATTAGGTGAGATGGACACCGAGTTATTTAAAGAATGGTTTCAAGCCTTTTCACAGTCAGCAGGAATTACGCTACACATCGAAAACGTTTATGGTGATAACAGTCATCATATAATCGAATCTTGTTTTAAAGGCCTTGCCAGATCATTAAGAGAAGCTTTGGAAATAGACAAAAGAATTAAAAATAAAGTTCCTTCAACTAAAGGGATACTATAAGTTCAAAATGATTATATTCCCTGCAATAGATATTAGGGAGGGAAAATGCGTAAGACTCTTAAAGGGAAATTTTGATAATGTTACGAAATATAAAAAATCACCAATAGACCAAGCAAATGAATTCTGTAACTTGGGTTTTAATAATATTCATCTAGTCGATTTAGATGCCGCTTTAGAAAAGAAATATAGTAACGAAAATATTATTAAGGAAATTAGTAAAATAAAAAAAATCCAAATCCAAATCGGTGGGGGCGTAAGATCCCTGGATCGTATAAAAAAATTATTAGATTTAGGTGTTGATAAAGTAATATTAGGAACAGCAGCAATTGAAAAAATTGAATTTCTTAAAACAGCCTGCGATAAATTTAAAAATAGAATAGCGTTAGCTCTTGATGCTCGCAAAGGATATATAGCTTTGTCAGGTTGGAAAAAGCAAACTAATATTCTTGCATCCGACTTTATAAAAAAAGTAAATGATATAAATATATCAAGAATAATTTACACAGACATTGATAGAGATGGAACAAAGTCTGGCCCTAATTTAGAAGAAACAATAAATTTATCAAATTTAATTAATACTCCAATTGTGATTTCTGGAGGTGTTTCTTCAATTGCAGATGTAGTAAATATTAAAAAAAATAAACTTGCAAATTTTGAAGGTATGATAATAGGGAAAGCAATTTATGATGGCAACATTGATATTAAAAAACTTAGCGAAATGATTTAAATGATAAGAAAAAGAATTATACCTTGCTTAGATGTAAATGATGGAAGAGTTGTTAAGGGGATAAATTTTGTCAACTTAGTTGATGCCGGCGATCCAACCGAGCAAGCAAAAATATATTATGAAGGAGGTGCTGATGAAATTTGTTTTTTAGATATTACTGCTTCACACGAAAAAAGAAATATAATGTTAGATGTAGTTAAAAAGACAACAGAAAAATGCTTTGTTCCTTTGACAGTTGGAGGTGGAGTGCGCACCAAGGAAGATATAAGTAACTTGCTAAAAGCAGGAGCTGATAAAGTTTCTATAAATACTGCGGCCGTCACTAATGAAAACTTAATTAAAGAAGGGGCGGAAATCTTTGGTTCCCAGTGTATCGTTGTTGCCGTTGATGCAAAAAAAATCAACAGTAATAAATGGGAAGTTTTTACACATGGAGGACGAAAGTCCACTGGTAAAGACGTTGTAAATTTTGTTAAACAAATGGAAAATTTAGGAGCTGGGGAAATACTCTTAACTTCCATGGATAGAGATGGAACAAAAAAGGGTTATGATTTAGATCTCACGAAAAAGGTATCTAGCTCAGTTAATATACCTGTTATTGCGTCAGGAGGTGTTGGGAATTTAGAGCACCTATATCAAGGACTTAAAGTAGGAAATGCTAGCGCGGTTCTTGCGGCTTCAATATTTCACTTTGGCGAATATTCAATACAAGAAGCTAAGCAGTATTTGGACTCAAAAGGCATACCTGTTAGAATATAAAAATGTTTAAATCGCTTGAAGAATTAGTAAACATCATTCGCGAAAGAAAGAAATCAAGATCTGAAAAATCTTACACTAATAAATTAATTAATAATAAAAAAATGTGTGTTGAAAAAGTGCATGAAGAAATAAATGAATTGATAGATGCTATTCAAGATAACAACAATGAGACACACGAAGCAGCGGATGTTTTGTATCATTTAATGGTACTTTTAGAAGCAAATGGTATTAAAATTGAGGATGTAATGGATGAGTTAAAGAAAAGACAAAAATGACTGATGTAGATGAAAGATACGATAAAAATAATATTTTTGCTAAAATTCTAAGAGGTGAGATATCTTGTAAGAAAATTTATGAAGATGAATATGTTTTGGCTTTTCATGACATAAATCCTCAGAAGAAAGTACACGCGCTAGTAATAACGAAGGGGGAGTATATCGATTTAGATGATTTTAATATAAATGCATCCGAAAAAGAGATTGTGGGCTTGTTTAAAGGAATCTCAAAGGTTGCAGCAGAAATAGGGGTATCCCCAGCACTAAAAGGTGCTGGCTATAGATCTTTGGTTAACGTTGGAGATCATGGTGGGCAAGAAGTCCTACATTTACATTTTCATATTTTTGGTGGAGAAAAAATAGGAAAAATGGTTTCTTAAAGATCTTTCTCTTTTGGAATTTTAAAAAAATCATCTATAATTTGATTATTAGTTTTTAAATTGTTGATTATAAAACTTACATCATTAGAGTAAGCATCTTTAGTTTCCCAACCTTTGAGTTCAAGTGAATTTTTATCAAAAAGTATTTTTATTTTATTAGTTTTTTTATCAACGAATACAAATTCTATTTTATCCAAACTTATTTTAGTTGGTTGTTTTTTGCCTATTAAATCAATTATTTTTTCTTTATGTAAAATAAAAAAAAGAGGAGTTGATTTTAGAGGATAATAGTAAATTTTTTTGTATTTTTTTTTTATTATTGCTACTGTTTTCCCATTAGAAATAATAACTTTTTGCTTTAAATTTTTGTAGTTACATTTTAGAAGTAGAGGATATTTAATGAAACAATTTCCTATTTCCTCTTTGTCTGCAATTTTTTGTTTAAAATCAAAAGATAGAGTTTTAACTTTCTTAAACTTATTGATAAGATCGTTTTGCAAATCTGCTAAAGAAGCATTTGTTGATAAAAAATATATTAAAAATATACTAAAAATAAAAAGTAATCTATTTATCAAGATATGCCTATAAGATTTCTCTTTTCCCCACATGATTTGCCGAACCTACAATTCCTTCCTTTTCCATAGTTTCCATAATATTTGCTGCTCTATTATATCCAATTTGCAATTTTCTTTGTAAGAAGCTTGTGGATGCTTTTCCTTCAACTTTTATTATTTCTACTGCTTTATTATATAGTTCATCTTTTTCATCTTCACTACCATCTTCCGAAGAAGAATTTTTATCCTTAATTGCTGTGATTTCCTCAATGTAATCGGGCTTTCCTTGAGACCTTAAAAAACTATTTACTTTTTCTATTTCAGATTCTGAAACAAATGGGGCGTGAATTCTTATAATTCTGTTGGCGGAAGACATAAATAACATATCACCCTTACCTAATAATTGTTCAGCACCCTGCTCTCCCAAAATAGTTCTGCTATCAATTTTAGAACTTACTTGAAATGATATTCGAGTAGGAAAATTTGCTTTAATTGTACCAGTTATAACATCTACACTTGGTCTTTGTGTTGCCATTATAATGTGAATTCCAGCTGCTCTAGCCATCTGGGATAATCTTTGTATATAATTTTCAATTTCCTTGCCCGCTACTAACATTAGATCTGACATTTCATCTACAATTACGACAATGTATGGCATATGTTTTTTATGTTTTGAATTATATCCATCAATATTTTTCACTCCGACACTTGTCATTAATTTATACCTATTTTCCATTTCTTTTACTGCCCAACTAAGTGCTGCAGTAGCTTTTTTAGCTTCAGTTATAACAGGGCAGAGTAGATGTGGTATTCCTTCGTAGGCTGAAAGCTCTAACATTTTAGGATCTATAAGAATCAAATTACATTTTTCAGGCGTATATTTGTAAAGTAAAGATAGTATAATTGTATTTATGCAAACTGATTTTCCAGATCCAGTTGTACCAGCAATTAACAAATGAGGCATTGCAACTAAGTCCCCAACAATAGGTACTCCAGAAATACTTTTTCCAAGTGCTAAGGGTAATTTAATATCCTTCTTAATAAATCTTTCATCAGTAATGATTTCATTTAAAAAAACATTCTCTCTTTTTAGATTTGGTATTTCTATTCCAATAGTACTTTTACCTGGTATTGTAGCAACTCTAGTTGATATTGAGCTGGTGTTTCTTGCTATATCATCCGCTAAACCAATAATTTTTGAAACTTTTATTCCAGAGGCTGGCTCAAATTCATTTAAAGTTACTACTGGCCCACTACTAATTCTTTTAATTTTTCCCTCTACCCCGAAGTCAAGTAAAATCTTTTCTAAAAATTCTGAGTTTTTATTTATTTCTAAATTATCACTATTATTTTTATTTTTTAATTCCGGATTTTTTTCTAAAAAATTTATTAATGGAGTTTTAAAGCTAGCAATAGTTTCTTTTTTTTCACGGCTTTTCACGAAAGGTAATATTGGCTGCTTTTCTTCAGAAATATTACTTTCGGTATAATTATTTTCATAGCTTTCATACTCTTCAGGTCGTCTAGCAGTAGAATTGTTTTTTTTAAATAAAAGTATTAATTTTTTTAATATTAAGATAGGAAAAAATACAATTTTATAAATTTCATTTTTCTTTAAATTTAAACTAAAAATAAAAAAAATAAACGTTAATAAAGCTAGACTATAAGCAACATACTGGTTTTCAAATATGATTGTTAACCTATAAATATTCTCATTTATAATTTGGCCAACAAAGCCACTATTTCCATAATCAATTAGCCAAAAAGAATTATTATATAAAATGTTAACAGAGGCTGTGCCCAAAATTATATAAATTAACGTAAAAAAAACTTTTAAAGAAATATTAATTATTTTTTTTTCAGTAATTAATCTATAGCCCCAATCTATTAATGTTAGAATAGTTAAAAAAGAAATAATTCCAATTGTCTGAAGTAAAAAATCTGAAACAACGCTTCCATAAAAACCTCCTATATTTTTTATTTCAGAGTTTTCCGAGGTATAAATAAAATTTGGATCACTGGGAGAATATGTGATGATTGATAAAAGAAAAAATATACTAAGTAATATTAAAAGCCCCCCCAATAGCTCTATTAGTCTATTTCTAATAAAGCTTTTTATCTTAAATAAAACATGTGAATTCATAATTTTTAAAAAAAAACTTATTAACTTTGTATCATTTATTAATAATTGTTAAAATTAATTAATAAAATAAAACATGAAAAAACAAAAGGTTTGCATTATAGGAGGTGGCTTAACAGGATTAATAACAGCGCTATGCCTATCCAAACTTAATATTGAAGTTGATTTAGTATGTGGTGATATTAAAATTAATAAGAAATTTTCTAGAACAATAGCCATTTCTCAAAGTAATTTGGAGTTTTTAAAGAAACTAAATCTATATAAATTTTTAAAAAAAGATTTTTGGCCATGCTCAACAATAAAATTATACTCTAAAAATAATAAAAGAGACTCTGAAGAAATATTTGAATTAAATAATAACAAGTTAGGGAAAAAAGTGTTTTATGTTATAGAAAACTGGAAAATAATTGACTTTATGCTTAAAGAAATAAGCAGAAATAAATTAATTTCATTTAAAAAACAAAAAAAAATTGGATCTCTAGCTTTTTTAAGAAATTTGAAACTTAATAATAAAATTGCATCAAAATATAACCTTATAATTCTTTGTACTGGAAGCAATTCTAGCTTAGTGAAGAAAATTTTTAATAATAAAGTTTATAAATATGAATATGCAGAAACTTCAATTATCACAATGATTAAACATCAAAAAATCAAAAATAATATTGCACGACAATTTTTTTTAGATGACGAAATATTAGCACTACTACCTATTTCAAATACAGCAACTTCTATAGTTTTATCTACGAAAAAAGAACTAACAAAAAAATATAAAAAAAAAAATAATTTATTTAAGGAAAAAATAAAATTAAGCAGCAAAAAATTTTTAAAGAAAATTAAATTCCAATCAGCAGTACAGTATAGAGATTTAAGTTTCATACTGAGTAAAAAATATTTTTTTAATAGGATTTTATTATTTGGTGATGCTTTACATTCCGTTCATCCGTTTGCTGGGCAGGGCTTCAATATGATATTAAGAGATTTAATAATATTGGAAAAAGTTTTCAAAAATAAAATAGATTTAGGTTTAGATATAGGAAGTGAAGATGCCTTGTTAGATTTTTCCGAACAAACAAAATCTGCTAATTTTGCTTACTCATTTGGTATTGATTTTTTGAAAAATATTTTTTCTTTTAAGAAAGAATCTATTAAAAAATTTAGAAATAAAGTTTTAGAAAGTATGAATAAAAACAACTTATCAAAAAAGTTCTTTTATAATATTGCAGATAAAGGTTTTAGATTTTAAAATTATTGAATAGTACTGTTTTGTAAATTGTCAAATAAATTAAAATCTATAATATTTTCAAGTACTTTGAATTTTTTTTCTATTTCTGGCGTTTCAATTAATTTTTGTTTTTCTTCTATGCTTAGTGGTGCAATCATACAGATCGTACTTAACAATTGATCAAAATTTAGTTTCTCTAATTCATCAAATTGCACAAAATAATTTTTTTTTCTAAAAAACATTTTTACTTTATTGAAAAAATTTACTAAATCTTTTCTTTCTTTTTTAATTTTAACTACACTTAAATCGTGAGTAAAATTTGAATAATTAACCTCAAATTCTCTGTATAGTTTATTACTATTTAATTCTTTTTCAATTTTAAATCTAATGACACCAGAAAGGGTAATTATAAATCTTTTATCATTTGTCTCTTTAAAATTAACAATTTTTCCAAGGCAGCCAATTTTATAAACTTCAGGGTTTATCTTTGACTTTAATTTTGGTTGCACCATTCCAAACAGTTTTTCTTTCTTCATGCAATCGCTAATTAATTGGATATATCTTTCTTCAAAAATATTTAATGGCAAAATAGTATTTGGGAAAAATATTGCATTGGCAAGCGGAAATACAGAAATAGTTTTTGGCAAATTATTTATTTTCATAGCTTTATTATAATTAAACTTTTAAGAATAAAACATAATATAACTTTTAAATTGTATTGATCTTGCGACAAATTGTTTTACTATATTTATTATGATATTATGGATTGCCTCTTACCCCAAAAGTGGAAATACTTGGTTGAGAGCTTTAATTGCAACTTATCTTTACTCAGACAATGGTGAGTTTAATTTTGATTTGCTCGACAAGATTCCGAAATTTACCCAAAATAAATATTTTGAAACATTCGTTGACTTAAAAAATCTTAAGACTGAACCTTTAAAAATAAGCGAATATTGGTCTTCAGCTCAATTAAAAATTAACTTAAATAATGAGGTTAATTTTTTTAAAACTCACAATGCATGTGCGTCATATAAAGATAGATGGTTTACCGATGAAAAAAATACCATGGGCTATATTTATGTTGTGAGAGACCCAAGGGCAGTCGCGTGTTCAAATGCTAACCATTCAAATTTGACAATAGAAGATTCGGTTAATGATTTATTAAATGAGAATTTAATTGGATTTAATGGCGATTATAACTTAGCTGAATTGCCCAGCTCTTGGAAAATAAATTATTTATCTTGGAAAAAAAAAAAAAAATTTGATGGAATAATAATTAAGTATGAAGATTTAATTGATAATACAAAATTAGAGCTTAAGAAAATTTTACTTTTTTTACAGAAAAATATGAATATTCCTATTAATGAAGAAAAAATATCTAAAACTATTAATTCTTGTATTTTTTCAAACCTGAGTCAGCTAGAAGATAAATATGGTTTTAAAGAGGCAGAGAAGAATAAATTTTTCTGGAAAGGCGCCAAAGACAGTTGGAAGATAGATCTAAACCAAGATTTAAGAAAAAAAATAGAAATAAGTTTTAAAGATGAAATGATAGAACTTGGATATTTAAAAAAATAATTCTTGTAATAAATAATTCTTATTTTATAATAAGTTGATAAAGCGGGTCTAGCTCATTGGTAGAGCGAATCGTTGCCAACGATTAGGTAGAGGGTTCGATTCCCTTGACCCGCTCCAAATATTGTTATGAATAATAAAAACGGTTTACATGAAAAAAATTGCATTCCATGCAAAGGAGGAATTCCAACTTTTGCGATTTCTGAAATAAAAAAATACTTAAAAAAAGTAGATGGTTGGGATGTTAAAAAAAAAAAAGATGAAATTTATTTTTTAGAAAAAAATTTTACTTTTGAAAATTTCTTAAAAAGCCAAAAATTTGTAAATCAAGTAGGGAGTATTGCAGAAAAAGAAGGACATCATCCAGATATAATATTTGGTTGGGGGTATGCAAAAGTTCAAATTTTTACTCACAAGATAAATGGCTTAGTCGAAAGTGATTTTATTTTAGCTGCTAAAATTGATAAAATTTTACTTAATGCTTGAAGTGTCTAATTTTTGTAAAAGCCATAATTATACCTGCCCTATTTGCCGCTTGAATAACTTTACTATCATTTATTGAGCCGCCAGGCTGAATAACTGCTTCAACTCCCGCTGCAGCAAGTTCTTCAATTCCATCAGAAAAAGGAAAAAAAGCGTCCGAAGCTGCCACAGAACCAAATA
>Ga0114993_10004106_pt1 | contig 14671 bp, 13 predicted proteins | sample ArcticOcean_MG_C_FD_87042 | JGI IMG/M metagenome (GOLD analysis project Ga0114993, IMG submission 87042) | Marine microbial communities from western Arctic Ocean - ArcticOcean_MG_CB2_150 | ecosystem: Environmental > Aquatic > Marine > Oceanic | place: Arctic Ocean: Canada Basin | collected...
CTTGATCGGGGTGCGCGGCGCGTAGGCGGTGGAGTTGACCGTGCGCATAACACGCGAGGTAAGACCCGCGTCCATGCTCATAACCTCGGCGATGTCCGCGGCGGTGGCTCGAGGATCGCGCAGACGGCGGAGAGTTTCGAAAACCGTCTTTCGGAACTTGGGCAATTCGTAGTCACCCAAGATATCGTGGAGCCGCGCGTGGGGGGTTTTTTCTTTTTTCTTGAAAAATGAAAACATGGGTTAGTTGCCACGCGAGGCAAACTTGTTCGCCAAGATGGAAAGCAGTGCGCCGAGGCCCAAGTAGCCCAAGGTGATGTGGATGATTAAAACTATTTGCCCCGGCACCGTGACGGGCGAGACGTCCCCATAGCCCAGCGTGGTGAAGGTGACCACGCTGAAATAAAGATAGCGAATGAAACCGCCAGCGAGTTCGCCCATGCCCGTCAAGTGGCTGCTCCCCGGTCCATCCGGCGGCATGAAGTCATCCATGGCGCCATAAATACAGGCGAATAGAATCACGTTCAGCAGCAGGAACACTCCCCAGCGCACCATGCTGCGACCGCAATCGCTGGTCCATTTCCAAATGAAATATACCACGTTGGTCACCCGGTTTTGGTGGCGGAATTCAAAAAGATAATTTTCGTCGATGACGTGCCGTCGCACGAGGTAGGCCCCCGTGAAATCGATGTCACGAATGTCCGCACCAATCCAGTCGGCCTTGGTATAGTTGCGCACCTCGCGCAATTTTGAACCCTTCATGATGCTGTAGCGGAAATTAGTGCCCTCGAGATTCGCGTCACGCAAATCCACATCGGTCAGGTCAGTCTGAAAAAAGTCCGACTGTTCCAAGTCCGCCTCCAGCAACCGACAGCGCGCCATCTTGGCCGAACGAAAATCCGAGCGCCGCATTTGTGCGTCCACAAAAGTCGCATCCTCCAGATTGGAGTTGAAAAAATTCGCGCCCTCCAAATCGGTCATCCCAAAACCAGTTTTGAGCGCCGAGCACTCTGTCATATCCGCCTCGCGAAAAGTCGTGCCCAGAAACTCAGCGCCATCCAACCGCGCCTGTTTCAGGGTTGCTCCGTCAAAATTCGCGCTCGGACAACGCGCCTCGGAAAGGTTGCACCGGCTCATTTCGCAGCCGGAAAAGTTGCAGCCAGTCAGGTCGAGCCCCGACAGGTCTTCGTCAATGAATTTCAACCCGCTAAAATCCAGCAATTCCGGATCCAGCGGCTCGCCAGACTCCTGCGCGCGCCGCAGCGCAGCGATGATGTCCTTTACTGACCTGTTTGCCTCCATGGCGGCGGGCGGAAATTGATCCCCCCTCTCCAATTAAAGTAAGCCCGGACACCGTGTTTCCTCAAGCAAAATGCGCGTTGCCTCCCGTCGTTTCGTGCCGTAACGTCTCGCCGTGCCCGGGAAACCAAGCCAGAGCGCCGAGGATTATCTCGAGCGAATCCATGAACTGATCGAGGCCAAGGGCACCGCGCACGTGGCCGACATCGCGCAATCGCTGAATGTTGGCCAACCCTCCGTCACCAGCATGGTGCAGAAACTCGCCGACGCCGGCTACCTCCGCTACGAGAAATACCGCTCCATTACTCTCACCGATGAAGGCCGTGCCGTGGCCCTGCACATTCGCGACCGCCACATCGTGCTTGCCAGCTTCTTCACACTATTCGGCTTGGACGACGAGACGCAGGACCGCGACATCGAGGGTATTGAGCACCACCTCAGCCCCGACACATTAAACACCCTCGCCGACCTCACCAAATTTTTTAAAGACAACCCCAAAATACTCGCCCATTTTCAGTCCGCTCGAAAGGATCGCAGCTAGACCGACTCGATGAACGCCGACATCTCCGGCGGCTCTTCTCCAATTTCAAACGCCGCCTCCAGTCTCGCAAGCGCCACTTTCGCCTCCGCCTCCGTCCGTGCATGAACGCGTGCCATCGTGCCCCGCCTCTCCACCGCATCGCCCGGCTTGGCCAGTTGATCAATCCCCACCGAGGAATCGATCACGCTGTCCTTCATCAACCGGCCACCACCCAGGTCGCGCACAATCTCCCCCACCAGCCGTGCCTCACATCGCGTGATAAACCCCGCCCCGCCCGCCGCCAATTCGCGCACCACCGGCGCGGTGTGATCCCGCTGCAGCAGCCCGCCAAATCCCGCCACGTCGCCGCCCTGTGCCGCCACCAGTTCATCAAGCTTCGCGCGTGGCCGGCCGCTGTCCAGTTCCTCCATCGCGCGCAATCGTCCAGATGACGTGTCGGCTGTCTGGCCCGTCAGCACAAGCAGTTCCCCCGCGCAAGCCAGTGTCACCGCCCGCAAATCATCCGGGCTACAACAGTCCAGACAGTCAACCGCCTCTTTCACCTCCAGCCAATTGCCGGCCGCGCGGCCCAGCGGCGTGTCCATTCTAGTGAGCAGCGCGGTCGTTTTAACTCCACATTCCGATGCCAACCCGGTGATCGACCGGGCCAGTTTGCGCGCTGTCTCAATATCCGGCATGAAGGCGGCGCGGCCAAATTTAATGTCCATCACCAGCGCACCGATACCTTCGGCAAGTTTTTTGGAAAGAATGCTGGCGGTGATGAGCGGGATCGAGGGCACCGTTCCGGTCACGTCGCGCAGCGCGTAGAGCGCCTTGTCGGCCGGAGCCATTTCTGCGGTCTGCCCGCCCATGGCCACGCCGATGGACTGCACCTGCTCGACGAGGCGCGCTGGCGACAACTGCGTGGTGAAGCCGGGAATGGACTCGAGCTTGTCGAGCGTGCCGCCGGTGATACCCAGTCCGCGCCCGGAGATCATCGGCACGCGAAAGCCCAGGCACGCCAGCAACGGCGCGAGCACGATGGACACCTTGTCACCCACGCCGCCAGTTGAGTGCTTGTCCACCAGCGGTCGTTCGTCTACCGGGAAATCCAGCACGTCACCCGAGTCACGCATCGCCAGCGTCAGTGCCCGCGTCTCGTCCGCCAACATTCCACGGCAGCAAACCGCCATTAAAAACGCTGCCATTTGGTAGTCCGGAATGCCGCCGTCGGCGAAGCCAGCAACCGCCTCGGAGATTGTCTCCGCCGACAGCTCGCCGCCATCGCGTTTCTTTTCGATGATTGAAAGAAAGTTCATCCGCCACGTGCTGCCAGCAGCACCTTCTCAGTCAACGCGCGCAGGTTAGCCGTTGAACTTCACGACGGCAATGGTGGCGTTGTGGCCGCCGAAGCCGAAGGAGTTGCTGAGGGCGGCGTTGATCTCCATCTCGCGAGCCTCATTGGGCACATAGTCCAAGTCGCACTCCGGGTCGGGGTGTTCGTAGTTGATGGTCGGCGGGGCAATGCCGGTCTCGAGCGCCTTGGCGGTGAGAATCATTTCCACCGCGCCGGCCGCGCCGAGCATGTGGCCGGTGGCGCCCTTAGTGGAGCTGACGGCGAGGTTGTCCGCGTGTTCACGAAACACGCTCCGCACGGCGATGGTCTCGCAAATGTCGCCCTGCGTCGTGCTGGTGCCGTGGGCGTTGATGTAGTCGATGTTGTCGGAGTCGAGCCCGGCATTGCGCAAAGCCATGCGCATGCAGCGCGCGGCACCTTCGCCATCGGGCGATGGAGCGGTGAGATGATTGGCGTCGGCGGTGTTTCCGTAGCCGGTGATCTCGCAGTAAATTTTTGCGTTGCGCGCATTGGCATGCTCGAGCTCCTCGAGCAGCAGCACGCCGGCGCCCTCGCCCATCACAAAGCCATCGCGTTCCTTGTCAAACGGCCGCGAGGCGTGCTGCGGATCATCGTTGCGAGTCGAGAGCGCTTTCATGGCCGCAAAACCGCTCATACCCATGGGCACCACGGCGGCCTCGGCGCCCCCGGCAAAAATGGCTTGGGCGTCGCCCATTTTAATAGTCCGCCACGCTTCGCCCAGCGCGTGGGTGCTGGTGGCGCAGGCGCTGCAGGTTGCCATGTTGGGGCCGCGCAGTCCGAAGTAAATTGAGAACACGCCGGAGGCCATGTTCAAGATGAGCATCGGAATCATGAACGGCGACACGCGCTTGGGTCCTCGCTCCATCAGGATGGTGTGCTGGTTTTCCTGCGTGGCCAAGCCGCCAATGCCGCTACCGATAAAGGCGCCGATGTTCTCGCGGTCGGAATTTTCCAGATCAAGCCCCGAGTCCTCCAGCGCTTTCCAGCCGGCGAAGATGCCCATCTGGGTAAAGCGATCCGCGCGCCGCACTTCCTTGGGGTTGGGGAAAGCTGGCAACGGATCAAAATCTTTTATCTCCGCGGCAATTTGGCTGGGATAATCGTCAACGTCGAACGCCGTGATCCGATCAATACCGCACCGGCCAGAAATTATATTCTCCCAGAACACCGGCACCTCCGTGCCCAAGGCGGAGGCCACCCCCATCCCTGTCACCACCACTCTGCGGTCTGCCGTGTTCATGTTAAAAAAAGAAGGCAGCCGGCACCCTCGCGCCTGCTGCCTGTCATTCCGCTCGGGCCTAGCCCTGGTTGCCCTCGATGTACTCGATGACCGAGCCCACCGTGGTGAGCTTCTCGGCATCTTCATCGGGAATCTCCTGCCCGAATTCCTCCTCAAGTGCCATCACCAGCTCGACTGTATCGAGAGAGTCCGCCCCCAAGTCCTCGATAAACTTGGCCTCGGGTGTGACCTGCTCCTGCTTGACACCCAGTTGCTCCTCAATGATCTTTTTGATCTTGGCTTCTATACTTATTTCTTCTGACATATATCGCTCCTGAACTTCGCGACGCTTTTCAGCCAAATCTCCCCGACCGTCAAGCCCTGAATCGCGTTTTTTTATTCACAAAATCACATGACCATCCCGCCATCCACCGTGAGCACTTGCCCCGTGATGTATCCCGCGCCCGGCCCTGCCAAAAAAACCGCCGCCGCCGCGATGTCACTCGGCTGCCCAAACGCCCCCAGCGGAATATGCGAACGCGCCATCTCACGCGTTTCCTCCTTCAATCCAGACGTCATGTCCGTGTCGATGAACCCCGGCGCGATCACGTTCGCCGTCACCGACCGCGACGCCAGTTCCTTGGCCACGCTCTTGGTGAACCCAACCAGCCCCGCCTTGCTCGCCGCGTAGTTCGCCTGCCCCGCGTTGCCCATCAGACCCACCACCGACGCCACGTTTATGATCCGCCCCGTGCGCAGCTTCATGAAATTCCGCGTCAACGCTTTCGTGAACAAAAATGCCCCCTTGAGGTTCGTGTCCAAAACCGTGTCCCAATCCTCCTCCTTCATCCGCATTAAAAGACCATCGCGCGTCACCCCCGCATTGTTCACCAAGATATGCACGCCCTCCGTCTCCTTTAAAAGATCCGCCGCCGCCGCGTCCACCGCCTTTGCGTCCCCCACATCCACCGCCAGCGCCCACGCCCGACGACCCAGCGACTCCACTTCATCAGCTGCCGCCCGCGAATTCGCCTCCGTTCGCGACACACACGCCACATCCGCACCCGCCTCCGCCAACGCCAGCGCGATCGCGCGCCCAATGCCCCGACCCGCGCCCGTGACCACCGCCACCTGATTTTCAAGCAAACTCATCGACCGCCGAGTACACCCCAACCCGCCCCGCAAGCAAGCGAAAACCCACGGTGCCCAGAACGCCTATTGGGAGAATTTGGTAAACAGAAAATACTGAACGCAAATGCGTCAGCGTTAAAACAATTCTGAAATCGGCTTGCCGCCTTCGGTGACGATGGGAATTGGACGACCTTGCGCGTTGATCCAGTGGGTATCGAGGTCGATACCGAGGTGTTGAAAAACGGTGGCGGCCAAATCGCTTGGGCCGACGCGGCGGCTGGCGACATCGTAGCCTTTGCGGTCGGTGCTGCCAATGACGCCGCCGTGGTTGAGACCGCCGCCAGCCATCACCATGGACATCACGCGCGCCCAGTGGCCGCGTCCGGCGGTCTTGGTCATCACTGGCGACCGGCCAAATTCGCCCATCATCAAAATCAGTGTGTCATCGAGGAGCCCGCGTTGTTCGAGGTCGGTGACGATGGCGTGAAGCGTTCGGTCCACGCGCGGCATCAACGGCTTCAGTCCCTTCTTGATGCCACCCCATCGCACCTCGTCGCCGTGATGATCGAAGTAGCCCCACGCGCCGCTAACGAGCACGAAGGTGGAACCGGCCTCTACGAGCCGGCGGGCGAGCAGCGCCTTTTGGCCGATGCTGTCGCGCCCATAAAAATCGCGCATCTTGGCCGTTTCTTTTTCGAGATCAAACGCGTTCTTAGCGCGGCCAGAAAGAACGGTGTCGAGCGCTTGATGCGTGTAATGATCGAGCTTCGCGACGGCGGGATTGTTGTCGAGATCGCGATGCATCTTGTCGAGCTGGCCGAGCAACGAGCCGCGTTCGCGCAGGCGGTTGGGGGTTAGCCCCTCCGGCAGCGCGAGGCGTCCGGCGAGTTCCTTGCCTTTCACTGGCGCAAACGAGCTGCCCATATGTCCGGCCTCCCAGACATCCGAGTGCCATGAATTGGCGAGGCCAACAAACGCCGGCATGCCCGGGTGATTCGGCCCGCGGAACTTCGCCGCGATGGAGCCCATAGATGGATAACCGCCACCGTCATTGCCATCATTGGTGCGGCGCGCCAGCGGGTTGCCGGCCTGCATGGTGATGGGCGTGTGGTTGCTGGCGCTGCAATCCACGCCGCGCAAAACAGTCAGCTTGTCCATCAGATTGGCGGTCAACGGCAGGTGCTCGCACACGCGTACGCCGGGAATTTTGGTGGGGATGCTATCAAATGGCCCGCGAATTTCGCTGGGCGCATCGGGCTTGGGATCCCACATATCAATGTGGCTCGGTCCGCCGGACAGCCAAAACAGAATGACGTTCTTTTTGCTTTTCGATTTACCCGCTTTCGCCGCCGCCGCGCGTTGTTTCAAAAGCATCGGCAACGAAAGCCCCGCCATGCCGGTGAGCCCCGTTTGCAAAAACCACCGGCGCGAATTGACGCGCAGCAAGTCACCGCCCGCAGGACTGAACAACGGCGAAATGCCGCCGTTTGAATGCTCGGAATTTTTGCAACTCGAACTCATGCCGATATTGTGACTCCCAAAACGCTTTTTCGCAACCTCAAAGATGAATCCAAGACTCAACCATCAACACAAATTTCACGGACGAAACCAATCTGTGTTAATCCGTGAAATCCGTGTCTTGATTATTCACGCACCGGCCCCGGGTGATTGATCTTGGTTGCGCCGCGTTCTTCGCCGGGCATGGCCCCACGTTTGTGGTTTTTGGCTCGCTTGCCGTGGGCGTCCTGCCGGTCGTTGGTGGGGTTCTTCGGGACAGTGTCGCCGGTGTCTTCGGCCCAGAGGTCGAGGACTCGGATGAGGTCGCTCAACATCGGCGCATGTTTTTTGTTGGCGATGAGGTTACGGAGTTGATGGGGATCGGTGCGCAAATCGTACAACTCCAGCGTGGGGCGAGGCTTGAGGAAAATATCTCGCTGATCTTTGTTTAACTTGCCGGCGGCTTCCATTTTCCACAGCTCCGCGCCGGCCGGATGGCTGGGGTCGCCTTCCATGCAGAGGTTTTGCCGCTCGGGATAGCCGTTGCGGATGAGCACCCAATCGCTCCAACGCACCATTCGCTCGTGCGCTTGGAAGACGTGCCAGTTGTGCTCGGCAAAAACATAGTCGCGCACGGTGGCCTTGGGGTTTTGCAAAATGGCCGCGAAACTCACGCCTTGAATACGCTCATCTTTTTTGGCTCCGGCCAATTCAAGAATGGTCGCGCTGATATCGATGCTGCTAATTAAGGAATCGGTCACTGCGGGTTTAATGGTGCCGGGGCGCGCGATGAGGAAGGGGGTGCGGATGCCGCTATCATAAAGGCGGGTCTTGCAACGCGGGAAAGGCCGGCCGTTATCGGCCATATAAATAATGTAGGTATCTTTCTCGATGCCCTGCTTCTTCAATTCCTTGCGCAGTTGACCCATATAATAATCAGTGCGGCTGACTTCATGTAGGTAGGCGGCCAGATCCTTGCGGGTTACCGGGCCATCATAAAGATAGGGCGGCACTTCCACCTCCTCAGGCTTATAGGTGGGCGCATCCTTATTGATTTTCCAGCCTCGGTGGGCATCACTTGAAGCGAACCAGAAAAAGAATGGTTTATCCTTGGGGCGATCCTTGAGGATAGGCACCCAATCCTCCTCCTTACCCGGCCCCTTGCCACCAGAGACCTTATTAAAGCCGCGGTTCACGGCTTTACCCATGTGATGTTTGCCCGAGAGCACGGTGTAATAACCGGCTGCCTGCAGGGCCTCTGGAAACACCGGTTGATCAGCAGGCAAAGTGGTGTGGAGCTCGGCCGCACCGGTATTGTGCGGGTAACGACCGGAGATCAGGCTGCACCGACTGGGCGAACAACTGCTGATACTTAGGTAAGCATTATTAAAACGCATCCCTTGCTTGGCCATCTGATCAAGGTTTGGAGTCTTGGCGACCTTACTGCCGTAACAACCCAGGTCATCCCACGAGATGTCGTCCGTGATAAAGAGAATGAAATTGGGGAACGATTCAAATGACTTCTGTGATTTATCAGCTGCTTGAATTGAAAGAGCGATAAACGCTAAAAAAGATAAAAGGGGGTTCATAGTGAGGAACTAGGTTATTTGATCAAATGCAAGTTGTGGATTTTTCAAGTGCTTGTCGAATTTTTCTTGAGTCAATCGATGCTGCTTCAATGATTTTCATCAATTCTTGTTCATCCCCAATTCGGTCCCCAAGCGTATAAATCAAGCTCTCCAGCAATGATTCGTGTTTTGACATTATAGCAAGCCCTTTGCATGCATCAATCCACTCGTTGAGCACTTCCACACTCATTGGCGCAAATATTGCCCCTCGTTTGACGAAATAAAATAAAACTAAATCCGCCAGTTCAACATTTGATTGGAGAGTTGGAAGCCAAGATTTGAGCACTTTATCCATATCTCTTGCTTCATCAATTTCCCCCAATGCTACGTGCACTGCGTCATCCCAATTCGTTAAATTTTGAAGAGCACCCACACTTGTAGCACATAACGCACCAGCAATGCCTCCCTCATGTTCTTCCGATAGTTTTTTGAGCTCTTCCCTAAATTCATGTGATCCGCAGGTCGTGCAATTAGGCCTTACACACCATTGGTTTTGTTCTGCTAGATTGATGATTTCAGCAAAAGTTCTCATTTCACCCAATCAGGTGTTCCAAGTCATTGAAATCAGTCTTTGATAATCCGGCCTTGGTTTATTTTCTCCAATGCAGAAGAGGATTTTTTAGGTTTATACGGGTACCACTCAGGCGCACCAAACCAGTCGTACATCACCGCCCGAAATTTCTCTATTTTCTCTGGCGGCTCTTTTTGCCATCCCATGTCACCCGTTTCAACGATCCAAGTGTCCAGTGCGGCCCGCATTTCGGTGAGGGCTTTCTGGTGATCTGGATGGTTTGAGTCGATCAGATTTTTCAGTTCATTTGGGTCGGCCTCGGTATCAAACAAGTACTCACGCCTAAAGTCGGTGAAGAGGGGCATAAGGTGTGGGTCGAGTTTTCCTTTTTTATAAAGCTCACGCATCACTTGCTGAACAGGGAAGCACTTCTCCTTATAAAAATTCACGTAGGTGCCAAAGTTAAGCTCGGGTTGGAAATTGCGAATGTAGTGGTAGCGCTTACCTCGAACCGATCTCAGGCGAAACGGCACATCATCCACCCGGTCGCGGGCGCTGAAGGCATATCTTCTTTGTGGGTCCCGATTTTTCCCAAGGAACACGCGGCTTTGCATGCCCAAGGGGCGGGATATGCCGGCCAGAGACAGCGTAGTGGCGGTTAAATCAAGCAGACTGATCACCTCTTCATTGACGGTGCCGGGTTTGAAACCTTCGGGCATAGGAAAGTTTTTGGGCCATTTGATGATCATGGGAACGTGAAGGCCGGTGTCATAAACCCAGTGGATACTGCGATGGTCGACGCGGCCATTGTCGCCAAAAACAATGATGATCGTATCATCCAGGAGTTTTTCTTTTTCGAGCTCCTTCAAAACGATGCCGACGCGCCGGTCCATATTCGAAACCGAGTTCAGATATCGGGCCCATTCCTCATTGGAAGTTTTGTGCTTGGGGAAGTAGGCTGGAGGCACCACGGAATCGGGTTTGGCATACTGAACGTGTTCTTCTTCCCCCCACCATTTGATGCGCTCAGGGCGATTGGTTCTAAAATCGTAAATGTCATACTCCGCTTCCGGGGTGTTTACCTGTAAAAAGAAGGGTTTACCTTTTTTGATTTCATCCCACTTGGTGCTCTCAAAGATTTTCCCTTCATTCACAAAATTGAGATCGAGCTTGCCTGAGCCGACCACCTGTTTTCCCATCTTTTTTATAGAGCCGGTTAAGTAACCCGCATCCTTGAGCCGATGCGTGAGGGGCCTTACGCCCTCGGGCAATTTAAAGCCGTCATCGCGGTGGTCAGGAAAGTGATGCAGGTTAACTGAAGTCTGGTACATACCGGTCATGAAGGCAGAACGACTGGGAGCACAAACCGGTGCAGTTGCAAAAACGCGGGTATAGCGAACACCCTGCACGGCCAATTGATCAAGGTGCGGGGTGTGAACTCCCTGCCTGCCAAAACAACCGAAGTCCAGATTGCAGTTATCGGTGATCAACCAGAGTATGTTGGGTTTGTCCTTGGCTAAACCAACCGAGGCACAAAGAGATACCGACAGCAAAAGAAGTATGCGTTTCATAGATGAGGGGAGTGTGCCTTGGAAAAGAAAATGGGGCAAGCAACATTCCCTTTTAATCCAGTGTGGCACGACTCCTCAACCGAACTTCATAGGAGACGGAGCAGTTTACGGTTTATCCCATCAAACGGTTGTTGGCTGTTTTGCAGAGCCACCTATAGAATCCCCGTTAATCTGACTGGAAACCATAATGAAAAAAATAATTCTCACAGCTCTCTCACTGGCGATCGTGCTGACGCCCGCCTTTGCCGAAGATAAAAAAGAGGCCAAGAAAGCCGCCAAAAAACAAAAACCTAGGATCGAGGTGTGTTTCGTGCTCGATACCACCGGCTCAATGGGCGGACTGATTGCCGGTGCCAAGGAAAAAATCTGGAGTATGGCCAACGAAATGATCTCGGCTAAACCCACCCCGGAAATTCGTATTGGCCTGATTGGTTACCGTGACAAGACCGATGCGTACGTCACCAAGGTCTATCCGTTGAGTAATGATATCGATGATATTTACGGTAAGCTCATGGCACTCAAGGCACAAGGCGGAGGAGATACTCCTGAGTCGGTAAATCAAGCACTCAACGAAGGGGTCACCAAGATGGAGTGGAGCAAGAGTCGGGACGTGCTCAAGGTAATTTTTCTGGTTGGAGATGCACCACCTCACATGGATTACAAGCAGGATGTGAAATACACAGACAGCTGCAAGCTGGCCATGAAGAAGGATATCATCGTGAACACCATCCAGTGTGGCAACATGGCCTCGACCACGCCTATTTGGCAGGAGATTGCCCGCAAGGCCGAGGGCAAATTCGCCCGCATCTTGCAGAGCGGCGGAGTGATTGCCATTGCCACCCCTTTCGACAAGGAAATTGCCGCACATAATGCCAAGTTGGGAAGGACGGTAACAGTCTACGGTGATGCCCGCATGCAGCGTGCCGCAGTCAGCAAAAACGCGTTGGCTCTGAGCGCCCCTGCTGCCGCCAGTGCGGATCGTTTGGAATATCTATCCAAGGCCAAGGTGAAGGATGCGAAAGCGGCTGAGGTGATCAGCGGTGGAGGCGATTTGACGGACCTTCTGGCTAATGACAAGTTGAAGTTGGCTGACATTGAAGAAAAGAAGCTTCCGGAAAACGTCCGTAAAATGAACAAGAAAGACCGTGAGGCTTACCTGACCAAACAGGTTGAGGAACGCAAAAAGTTGCAGACTGAGCTCAATGCCCTGCTCAAGAAACGCAGCACATTCATCATCACCAAAAAAGCTGAGCTCAAGAAGGCTGGCAAGGGCGATGGGTTTGACGAGAAAGTCGGCGGCTTCATCCGCGAACAGGCTGCCAAGAAAGGTTTCCGCTACGAGAAATAACGGGCAACAAATTGCAATTGCACGGTGCTGAACCCCACGGGTTCAGTACCTTTGTTTTTTTTGGGGTAACGGATAATCATCGGCACGTGCAGGCCGCTGCCCCAACACCAGTGGATGCCGCGGGCATCGAGTCGGCCGTTGTCGGCGAAGAAAATGACGATGGTGGATAAGCCTGATAGACGACGATGTTGTTCCTGTCCTAGCGGGCTCGTATTTCGTATGGGTTAGCCAAGTAATTTGCCTTGATACTCGTGACTGAGTGGAGCTCACTTCCACCATTGCCATTGTTTTTGCCGCTGCTTGACAAAGGCAACGGCTGCGGGATGCCCGTAATAGGTCACTCGAGAATCGACGCCGGGAGCATCCAAGATGACGCATACCACTCGGCCTGCGGCTGCCGCATCGAGAAAACTGCTCATCGACGGGCTCTTGGCGATAAACAAGTGCCGCGTGTGATCCAGTTGAAGTGACCACTTCTGGAGGTCACCATGAGCATCACAATCGGCGATAGGTGCCAGCTTATCAACGTATCGTTCACGCCAGGGAAACACTCGAACGAAGTCTCGCGGAGACCAATTGAATCCGGCCAACACCGCGTTGTAACCGTGTCGCTGATGAACTCCATCGTCGTACGCGGAATAGGCGTATTCCATTTCGAAGTCTTGCTCGGGATAGAACAGATTCAGTCGTGGCCGCGTCTTTTTTCGGGGCGAAGTTTGAACCAAGGACTCTTGTACCACACGGATCACTTTCTCTTGATAAAGCGACCAAGCATTTCCTTGAGCACCCGCCTGATCGGCGATTCGCCAGACGGAAGATGTCTTCGGATGACTGGGATCGAGCGTCGCGTTTCCGACATGATGCAACAACGCGCCACCAAATCGGAGGGCTCGATGAGGATATGCTTCTGGGCACAACACGACCTCCATCGGCGGCGCTAAAGAACGAGCCGCCTGTTGGAGCTTGGCCGCGAGTTTCAGATCGCTCGACTTGAGTGCCAGTAAATCGAGCCCTCGCGCACGCAACCCCTTCAAGTCCGATTCGTCAATCACGGGAGTTTTGAAGAGACCTTGATAGATTCTATTATCATCTGAGATCGCCACAACCGGAAGCGTTTTAAGACGCTTCGCAGCAATGGCAGGTTGGCCGGTAACACTGAGCAAAGCCAACGAGCTGACTGCGTAATAGGTGCTGTAGAGTCTCGACCGCCACCCACGTTGGTCACCAAAACCACCGTCCGCATTTTGCAACGAGTTGATCCAGCTGGTCGTCATGGCAGGCCGGAGAGGTTTCGCTTTGAGAATTCTCAAAGCTTGCATCGCAGCCCATGCGTAATAGATGTCGGCGTAGTTTCCACGAGCTTGATCTTGTCGGCCGCTGCCCGGGTTCCAACGATATCCGCCTGTTACATCTTGGCACGCTCGAACGAAGTCGGTACAGTCCTGAGCATGGGGAATCGGGGCTTGCAACAGCTGCAGACAGGCCAGCGAGTGAAATGTGTGTGCGACGTGAGTCTCACGATTGGTCGGTTTTCCGTAAGCAGTTCGCACATCGACAAAGCCTCCATTGGGAGCTTGGCGATTACGGATATAGGTTTTCAATTCGTCCGCGTTGGACACGCTTCGGCCCGACGCCTGCAAGCCGTGCAGGAGGTAATAGAGCGACGACAAGTTGTAATACCCCAGCTCGGTGGCACTGATGTCTCGCGGATCAGGATCGGAGCCGCTGACCGACTTGAAGAACGTGTCACCATCAGTGCCAAAAGGGCTTCCGTAGTACCTGATCGTAAATCCATGGTGAGTCAATTTCACACGCTTGTGTTTCGGTCTCATCGGCGACTTGAGAAACGATCGGATCATGTGCTGATGAAAGAACTGCCAGTGCCCGTAGCCGACATGCCCCGTGGGTTGCCCGAGACCATGCTTGAGAATCGCCGCCGGTCGATCGATCTTGTGGCCCAGCAACTGCAACGCTTGGATGGCTGGGTAGTTCCAGGCAGCGTCTGTATACGACTGATCAAAAGGTCCAAAAGCCCCATTCGACTTACGGCAGCTAAGCACGTACTTCACGACTGACTTTGAGCCGACCGTTACAGTGGCGACGTCAGCAGCGCTGAGTGGCTCCAAATTTAGAGCAACTAAGCCCAACACCAACAAGAGGCTATGAGTTGCGTTGGGACAACGAAGTTTCGGAATCAACATTCTTAGAGTTCTTGAGTAGTTCGACGTTTCAATGCTAGAATAGAGTGACTACGAACGCCACTCGGTGGTTCTGAACGCCAAAAGAGGCACAATATATTTGCGCGAAGAAGGGCTGTTTAATTTTGAGGTCAGCCCAGTTTTTGCCGGCGTACACGAGGCCTTCCGCGGCGAAATTCAAATCGAGCTTGCCCGTGCCGACGATGCGTTTGCCGATGCGTTTGCCGATGTGGGTGATGTTGGCCGTGTGATAGCCGGCGTCTTTCAGCAAATGCGTGATGGGCCGCACACCGGCAGGGAGCCGCCAGCCGTCGGTGCGATGGCTGCGCATGTGGTGCATGTCGGTGGTGGTGGCGTACCAACCGGTCATGAGC
>Ga0114993_10004108_pt1 | contig 14667 bp, 14 predicted proteins | sample ArcticOcean_MG_C_FD_87042 | JGI IMG/M metagenome (GOLD analysis project Ga0114993, IMG submission 87042) | Marine microbial communities from western Arctic Ocean - ArcticOcean_MG_CB2_150 | ecosystem: Environmental > Aquatic > Marine > Oceanic | place: Arctic Ocean: Canada Basin | collected...
AAAAAATAAAGAAGATTTATCAGGTCTTTTTTATTCTCTAGAGGAGAGATTTGGCTTAAACAGTCAAATCACTAAGTTAGAATCATATGATATTAGTCATTTTTCTGGTGATAATGCTGTTGGTGCTTGCGTTGTTTATGGGTCTAAGGGGAAACTAAAAAAAGAGTATAGACTTTATAATATAAATAAGAAGAATGCTGCTAATGACATTGCCTCAATGCAAGAAGTCATTGAAAGAAGGTTTAAGAGATTTAATCCTAAAGAGAAAGATTTACCTAGTTTAATTATACTAGATGGAGGTTTGGCCCATATAAGGGCTATAAGGAAGATATTTAATTCGCTTAATATCCAATCTATAAACCTTATTGCGATATCTAAAGGAGCTAGAAGGAAAGCTGAGATGGATTTAATTCAACTTGAAAATGGATCAAAGTTTAGGGTTAAAAGGAGCTCTGAAATTGATCTGTTTCTTCAAGGAGTTAGAGATGAAACACATAGATTTGCTATCTCTAATCAAAAAAGAAAACAAGAAAAAAGTTTTTTAAAGTCTTCTCTTGAAACAATTCCAGGTGTGGGCAAGAAGAAACAAACAGTTTTACTTAGGTTTTTTGGAAGTTATGATCAAATTAAAAGAGCTAGTTCGACAGATTTTGAAAAAGTTTCAGGTATATCTACAAAGACAGCCAATAAAATTTATAATTTTTTACATTAATTCTTTGTATGAACATACCTAGTTTAGTCACTATTAGTAGAATAATACTTATTTTACCCATAATATATCTAACCTCATTAGGAGGTTATTTCTCAAATATTATTGCATTGGGATTGTTCTTAATAGCAGGAGCCACAGACTTCTTGGATGGGTATATTGCAAGAAAGACTAATGCTGAGACGCGGCTAGGAGCACTTTTAGATTTATTAGCTGATAAGCTATTAGTGTGTACTTTGTTAATTTGGCTTGTTTCTCTGTACGGAGGTTTGCTGATTACCATTCCGGTAATAATAATTATTTCAAGAGAATTAGTAATCTCTTCACTAAGACAGTTTATTGTTGAGCAAGATAAGAACAATGTTCTAAAAGTATCTTTGATAGCTAAGAGTAAGACAACACTACAGATCATTTCTATAGCCATGCTTATAATTGCACCAAATTTTAAAGAAATAATATTTAATCTTTCGGTGGTTATTTTATGGTCTGCAGCTTTATTCTCTTTATTTTCTTTGTACGACTATTTAAAGAAATGGTTTAAGGAGTTTTTTAAGAACATAAGGAGATAGAGTTTTTATATGTCTTATTTATAAATCAGATTAGAATACGTTTTTTTAGGCTGGGTAGCAAAGTGGTTATGCAGCGGATTGCAAATCCGTCTACGCCGGTTCGATTCCGACCCCAGCCTCCACTTATTATTAATTCTAAAAATATATATAAATGTTCTATATAATGGCCATCTTGCCCGGGTGGTGGAATTGGTAGACACAAGGGACTTAAAATCCCTCGAAGGAAACTTCGTGCCGGTTCGAGTCCGGCCCCGGGCACCATAACATTGTAAATAAGTTAATATGAAAAATTTTGAGAATAAAGCCGAACAAGAAATAAAAATTTCAGAGATTATTCTCTGTGGCTGGGAGAATAAATTCTTAATTATTGCTGCAACATTTATTTTTGCCTTGTCGGGGCTGTTTTATTCTTTATCTCTTCCTGATATTTATACTTCAGACTCTCTGTTAGTAAAGGCTAAAGATAGCAAGGCTACTAATACAAGCTTTAATTCAGTTTTGCGGGCTTCAGGAGTAAATTTTGATTCAGGAACTTTAGACGATGGTGGGATAGCTCAAGAGACCATAAATTCAAGAGATTTCTTAGCACATCTGCTTACCTTCCCTGATGTGTTACCTTCCTTAATGGCCAGTCTTGAGTACAATCAAGAGACTAAACAGCTTATATTTGACGAGCGAATTTATGATTCTAAAGAAAAGAAATGGGTAGGAGGCCAAGAAGGAATTCCTTCATTTCTAAATATTTATAAAGAATACACGCGAAACGTTGTTTTTGTTGATTATGATAGAAGTAGAGGATTTATGAGAATATCTGTTTCACATAAGTCCCCAATTTTCGCTAAAGAATTCTTAGATCTGATTATAGCTGAGGTGAATGAAAATATTAGGCAGTATGATCTTCAAAGAACAAATGAACACTTAGACTATTTAGAAAGAGAGTTAAAGGGTAATGGATACAAGGAAGTTAAAACTGCAATGAATAGTATCTTAGAAAGCCAATTAATAACAAAAATGCAATCTATGATTTCTAAAGAATATACTATAAGGAAGATATCTGCTCCTTTTGTGCCGGGTGAGAAAGCCAGCCCTTGGAGAACAGGAATATGTTTGGGTTTTACCTTTTTAGGAGCTTTTCTTTCATTTGCATTTGTCATTATTAGGCAGTATTTTTTTGCAGACCTTCAAAAAATATTAAAAGCCTCAAAAAACTAATTGTTGAATAATAATTTAGAGTTTTAGCTAGTAAAATGAGTACAGAGAAAGATTTAAAGAGCTATTTAGAAGAAAGCTTTGAAGAAAGAACTGACTTTTATAATACAGCAAGCTTTCTTTCACATACAACTGATTCTATCCAAAGTATTGCTAGTCTAATCTCTTCGAGTTTACAAAAAGGAAATAAGTTAATGTTCTGCGGCAACGGAGGAAGTGCAGCAGAGTCACAGCACATGGCAGCTGAGTATTGTGCTACTTTAGACCATAATAAACCTAGAAATGGTTATAAGGCTATAGCACTGACTACTGACACCTCATTGATTACAGCATGGTCAAATGATTTTGGATTTGAAGGTTTTTTTGAAAGACAAGTAGAAGTCTTAGGAGATGAAGGAGATATATTAATTTGTTATTCAACTAGTGGTAATAGCAAGAACATAATTAAGGCTGCACAAAAAGCAAGAGATAAGAATATAAGAGTTGTCAGTTTTTTAGGAGGGTCGGGTGGCAGTCTTATTTCAATATCAGACCAATCTTTTATTTCTCCTAGTAGTAAAACCCCTCTAATTCAAGAACACCACACTATGGCAGGACATTTAATCTGCTCATGCGTAGAAAAGATCTTAGAACCAAACTTTTAATGTCTTCTATGCCCACCCAGGCCTTCATATTGGTTGGAGGAAAAGGTTCTAGATTAGGTGATTTAGTTAACACAACGCCTAAGCCTATGTTGCCAGTTCAAGGAAGACCATTTCTTGATTATGTTATCAATTGGTTAAGTTTAAATGGAATTAAAGAGATAGTCTTACTCGCTGGATATTTAGGAAAACAAATACAAGAATACTACATTAAAAAAGCACCAAATATTGACCTTAGGGTGACCATAGAAAAAACTCCACTCGGAACAGGAGGGGCGATATTTTCTTCTCTTGCAGAAGCTAAAGATAAATTCATAGTCTGCAATGGGGATAGTATTTGTCCGTTTGATCTTAAGGAAATTTCAGAAATCTCTAATCAGTACTCTACACTTTTTATGTCCAAAGAGAAAAACCCCTACAGGTACGGTGTCATAGATCACAAGAATGGTAAGGTGATTAATTTTAGAGAAAAAAAGGCCATGGAGGGAATTTTTAACATTAATACAGGGGTTTATCTTTTTAATAAAAAAGATTTTATTAATTATTCTGCTTCTCCTTCTTCCCTCGAAAAAGATTTTCTTCCACTCTTGGTTTCTAAGAAGCTTCTCCGTTGCCAAGAAGTGGAAACGAGCTTGTTAGATATAGGGATACCCCAAGATTACAGACGAGCAAGGAATTATTTAAATACCAATAATTTATTAGGACTTTATAAATGATAAAAATGTATAAACTAATTAATCATAATAAGACACTGAGATCAGCTTTATCATCTATAGAAGAGATTCAGGGACAAGCACTTTATGTTGTCAATAAGGATAATAAGGTAATAGGATCTCTTACAGACGGAGACATAAGAAGATTTCTCATGGAAAATAACTCTCTTGATTCTAAGGTAGAAGAGGCCTGCAATAAAAAGTTTCTATTTGCTCTAACAACGGATAATAATGAGAAAATAATAAAACTCCTAGATAAAAGTAATCTAAAGTCTATTCCTATTTTAGATTCATCTCATAAACTTGTAAAAGTTGTCAACGCTCAAGAGCTCGATTTTTCTTTAGCTATTCAGTCAGATGTTTTTGCACGAGCCCCAGCAAGAATAGGCTTTGCCGGAGGGGGAACAGATCTAACGACTTTCTTCCATGATTCAAAAGGAGCAGTTCTAAATTGTGCCATTTCAAAATATGCGAGAGCGCACATTAAGATAAGGAACGATAACAAATATTCATTTAAATCTTATGATACCGGAGAAGAGGTTGAGTACAGTTCCAAGGAAGAAATTATTCTAGATGGAAAACTAGACCTTTTAAAATGTGCTGTTCTTGTTTTTGATGATTTCCCTCCGATGAATTTATCTACTCAATCTGACGTTCCTATAGGGTCTGGTTTAGGTGGATCTTCTTCTTTAGTTGTTGCAATAATTGAAGCTATGAATAGATTATTAGGTAAAAACTATTCATCTCACTCTTTATCTGAAAAAGCATTTTTAGCTGAAAGGCTAATTTTTTCTTCTGCAGGTGGTTGGCAAGATCAGTATGCCAGTGCTTTTGGAGGGCTAAATTTTATGGAATTTTCTCTAGATTCAAACACCATCTTACCTATACGTCTTGATAATAATACTTTAACCCAATTCCAAGAATGGTGTTATCTGATAGATTCAAATATAAGTCACGATAGTTCAAAGATTCATAAAGAAATAAAGAAACAAAAAGATTATAAAAAGAAATATACAACAATAGTTGAGCAAAGCTACGTCTTAAGAGATATGTTGATGAGGGGTGATATTGAAGGTTTTGCAAATGCGATGAATAAGGTTTGGCAAATAAAAAGGACTTTAAACTCTGAAGTTTCAAATGATGACCTTGATGCTATGTATGAAAATCTTCTTGAAGCAGGAGCGTCTGGAGGAAAGCTATTAGGAGCTGGAGGAGGAGGATATTTTCTTATGCTAGTGAACCCTCTTCATAGGTCTAACTTTTTATCCTCCGAGAAGCTTAGGAAATATAATATTGAAAAGGTTATATTTGATTTACAAGGAGCGGTTAGTTGGTAGTTCAACAAAAGATTAAATTATGAAAATTACTATTAGTGGTGCAGGGTATGTCGGTTTAGTCACTGCGGCTTGTCTTGCTGATGTTGGAAATGAAGTAGTATGTTTTGATATAGACAAGAAGAAGATAGACCAGTTAAATAAAGGTATTTCACCTATTCATGAATTAGGGCTCGAGGATAAGATAAAAAAAAATCAAGCCAATGGAAGGCTTTCTTTTACTAACATGTTAGAGGAATCTATACAGTTTGGAGATATTCATTTTATAGCAGTAGGGACTCCGCCTAATAAAGATGGCTCTGCAAACCTATCTTATGTTAAGGAGGTAGCAAAAAATATAGGAAAATTATCTAATAAGCAGACTATTGCAGTTATAAAAAGCACCGTTCCTGTGGGCACAGCTTCTACCATTAAAGAAATTATTGATTCAACTCTTAGTTTAAGAAAAGCCGAGTTCAATATACCAGTAATATCGAATCCAGAGTTTTTGAAAGAAGGGGTTGCGATTGAAGACTTCTTAAAGCCAGATAGAATTATTATTGGATCTAATAACATAGAAGGAATTGATGTCGTAAAAGATCTTTATGCTCCCTTCAACAGAAACCATAATAAAATTATAATAATGGATTCACAAAGTGCAGAATTAACTAAATATGCTTCAAATGCCATGCTTGCTTCAAGAATAAGCCTAATGAATGAACTTGCAAATATCTCAGAAAGAGTGGGAGCAAATATAGAAAGAGTTAGAGTTGGAGTAGGTTCAGATTCTAGAATAGGATATGATTTTTTGTATTCAGGATGTGGATTCGGAGGTTCATGCTTCCCTAAAGATGTCGATGGTCTGATTAAAACGGCTTCAAGTTATTCAGGTTTATCAACAAGTATATTAGAAGCAGTTCAATCGACGAATGAAAACCAAAAATTAGTTCTTTTAAATAAGATAACTAAAAGATTTGGTGATGAACTCAAGGATAAGAAGTTTGCCATATGGGGCTTATCTTTTAAACCAGGTACTGATGATATGCGATCTGCTCCAAGCATAAAACTAATAAATGGATTAATCGACTTAGGAGCTGAAGTCGTAGCTTATGACCCTGTAGCTATGGATAATGCTAGAGATATATTCCTTCCTAATAATAATTTAAACTTTTCAAGTGATGCTCTGTCTGCATGTAAAAACTCTGATGCTTTGGTGATTCTAACTGAGTGGCAAGAATTTAGGAGTCCTGATTTTGAAGCTTTAGGAAAGTTACTAAAGAATCGGATTATATTTGATGGCAGGAACCTTTATGATGCTGAAGAAGATAATCTTAATTCATTTGAGTACTACTCAATTGGCCGGCCCAATAAAACTCTTTAACTTTTTGAAACCAACTTACTAAATAATCTTGAAATTTAATATAGATATAAATTCAACAGATAATAATAAATCAATTTATCTGCTCTTATTGGGTCTATGGGATCATCTAAGCAAAAAAAGGAAAGTTCAAACCTATTTTCTTATTCTTTTAGTTTTCTTTAGTGCTTTAGCAGAAATAGTTAGTTTAGGTGCAGTTATACCTTTTATAGGAGTCATTACTTCTCCAGAAATCGTTTTTGAATACTCTTTGATACAGAAACTTTCAAGTATTTTTGGACTAACAAGCCCTGATCAATTAATTAAGCCAGTAACTATTCTATTTTGTGTAGCTGCTCTTTTGGCAGGGATCATAAGAGCTTCACTGTTATGGTTGAGCACAAAGCTAGCATTTTCAGGTGGATCTGATCTTAGTGTTGAGGTTTATAGAAGAACTCTTTATCAGCCTTATAAAGTTCATGTCTCAAGAAATAGCAGTGAAGTCATAAGTGGGATTATAAGTAAGCTTAATGGTGTAATTACTTGGGTCTTATTTCCTGTATTGGCAATGATTAGCTCCTTTTTTCTTCTCATTGCAATAACAACTACTTTATTATTAATAAATCCATCGGTAGCGTTATTTGCAATCTTTGGTTTTGGTATTAGCTATTTATTTATAACTTTTATATCTAGAAATAGATTGCTAAAAAATGCTAATTTAGAAGCTAAAGAGCAAAATCAGGTAGTAAAAACACTTCAAGAAGGTCTTGGGGGTATCAGAGATGTTTTATTATCAGGAAATCAAATTATTTATACAGACACCTATCGTAGATCCGACAAACCGCTTAGGCAGGCCCAAGGAAATAATGTTTTTATAGGTCAGAGCCCTCGTTTTGCTATGGAAGCATTAGGCATGATACTAATAGCTGGAATAGCTCTAACTTTAACTAGCACTTCTCAAAGTAATGCTAATATAACAGAGCCTTTACAAATCCTAGGAGTCCTAGCTTTTGCTGCTCAAAGGCTTCTACCCGCTTTACAACAAATTTATACAGGTTGGTCTTCTCTTGTGGGTCACAAGACTGCTATAAATGATGTATTAGATCTTTTAGATCAACCAGATGACTTAAGAAAAAGTATATCTGAAGAACCGCCACTGGCTTACGACCGATCTATCCAAATAAAAAAAATGTCCTTTAAATATGTTGATAATTCAGATTGGATCGTTGAAGATCTAAATCTCACAATACCTAAAGGTGCAAGAGTGGGTTTTGTTGGAACAACGGGTAGTGGGAAAAGCACTACACTTGACCTCTTGATGGGTCTTCTTGTTCCAAATGAAGGAGAATTAATTATAGACGGAAAGTCTATCAATTATGACAATATTAGATCATGGCAGGATAAAATTGCCCACGTCCCTCAAAATATTTACCTTTCAGATAATTCTTTTAAGGAAAATATTGCCTTTGGTGTAGCTTCGTCAAAAATAAATCATAATTTAGTAAAAGAATCAGCTCATTTAGCTCAAATAGATGAATACATATCGTCTCAACCTGAGGGGTATGAATCTTATGTTGGAGAAAGAGGTGTTCTTTTATCTGGAGGTCAGAAACAAAGAATAGGTATTGCTAGAGCTTTATATCAGAAAGCACAGGTCCTTATTTTTGATGAAGCTACAAGTGCTTTAGATAATGCTACTGAAAGACAAGTAATGCAATCTATAGGCACTCTAAACAAAGAGTTAACCATCATAATAATCGCTCATAGACTTACTACTGTAAGAGATTGCGACATAATATTTGAAATGGAGAATGGTAAGTTAATATCGCAAGGAACATATGATGAATTGCTAATTTCAAGTAGGAGCTTTAAAGAAATGACACAAAATATGAATCAAGAATAAGGCGTTAAAATATGAAAATATCCATAGATAAATTTGAGATTGGTGGTTCCAGGTCATTTATTATTGCTGAAATAGGTAACAATCATAATGGTGATATAAAAAAAGCATTAGAGATGATTGATCAAGCAAAGTCTGCAGGAGCAGATTGTGTTAAATTTCAGATTAGGTTTATTGAAGAAGTATATAGGCAAAAATCACTTGAAAAAGGAGGAGAAGATCTTGGTACTGAGTATGTAGTAGATCTTCTTAATAGATTTGAGTTAACTAAAGAGGATCATAAACGATTAGCAAAATACTGTCACGATCAAGATATTTTATATCTTTGCACGCCTTGGGATCATAAAGGGGTTAATTTCTTGGAAGAAATTGGTGTTAAGGCCTTTAAAGTGGCTTCTGCAGATTTAACAAATATCCCTCTAATAAGAGAACTAGTTAATACGAAGAAGCCTTTAATATTTTCTACTGGAATGAGTTCTAGAAAGGAGGTTGAAAAGACTGTAAATTTTTTAAATAAAAATCATGCTAAGTTCGTGCTTCTTCATTGCAACAGCACATATCCAGCTCCATACCACGATATCAATCTATTATGGATGGAGTCCATGAAAAAGATTCATCCTCTCATTGGTTACTCCGGCCACGAGAGGGGTATTGCTGTTACTCTTGCAGCTAGAACTTTAGGAGCTTGTGTAATAGAAAGGCATTTTACTCTCGATAGGCTCATGGAGGGACCTGATCATGCGGCAAGCCTAGAAAAGGTAGAATTTCAAAATCTTTGTCAGGGAGTAAGGCAAATAGAAGAAGCTCTTGGTGAAGGAAAAGAAAGAAAGATTTCACAAGGCGAAATGATTAACAGAGAAAATTTAGCTAAAAGCCTAGTTGCTGCTAAAGATCTAAAAAAAGGTTATGTAATTGATGCGGAAGCTATAAAAGTTCGAAGTCCCGGTCAAGGTCTTTCCCCTCAGTTCTTAGAAGAACTTATTGGAAAAAAACTTTCTCATGACATGGCTAAAGAAGACTTCTTTTATAAGTCTGATATAGATAGTAATTACGTAACACCTAAAGAATATCAATTTAATAGGCCTTGGGGTGTTCCAGTTAGATATCATGATTTTAACCAATATGATGGGCTAGTTTCTCCGGATCTCTATGAATTTCATTTATCGTATTCTGATATGGACTTAGAAGTCGAAAAGTATATTAATGAAAAAAAAGATTGTGACTTCGTAGTTCATGCTCCTGAGTTATTTGCGGGAAGCAAGTTAATGGATTTAGCATCTCCTGATGCGGATTACAGAAATGAATCGATAAAAGAAACTCAAAGAGTAATAGATATAACAAAAAATCTTAAGGACTTCTTTCCAAAAACCTTAAGGCCTATGATAGTAGCTAATATAGGAGGATTTACCATGGATGCGCCTTTGCCAGAATCTGAAATAGACTCTTATTATGAAAGATTTGGAGAAAGCCTTCAAAAACTTGATATGGATGGAGTTGAACTAATACCTCAGACCATGGCACCTTTTCCATGGCACTTTGGAGGTCAACGATATCAAAACCTTTTTGTTTATTCTGAAGAAATTATTAAATGGTGTAAATCTCTAGACTTGAGGATATGTTTTGATATATCACATACTTCTTTAACGTGTAATCATCGTGATTTAGATTTTTACGAATTTGCCAAACAAGTAGCTCCCATATCTGCTCATCTTCATCTTGGTGATGCCAGAGGAGTTAATGGTGAAGGGCTTCAGATAGGAGAGGGAGATATTAATTTTAAAAAACTTACAACAATCTTGAAAGATGGCTGCCCAGATGCATCTTTTATTCCAGAAATATGGCAAGGTCATAAAAACGGTGGAGAAGGCTTTTGGATAGCTTTACAGGAATTAGAGAAGTACCATTTATAAGATTAGATCCAACAAATAAATAAAGATGTAGTGTGATCGTATGAGGAGTTAATCTAAGAAAGACTATGAATAATAAAAATAATATATTCGATTTAAATAAGAAATTAGTTGTTATTACCGGTGCGGCAGGACTTTTAGGAAGAAACCATGCCATAGCCGTTGCTAAGTATAATGGAATTCCTGTTTTACTAGATATTAATAAAGATGGTTTAGAAGACCTTTCAAGACATTTAAGAGATAATTTTTCATGCAACCCTCTCTGCTATACAGTTGATATAACTGACGAAGAGGCGCTAATTGATTGCTGTCTTGATATTTATAATAAACATAAAGAGATTGATGGACTGGTCTTGAATGCTGCAAATAATCCTAAGGTTGAAGAGTTAAAAGGTAAAAATTTTAGTAGATTAGAAAATTTTCCTTTAGAAGATTGGCTGCAAGACATTAAAGTAGGATTAACTGGTTCATTTTTATGTGCAAAGCATTTTGGAAAATTAATATCTAATAATTCAAAAGGAGGCTCAATTGTTGTTATCTCATCTGACTTAGGTCTAATAGCTCCTGATCAATCTCTTTATAAAAAAGAAGGCCTAAAAGAAGAATTACAAAATGTTAAGCCTATATCCTATTCAGTAGTAAAAACTGGAGTGATAGGCTTAACAAGATACCTCTCGACCTATTGGGCTCATAAGAATGTTAGATGTAATGCTATATGCCCCGGTGGAGTTGAGAATGGTCAATCTCAAGAATTTTTAAGAGAAATTTCTACTCGAATTCCTCTTGGAAGAATGGCCAGTCAAGATGAGTATCAGGGAGTTTTAGTATGGATGCTTAGTGAAGCTTCCTCCTACCTCAATGGAGCAATTATTCCAGTAGATGGAGGAAGAAGTGCGATATAAAGGAGCGGAATTTTGAAGGGCGTCATAGCTTTAATACCAGCACGGTCTGGCTCTAAAGGTCTTCCAGATAAAAATATTAAACTTCTGAGTGGCAAACCATTATTAAATTGGTCAATTGAAACTTGTTTGCAATCTAAAAGAATTGATAGAGTTATGGTTTCTACTGACTCAGAAGAATATGCCGACATTGCCTTGCATGCAGGGGCAGAGGTTCCGTTTTTGAGGCCTAGTGAAATTTCCCAAGATCATTCAACTGATAAAGATTTTATAGTTCATGCTTTAGATTATCTGAAGACCCGAGACCAGCTGCCAGAATATGTTGTCCATATAAGGCCTACAACTCCTATAAGGGAATCAAATCTCGTAGATAAGGCAATCTTGGCTTTCATTAATTCTTCTAATGCCACTTCATTGAGATCTGTGCATGAAATGCCAGAATCAGCGTATAAAACATTTGAGATCTCTCCAGGAAATTTTCTGATCCCTCTTGCAGCAGGAAAAAACAACGATGAATCTAACAAAGCTCGACAAAGCTTTCCTATCACTTATTCTGCTAATGGTTATGTGGATGTCCTTTCGACTAAATTCATAAATAATTTTGATCTTATTCATGGAGATAGGATAATGCCGTTTATGACGCCATATACTTTAGAAATAGATACACATGAAGATTTCAATATTATCGAGACTGTTATTTCTCGTAAAGCAAATCATAATATTAAAAAAAATTAATAGGAGAATAAATATTGGCTTCTTATAATTTTTCATTAGATCCAGTTGAGGTTCCTGGAGTTGATACAAAGCATAGGAAAATTAATTCAAAAATTCCTGCACCTGGTACAAAAGAGATTCTATCTAGATTAGATCGGGTAGAGTCTAGGTCAATGCATGGACAGCTACCAATAGTCTGGGATACAGCTGAGGGATTTAATGTATATGACAAGTTGGGCAATTGCTGGATTGATTTTACATCAGGGATTTTCTTCTCAAACGTTGGGCACTCAAACCAAAGAGTATCTAAAGCTTTAAAAAAATCAATAGATAAACCTTTAATAGGATGTTACGCATACCCAAATTCTGCAAGAGCAGATTATTTAGAAAAATTATTAGATTTTGCTGGAAGCTCTTTTGAAAAAGGATTCTTGTTATCGGCTGGAACTGAAGCAACCGAAGCTGCATTGAAATTGATGCGTATGAATGGAATAAAGGAAGGAAAAAAGAAATTAGGCATTATATGTATTGAAAATAATTGGCATGGAAGGACATTGGGTGCCCAGATGCTTAGTAGTAATATCTCTCAGAAAGAATGGATAGGCTATCAAGATCCAGATATTCATCATATTCCATTTCCCTACCCATGGGATCTAAATGAAAAATCAGGTAAAGATTTTCTTTTAGAGGGAATAGACAAGTTACAAGATAGAGGTATTGACATGAGTACGGACATCTGTGGTTTTATGCTTGAAACTTTTCAAGGTTGGGGGGCGGTTTTTTATCCAAGAGAATTTGTTCAAGAAATAAGAAATTTATCTTACGAAAATAAAATTCTTCTTACTTTTGATGAAATGCAATCAGGATTCGGAAGAACAGGTAAGGCATTCGGCTACGAGCATTATGATGTTGAAGCTGATCTGATTTGTTGTGGTAAAGGAATGGGAGGAGGCGTACCTCTTTCAGGAGTTTTAGGAAAGAAAGAGGTGATGGATTTACCTGAGATTGGAAACATGAGTAGTACTCATTCAGCTAATCCTCTTGTTTGCTCAGCCGGATTAGCAGTCCTAGAAGAAATAAGAGAAGAAAATCTTATTGAAGAGACTAAAAGAAAAGGAGAGATATTATTCTCTAAACTAAATAAAATTAAAGAGTCCCATCCTAATAATATTTCTTATATACTTGGAAAAGGTCTCATAGCATCAATTCTATTTAAAAAAATAGATGGTTCTGTAGATATTATTACGCCAAGCAAATGTTCTGAACTTTGTATGCAGAAAGGTTTACTAGTTGTTCATACAGGAAGGGAATCTATAAAAATTGGACCCCCGTTAAATATTAGTGACGCAGCCTTGGCCGAAGGCATAGAGGTGTTGAGTGAGTCTATAAAGCAAACTCTATCATGATGAAAGCAACGATAAGGCACACAGGTATAGTAGTTAATAACCTGCAAAAATCTTTAGATTTTTGGTGTAATGATTTAGGATTTCAAGTTATAAGAAAGATGGATGAATCCGGTACGCAGATTGATTCCATACTTGGCCTTAAGGGAGCGAAACTTACAACAGCTAAATTAGGTGATAAGAATGGAAATCAGATTGAGCTATTGAAATTCCATTCTCACCAAAATAAATCTACTTGGAAAGGAAATACTTATACAACAGGCTTGACTCATATTGCTTTAAATGTAGACAATCTCTCAGATTTACACCTACACTTATGCAATCTCGGATATAAATTCAATGTTGAACCTCAAGTATCAGTTGATGGTCTTGTAAAAGTCACATATATGCATGGCCCTGAGGGGTTATTACTAGAATTAGTGGAAACAAATTAAATGAATGATTCTAAAAAATTAGATTATGTAGATGTTGTTTATAATGAAGATGATAGGCCTTTAACCGACTATCCTTCTAAGTTAACAAAATACCTTTTTGATAGGTATGAGATTAATAAGTCTGATAAGCTCTTAGACATTGGATGTGGAAGAGGTGAATTCTTAAAGGGTTTTATAGATTGTGGCGTAAAAGGTCATGGTGTTGATCAATCAAATTCTTCTCAAAAGCTTATACCAGAAGCAGATCTAAGGATCGCCAACCTTGCGGAAGACCATTTGCCTTTTGAAGATAATTATTTCGATGTAGTCTTCTCTAAATCTGTTATTGAGCACTTCTATAATCCTGAGATTTTAGTTGAAGAAATCTTTAGAGTTTTAAAACCTGGCGGTTTAGTCATAACTATGTGCCCAGATTGGGAGTACAATTATAGAATCTATTTTGAAGATTACACTCACAGGACTCCATTTATGTCAGAGTCACTAAGAGATATATTATTCATTCATGGATTCGAGAATGTTTCTGTAGAAAAATTTAGGCAATTACCAATTATTTGGAGATTTAAATTTTTTGTAATTCTAGCTGAAATTACAAGATTGATTATTCCTAGAAAATTAAAGAACTTTAAATGGGTAAGATTTTCTAAGGAGATTATGTTACTTTCTTCAGCAAATAAACCATACTAGAAACATTGGACATAGAACAGAAAATAGGTTTTATGCAAGGAAGACTCTCTCCTCTCATAGATGGGAAAATACAAGCTTTCCCTTCTGATAATTGGAAAAATGAATTCCAAATTGCAAATTCAGCTAGATTTAGGATAATAGAATGGACCTTAGACGATCATAATTTTCAAAACAATCCTCTTCTAACTTCTTTTGGCCAGAAGGAAATAAAAAAT
>Ga0114993_10004110_pt1 | contig 14665 bp, 13 predicted proteins | sample ArcticOcean_MG_C_FD_87042 | JGI IMG/M metagenome (GOLD analysis project Ga0114993, IMG submission 87042) | Marine microbial communities from western Arctic Ocean - ArcticOcean_MG_CB2_150 | ecosystem: Environmental > Aquatic > Marine > Oceanic | place: Arctic Ocean: Canada Basin | collected...
ACGAGCATCAACGCCATCCCGCAGAAAGCTTGGATAGAGGTCGAGGTGCGAAGCCAATCGCTGCCGAAGCTGGAGTGGTTGACCAGAGAGATTAGAGAGGAAACAGAGGCAGCGGTGGCCGCGGCGAACGAGCGCACCAATGGGCGCAGCAAAACCGGGCTGAGCGTGGAGGCGCCCGGCCTGCCGGTGATACCAACCCTGACGCACGGCTCGTGCGCGTAGCTGCGGCTGCCAAGAACGCCGTTCTGGAGCTGTCTGTCTCGTCCACGGACGCCAACATACCCATGGCGCTCGGCATCCCCGCCATCACGATCGGGGCAGAGGGCCAGACCGGGCTGGCCCACACAATATAAGGAGTGGTATCGGAATCGGGCGTGGTCCGAGGGGGTGGTGCGCGCGCTGATCACCCTCCTCCTGGCGGCCGGGACCGAGTAGGAAAGGAAGCTTCGGTCAGCTGTCCCCCGAGACCTCCGAGTGATCGGCCACGCTCAGGCGGCCTTTGACCCTCCGCACCAGCACCCGGCTACCAAGAAGCGAGTCGTGGAGGTCGGCACCCTCGACCGTGCTCCCCTCGCCCACGATCACGTCGCGCAGTCTGGAGTCGGTGATCCGGCTGCCGCGGCCCACCGTCACGTTAGGGCCGATGCGGCCGCCGCGTACGTACGCACCCTCTTCGATGAGCACCGGCTCCACCAGCTCCGTGCCCCCCACGCTGGCCCCAGGTGCAACGCCTCCGTGCCCGCTTTCCAGCAGGTGCCTGTTGGTCTCCAGCAGGGTTTCGGGTTTTCCGCAGTCATACCACCCCTCGACCGGCGCGATCAGGAGCTGCGAGCCGTGGTCCACCATGTATTGGAAGGCATTGGTCAGGAAGTACTCGCCGCCTGGCTCGGGAGCGCCGCCGAGCGTGTCGTGGAGGCCTTCGAACAGGAGGGCGAAGTCGCGGATATAGTAGAGACCAATGTTGGCGAGCTTGGACACCGGCGTCTTCGGCTTCTCGACGATCCGCTCCATGGTGAGGTCGCTCCGGGTGATGATGACGCCGAAGCGCTGATAGTCCTCGACCTCTTTGGCCCAAATCACACCTGCGTACTCGGGTCCCAGGGACTTCACCAGGGACAAGTCCGCGTCGAAGATAGTGTCCACGAAGAGGATCAGGAGGTCCTCGTCCGCCCAGGGCTCTGCCAGCTTGACCGCCCCGGCTGTCCCGTCCAAAACTTCCTGCACGACGTAATGAGCCTCGAGCTCGGGGTACTCCGCCTCGATGAAGTCGCGGATTACGTCCCCAAGATAGCCCACGATGAATACCACTTCGCGGACCCCGAGCTCGATCAGATCGTCCAGGATGTAACTCATCACCGGACGCCCTCCTACCTTCACCAAGGGCTTGGGGGTAATGTGGGTGTGGGGCCGAAGCCGAGTGCCCTTCCCAGCCAACGGGATGATCGCCTTCATGGAACTCCATCTAGGGAGAGGGTGAGAGTGTCGGCCAACGTTACCGGGCAGACGCCCCGCTGCAAGGGAGACGTTAGATGAAGCGCACGATCCCATGGAGCATCGCTTTCGCGCTAGCCGCCTGCGCACCCGCCAAGGCCCAGGAAGCGCCGGAGCTTTTCTTGATCGTGACGGGAGGCGGAGAGGCCCGCATCGCGACCGACCGAGCCCGCCTCGATTTCATGGTGGAGACCCAGGCCGCCACCACCCAAAATGGGGATCGGATGGACCGAGTGATTAAGACCCTTCGAGTTGTTGGCGGCACCACCGTGACGAGTGGAGACAGGAGGCTATAGTCTTTCCCCTGTCTACCGGCAACCCAACCGGAACCAGAGCGAGGCCCCGACCATCGAAACCTATCGCGCAGTCAACCACGTGCGCGTGCACGCCGACGACCTGGACCGGGTTGGCGGGCTGATCGACGCGTCGATCACCGCCGGCGCCAATCGCACCGCCGGCCTAACCTTCGAAGCCAGGGATCCCGAGACGGTGGCGGAAGCGACGGGGGTCGACCTCAGGATACCGCTCGATGTCCAGACCAGCGCGGACCTTGGGGTTACGCCTCGCATGCCGATGTACCGGACCATGGAAACGGCCCAGATAGCAGCCCCCACGCCGGGCGAGCAGGTCGTGCGCGCCAACGTCACCACCCGGTACCAGCTGCTGGCGCGGTGACACGTATGCCCTGGGGTGCTACCCGCTTGAGGGGCCTGTCGAGAGGCCTAACCAGGAACCGGGCTGAGACCGATCCTTGCTCACCCGACCCACGTTTGCGCGGGCGCACCTACGCGATCTCGTTCGATCAGGTTTGGAACGCCGCGCTTGCGCTGTCCGGAGGGCAGCTGCCACGATGGAGTGTCTCATCGGCAGACGACGGAGGAGGGATCATTCGAGCACGGGTGCGCGCGCGCCTCCTCCGCCACGTGGACGACGTACGAATCGCGGTGATCCTGGACGAGAACGGCCAGACTCGGGTGGACATGGCCTCCGCGTCCCTGCTACGCAAGCGGGACCTGGGCACCAACGCTCGGCACATCCATCGCTTCCTGCGAGCGCTGGACGCGAAGCTGGGGGCTACTCATGCCCTGATACTGGACGCGACGCGCGAGGCACAATTCTCGGCCTGATCTGTCGTCGCGCGCGTTGGCCGCTTCCTTTCAGGGGCTATGTTCCGCGACGATGTCTGCCATGCGACGCTTCCTCCCCACGCTGATCCTGATGGCCGGCCTCACCGCCTGCCGCACCGAGGCTCCTCCCCAAGGAACCGACGACGCGGCATCCCCGGAGCCCGGCGCCGCCGGAAACCTCCAGGGACAGGTGTACGAGCGGACAGTGGTGTTCATCACTTCGGTAGGCGACAGCACCCTGATCGTGCCTTGGCAATTCAGCGCCCGCACCAGGCCGGGCGGGGTAGCCCGGACTGCGCGGGCCTGGCTCGCCCGCGGGGGGGAATGGGAGCCCTTCCTCCAGGAGAGTTGGGAGACCCCGCCTACCCGGGTGCCGTGGCGGCTCCACCCACGTGGACGGCTCCGCCTGGTCGTGGGAGAGGGAGAGGCGCTGGAAGCGCTACTGTTCGAGGAAGGACTCCGCCGCCTCGAGGTGGAGATCGGGGGCACGCGCACGGAATGGAGTGGCTCACAGGGCGAGACGTTCACTATCGCGGACGGCACAGCAGTCCTGTCGGAACGACGCCTGCCTGGCCTCGTGCTGGATCTCGCGCGCGCGCACCGGGGCGGGTCGCCTCATGCGGGCGACTGGGTGTTCCTCATCTCCGGTGATTCGGTACAGGTGGTTCTGTCCGGGACGGACGAGACGGCGGCCACAGTGGGCACGTTAGAGGGATGGGCGCGACTACAGGACTCGCGCGAGATCCTCTGGCGGGACGTCAATTTCTCGTGGGCTGAGACCCGTGCCTTTGAGGAGGCTCGCCGCGAGGTGCCGGTCCGCTGGAGCCTGGCCACTGGCGATGGCGAGATGAGCGCGGATCTCGAGGTGAAGACGGCTCACATCGAAGCGGGCGAAGGCGAAGGTCCGCTCCTGCCGGTTTCAGCCTTGCTCGAGGTGGCAGGCAATCTTCGGATCGGGGAGGCCACGTTTTCGGTGCAGGGGCTGGTTCGGCACAGACAGCGGTGAGCGGGACAGCAGTTGATGCGAGGCGTCAGCGGGCCTGGAACACCTCCACCGCCATCAGGACAACCCCCACGGACAAGATGATCGCGACGGCGTTCGTGCCGAGCGCTACCAGCGAGACTACGCTCCAAAATACAATATGGGTGAAGACGTATCCCCCGGGCACTAGGTCTCGCATCGGTTCCTCGCCTGCTCGTGTGGGACGGCGTGCTGCTCCCCAGTCAGTCCATCGAGCCGGGACTAGCCCCTCCATCCTCGGCCCGCTTTCTGATCTGCGCAAGGTAGCCAGGCTCGATGTCCAATAAATTGCAAAGCTTGCGCATCAACTGCTCTTCCCGGGCCACCAACTCACCGTCGGCGTACACGATCCCCCACATGATCTCAACCAGGACCATCTTCTGGCCCTTGGAATAGTGCTCCCGGATCAGGCTGGTGAACTGCCATAGGTCCACCGCCTCCGCCCGCTCCTTCTCCGCCAAGGTGAGGAGCTCCTCAGACTGCACGGCGTCCAATCCGAACTGATGCCGAACGGCGGAGCGAAGATGGGCCCGCTCAGGCTCTGTGAAGTCATCGTCTGAATGGGCCAACTCGAGCAGGATCGCGCAGGCCGCAAGGCGGGTGTCTCGGTTGCGGACCGCCGGATTGGGCGAATCGGGAGACATCGACGAGTGGAAGAACGACTTGATGCTGTCGAGCATCACGGCTCTCCTGTTGACTGAACGCTCCGCCTCGGCGAAAGCTACCACAGTGCGCTTGGCTTTTGTACGTCTTTTTCACCATCGGACCATGATCGGAACCGTCTCTCGACACCGCGGGTAGCTCGCGCAACCCCTCGCTCGATCCCTAGCACAGTCCATCTATGGGTGCAGGCACCCCCAGCAACCATCAGGAGGAGACTCTCGGGAAGGCGTACGACGCCCGCCTCATGCGTCGCCTTCTCCGCTACCTCCGGCCATACAGACTCCCTGTGGCAGGAGCGCTGCTCATGCTGCTGGCCGGCGCTGCTGCGGAGATCGCAGGCCCCTGGCTCACCAAGATCGCGATCGACCAGGCGATCCCGGAGGGAGACCTGCGCCTTCTCACCCTCCTCGGCGCCGGTTACCTCGGTGCCAGCCTACTCACGTTCGTGCTTCAGTACCTGGACGAAATCCTGACCACCTGGCTCGGCCAAGCGGTCATGTATGACCTCCGGACCGAGATCTTCAGCAAGCTGCAGAGGGCCGATCTGCGCTACTACGACCGCAACCCGGTCGGCCGCCTCATGACCCGCATCACCAACGACGTGGAGACCCTGAGCGAGCTGTTCAGCTCGGGCTTGGTCACGGTGTTTGGCGACCTGTTCACTCTCTTGTTCATCGTGGTGGTGATGCTGCGCATGGACTGGAAAATGGCGCTGGTTACCTTCGCGGTACTGCCTTTCGTCTTCGTAGCCGCCTTCCTATTTCGGGCCAGGATACGGGAGGTGTATCGGGACATCCGGGTGCGCGTGGCGCGGATCAACGCCTATCTGCACGAGCGCATAACGGGGGTGCGCGTGGTTCAGCTCTTCAACCGAGAGGTGGCCGATGCCCGCACACACGAGGAGATCAACGACCGTTACCTCGAGGCGCACCTCAGGTCCATCACCTATTACGCCGTCTTCTTCCCGATCATCGAGGTGTTCACGGCCATCGCTGTGGCCTTGATCATCTGGTACGGCGGCGGGGAGGTCATCCGGGGCACGGTGACGGTCGGCGTGGTGGCGGCCTTTCTCCAATACGCGCGCCGCTTTTTCCGCCCTATTCAGGACCTGTCAGAGAAATACAATCTCCTCCAGGCCGCGATGGCATCCTCAGAGCGGGTGTTCCGCCTCCTCGATCGCGACGAGGAGATCCGCGATCCCGAGCCAGCCGTTGCGCTGGGATCGACGACCCGGGGAGAAATAGAGTTCCGTGAAGTCTGGTTCGCGTACGGGCAGCGCGACAGCGGAGAGCCCGACTGGGTGATCAAGGGCCTCTCCTTCCGCACCGCCCCGGGGGAAAAGGTGGCGATCGTGGGTCACACCGGTGCCGGCAAGACGACGATCATCAATCTCCTGATGCGATTCTACGACACACAGAAAGGGGAAATCCTCCTCGACGGAGTGCCCATTCGAAAGCTCAAACTCGATGACTTACGCTCACGCATCGGCTTGGTCCTCCAAGACGTCTTCCTGTTCAGCCAGGACGTCCGCTATAACGTCCGTCTGGGCGCACCCCTGAACCACGACGAGGTGGTCACCGCCGCCCGTCGCGTCGGAGCCGACCGCCTGATCCGCCGGCTACCGAAGTCCTACGATCAACCTCTCGGCGAGCGCGGCATCTCACTCTCGGTTGGCGAACGTCAACTGGTCTCTTTCGCCCGCGCACTCGCGTTCGATCCGCCCATTCTGGTACTCGACGAAGCCACTAGCTCTGTGGATTCTGAGATCGAAACCCAGATCGAGCAGGCCACCGACGAGCTGCTCCAGGGGCGCACCAGCCTGGTCATAGCACATCGTCTCTCCACCGTGCAGAGAGCGGACCGGATTCTGGTCCTGCACCACGGGGAACTGCGGGAGCAGGGCAGCCACCAGGAGTTGCTGGATCAGGACGGCCTGTACGCACGCCTGCACGGGCTGCAGTTCGCGCGTTCCCCCGCCGGGGGTCGGCGGGACTCTCGTCAAGGTAGTTGAGTGTCCCTTCTCCGAGGACCTCGAGGCAGCGGGAAGTGAACGGATAGAGCTCCTGGTCCACCCATTCCGGGACCCAAACTTACTCGTCAGTCATGAGCGCAGTGCGCTAAAGGATCAATACGCTCGGAGCGAGGGATCGACCTCTTCACGCCACCTGAGCACCCCCCCCTTCAAGTTCAGCAGGTGTCCGAAACCCCGTTCCCGGAGCTGTAGCAAGGCCTTGCCGCTACGAGCACCCGATCTGCAGTAGAGGACCACCTCGCTCGCGGGATCCAACTCGTCCGCGCGATCGAGGAGATCGCGCAGGGGGATCAAAACCTGGCCCACCTCCGGCAGATCCGCGATGGCTGGCTCGTGTGGCTCCCGCACGTCCACCAGGACGAGGGGATCCTTCCTATCGAGCCGTGCCTTCAGCTCGGTCGGCGTGATCTCGGGAATGGCGGGAACGTCGTCGCTGCTCGTCTGCATCGGCCTGGTTCCTGTAGGGACAGGACCGGCGCCCGGCCGGCCCTGCGAGGAGCGTGCACTATCGATCGCGGATCAACTCGGTGAGCAGGTCGGCGGTTCGGCCGGCCGCACCGAGATGGGCTTCAATATAGCGGCTGGCGGAAGCGCCGGAGACGGCCCGAGCATCGGCATCTTCGAGCCAGCCCTCGAGCGCTGAAACCGCTTCATCCACATCCCGTACGACACGCCCCCCCCCCCACGCCAACAACTCGCCAGCCGCTCGAGCGTTGCGGTGGCGAGGCCCGAACAGCACCGGCAGGGAGGCCGCGGCCGGCTCGAGCACCGAGTGCAGCCCGTGTCCGTGGAATCCGCCCCCAACCCAGGCGACGTCACCGACCGTGTACAGCTCGGCCAGCACACCGACCCGGTCCACGACCACGAGGTCCGCGTCACCACAGGCGCCGACCGACTCGACCTGGCCCAACCGTGCGCTCCGCCATCCTTCTCGCTTCACTCGGACCTCTAACGCCCGCACCGCTTCCTCACCCGGCTCGTGGGGAGCGATCACTGCGCGGAGGGAAGGGTGGTGCCGGCGCACCGCGACGAGGGCGGGCACGAGCACGGTCTCGTCAGAAGGCCACGTGGAGCCGGCCACAACCGTCGGACGGCGGGGCGTGGCGAACGGGCGCAAGTACGGAGCGGCCGGCTCGACAGCCCGCACGCGCTGGGCGGCCGAGTCGATTCCCGGGTCTCCGGTGACGTAAGTCGTATTCGCAGCTGCGCCGAGACCGATCAGCCGCCCGGCGTCGTCGGCTCCGACGGCCGCCACCAGCTCGAGACGGGAGAGGGTCGGCCGGAGCACAGAGCGCGCCGGCCACCACAACCGTGAGGCTCCGGGCGGGAGAGTGGCCGCCACCAGCGCAGTCGTGGCACCCGCAGTCCGCGCAGCCGCCGCCAGCACCGGCCAAACCTCGGTCTTGGTGAACGCCAGCACGTCGGGCCGCACCGCCGTCACCGACCGACCGGCCTCCTGCGGGGTGTCCCACGGGAGCGGTCCCGCGACATCTGCGGACAGACGGACGGCGAGTCCCTCGGCCGAGGGAGAGAAGTGTGTAAACACGATCTGGAAGTCGCTCCGACGCTCGCGCACAGCCTCGACCACGGCCATCGCTTGCAGCCCCTCTCCCACCGAAGGCGCGTGGATCCAGAGGAGAGGACGGCTGAGGTCGCGGTGCACGCGAGCCCATTCCGTCAGACGGTCACCGGCGTACCGCCGAGCGCGGACTGCTCGCGCCAGCTTGGAGTCGCCGCGTCCGAGGGTGGGGGCTGCCAACCACGCAGCCCGACTGAGGGAGCGATAGATGCGCTCGGTGAAGGACACGAGCGGAAGCATAGACCGGGGCCTCGGGGCCCACAACGCTATCCGCCGTGCGCCGGGCACTGCGGGAGGGCAATCCAGGGCCGTAGCCGGGTAACTGAAAGGGAGTCGACCACCCTCCTCCCTTGGGCTCCATTCGTCCGCCATGCGCCGTCTCGCACCCGTTATCTTCGTCGTCCTCACCGCGTGCTCGCCGCTGTATGTGCTGAAGGCGGGCATCGCAGAAGCACGCATCCTGAGGGCGCGGCGCCCTATCCCCGAAGTAATCCTCGATTCCACCACGGACGAGCGCACCAGGGGGATGCTCGTGCTGGCCATGGATGCGCGCACGTTCGCAATCGAGCGACTGGGACTGGACGTGGGCGAGTCCTACACCTCGTTCACGCAGCTCGACTCCGATACGCTCGCACACATCCTCTCAGCCGCCCGGCGAGATCGGCTCGAGCCCCGGACGTGGTGGTTCCCCGTGGTGGGCCGCTTCCCCTACAAGGGGTTCTTCGACCTGGATGACGCGCTGACGTCCCAGCAAGAGCTGGAGGACGATGGGTGGGACACCTACCTCCGCCCCACGGCGGCTTTCTCGACGCTGGGGTGGTTCAAGGACCCGCTCCTCTCGACGCTGCTCAGGCAAGACGACGTCGACCTGGTCGAGACCATCCTCCACGAGCTTTCCCACAACCACCTGTTCGTCAGCGGCCAGGCGATGTTCAACGAGAGCTTCGCGACGTTCGTGGGACGAGTCGGGTCTGCCGAATTCTTCTGCACACGACAGAGTTGTGGCCCCGACACCGTGAAATGTGTATGCGCGCGCGCCCGGTGGAGAGATGAAATACGGTTCTCGCGTTTCCTCGACGAACTTGTGGACGAACTCGTCGCCGTCTACGCCAGCACAGACCTCACAACGGAAGAGAAGCTGCGCGACCGAGCGGCACTGTTCGCCGACTCCCAGCGCCGCTTTCGCACCGACGTGCAGCCCATCTTCGAGGCCCAGACGTTCAACAGCTTTCTCTCCACGCCGCTCAACAACGCCACCCTCCTGTCCCGCATGGTCTACTACCACCGCCTCTACGACTTCGACGCCCTGCTGCAGGCCCACCAGGGAGACCTCGGGGGCGCGGTGGCAGCCCTGAAGGCGAGAGCCCAGGACGTTCCCGACCCTTATACGCTCCTGCCCCAAGCCCCGCGCTGAAACCAAGCCAGCTACGGCTGCGCGCCGTAACGTCGGTCCGTTGTACCGCTTTCGGCGCGTGCTTAGGTTTCAGATTCTCAAGGAGTTCGACCTTTCAGGCCGTTTTAGGCCCTCCCGACGAGCGATGGAAAACGGAAACACCGAGAACTACTCCCACTCCGCCATAGAGCAGAAGTGGCAGGATCTCTGGGAAGAGCGGGGAACGAACAGCTACACCCGGGACGAGCTCGGGGAAGCTGGGCGACCCTACTACAACCTGATGATGTTCCCCTACCCCTCCGCGGAGGGGCTCCACGTGGGGAATATCTACGCCTTCACCGGAGCCGATGTACACGGGCGCTTTCGCCGGTTGACTGGTGAGAACGTCTTCGAACCGATCGGCTTCGACGCGTTCGGGATCCATTCCGAGAATTTTGCGCTGAAGCAGGGGGTCCATCCCATGGACCTCATCCCGTCCAACATCCGCAACTTCACCCGTCAGCTCCGGCGCATCGGAGGCATGTTCGACTGGACCCACTCGGTCGACACCACCGACCCGTCATACTACAGATGGACCCAGTGGATCTTCCTCCAGCTCTTCAAGGCGGGCCTGGCGGAACGCAAAGAGGGGCCGGTCAACTGGTGCCCGTCGTGCAAGACCGTGCTTGCCAACGAACAGGTGATAGCGGGGCGCTGCGAGCGCTGCGAGACACCGGTCGAACAGCGCCGCATCGCGCAGTGGTTCTTTCGTATCACAGCATACGCAGAGCGGCTACTCGACCACCTGGACTGGCTGGACTGGTCCGGGAGCACTCGGAAGGCTCAACAGAACTGGATCGGCCGGAGCGAGGGCGGAGAGCTGCGCTTCCCCGTACTACCGGCCGGGACCAGCGGGGGGGCGAGCTCCGCGTCTGAAGTTCTCGAAGGCCTGATGATCCGGGTCTTCACGACCCGCCCAGACACCGTGTTCGGGGCTACCTATATCGTGCTCGCTCCCGAACATCCCATGGTGGAAGAAGTCACCGATCCGGAACGCCGGAACGAGGTCGATGAGTATCGGGCACGGGCCGCGCGCAAGGACCTGGTGGCGCGCAAGGTCGAGAGCAAGGAGAAGAGCGGGGTCTTCACAGGCACCCTCGCCCTGAATCCTGCCACCGGCACCCCCATCCCCGTTTGGATCGCCGACTACGTACTGATGGAGTACGGCACCGGTGCGATCATGGCCGTGCCTGGCCACGACCAGCGTGACTTTGATTTCGCACACGCGTTCGGCTTGCCCGTGATCCGCGTGGTGGCGGGACCCAAGGACGACGCCGCGACCCCACTCGACGAGGCCTACGAAGGCGATGGCGTGATGGTGAACTCGGGCGAATTCGACGGGCTCGATGTGGTCGAGGCCAAACGGAGCATCGTCGAGAGGCTGGCCGAGCAGCAGCTCGCGGAAACTCGGGTGAATTTCCGACTGCACGATTGGTGCATCTCGCGGCAGCGCTACTGGGGCCCTCCGATCCCGATCATCCACTGTGAACGGTGTGGGCCCGTGGCGGTACCCGAAGACCAGCTGCCAGTGGTACTGCCGCGCGTGGTGAACTTCAAACCCGACGACAGTGGTGTGAGCCCGCTGGCGCGGGACGAGGAGTGGTACCGTACTCGATGCCCCACGTGCGATGACCCGGCGCGCCGAGAGACCGACGTCTCCGACACGTTCCTCGACAGCGGTTGGTACTTCCTCCGCTATCCGTCGAGCGACTTCGGCGACCGACCTTTCGATGCTGAGATCACCCGCAAGTGGTTGCCGGTCGAAACGTATATCGGCGGCAACGAGCACGCCGTACTGCACCTGATGTACAGCCGCTTCCTCACCATGGCGCTGCACGACCTTGGGCATCTCGACTTCGAAGAGCCCTTCACGAGGTTTCGCGCCCATGGCCTGATCGTCCGGGAAGGCGCGAAGATGTCCAAGAGCAAGGGGAACGTGGTCGTCCCGGATCCCATCATCGAAAAGTACGGAGCCGACACATTCCGCCTCTACCTGATGTTCCTCGGGCCTTTTGAGGTTGGCGGCGACTACCGCGACGAGGGCATCCAGGGACCCTACGGCTTCTTGCACCGCTTGTGGGATACCGCGCTCTCGGCGACCGATGCTCCCGCCGACCCGGAGGTCGAGGGGAAGCTCCACCGTACCATTGGGCAGCTCACGCAACAGTTGAGCGAGCTTCAGTACAACACTGCTGTTGCTGCCATGATGGAATATCTGAACGTCCTCCGCACGGGGGGCCGGAAGGCCGCGCGCGCCGAGGTCGAGCCACTGGTGGTGTTGATCGCACCGTTTTGTCCACACATTGCCGAGGAGCTCTGGGAGCGGCTCGGTCACGAAGGCAGCGTGTTCGACGGTGCACACTGGCCAACCTGGGACGAGGACAAAGCTCGTGAGGACCAGATCCAGATCGCAGTGCAAGTGAACGGACGCCTAAGGGCAACGGTAGCCATGGTCCGGGGAGCTACCCAGGACACGGTAGAGGAGATCGCCCGGAGCGACGAGAATGTGGCGCGCCATCTCGACGGGGCGCAGATCCGCCGTGTTGTATACGTTCCAGAGAGGCTCGTTAATTTCGTCCTCTAAGCGCGACCGCAGAGTAACCAGATGACCTTGCCACCTCGTCCCGACCTGCGCCTCGAGCGCCTCATGATCGACAGCATCCGCGTCCTGACGATGGACGCGGTGCAACGGGCCGGTTCAGGCCACCCGGGAACCCCGATGGCGCTGGCCCCACTCGGGTACGCCCTGTGGATGCGTCACCTGCGCTACAACCCCACCAACCCGAAGTGGATGGACCGTGACCGCTTCGTCTTGTCGGCGGGGCACGCATCCATGCTCCTGTACTCGTTGCTCCATTTGACCGGCTACGATCTCTCGCTCGAAGAGCTGATCAATTTCCGCCAGTGGAGTACGCGCACCCCTGGACACCCGGAGGTGCACCTCACTCCCGGGGTGGAAGCCACCACCGGACCACTGGGACAGGGGGTCGCCAACTCGGTCGGCATGGCGATGGCGGAGCGCTGGCTAGCGCACCGGTTCAACCGTTCCGACCACTCGATCGTCGATCACCGCACCTGGGTGCTTTGCTCGGATGGCGACCTGATGGAAGGAATAAGCCATGAGGCGGCCGAGCTGGCGGGACATCACCGCCTGGGCAAGCTCGTTTGGATGTTCGATGACAACCGCATCACGATCGAAGGTTCTACCGCGCTGTCCAGCTCCACTGACCAGGAGCAGCGCTTCACCGGCTACGGGTGGCGAGTGCTTCGCGTCGAGGACGGCAACGACGTGACTGCGATCGACTCCGCGCTCGCCGCTGCGGGCCGTGAGCAAGAACGTCCCACACTGATCATCGTGCGGACCGAGATCGCGTGGGGCAGCCCCAACAAGGCTGGCCACCACTCCGCCCACGGAAGCCCTCTGGGCCAGGATGAAGTGCGCGCGACCAAGCAAGCGCTGGGCTACCCCTCGCTCGAGCCTTTTTATCTCGAGCCAGAAGCGGTGAGCGCCTGGCGCGTTGCGCGGGAGCGCGGGCAACGTATGGAGGGCGAGTGGCGGGAGCGTCTGGACTCCTATCGTTCCGCTCACCCCGACGCAGCGGCGGAGCTGGAGCGCTTGGCCCAGGGACGTCTCCCAGACGGCTGGGACGCTGAGCTTCCAGACCCTCGGGGCAAGGCGGACGCCACTCGGAACACCTCCGGCAAGACCATCCAAGCGCTGGCAGCACGCGTTCCCGAGCTGGTCGGCGGATCCGCGGACCTGGGCTCCTCCACAAAGACCGACATCGAATGCGCCGATAGTTTCCTGCCCACAACCCCGAGCGGACGCACGTTCCACTTCGGAGTGCGGGAGCACGCCATGGGTTCGATCATGAACGGCATGGCGCTACACGGGGGCCTAAGGCCGTACGGCGGCACGTTCCTAGTTTTCTCCGATTATATGCGGCCCGCCATCCGGCTGGCGGCGCTGTCCGAGTTACCCGTCACGTTCGTGTTTACGCACGACAGCATCGGCCTGGGCGAGGATGGACCAACACATCAACCCGTCGAGCATCTGGTGGCGCTGCGTGCGATCCCGAACCTCATGGATCTCCGTCCCGCCGACGCTGCCGAGACAGTCGAGGCGTGGAGAGCGGCGCTCCGGCGAACCGACGGACCGGCTTTCCTCTCCTTGACCCGCCAGGAACTCCCGGATCTGCGTGCTCCGGAAGTGGCTCCCGCCGATGGGCTGCATCAGGGTGGGTATGTGCTGATGGAGGCGTCAACAGCAGCCCCCGACGCGATTCTGCTGGCCAGTGGCTCAGAGGTAGGCATCGCGCTCGATGCTCGTATCGTGCTGGAGGAGGAGGGCATCGCAACTCGTGTGGTCAGCCTCCCGAGCTGGTATCTGTTCGCACGTCAGGGCGAGTCCTACCGCGAGGAGGTGTTGCCGCCCGAGGTGACCGTGCGCGTGGCGGTAGAGGCGGGTACGACGCTTGGATGGGAGCGGTGGACCGGTGCAGACGGTCGCACCGTGGGTGTCGATCGCTTCGGCGCGTCGGCACCCTATGAATTGTTGTACCAGGAGTTGGCGCTCACGGCCTCACGCGTTGCCGCCGTAGCCCGAGAATTGGTGGCAGCGCACCGCGTCAGTACGCTCAGACCACACGCCTAGGCGGCGAAGTCACGCGCTCCCAGAGGCAACGGCGGAACCCGGCGGACGCGAATGGCGCGGTCGACCCGCTGCACGATCGGTGACGGCGTGCACGTAACCGTCTGACATCGAGTTCGCTGCGCCCACCTGCGCCACGTGTGTCCGTGGCCCCTATCTCCGTCGAAGATCCCATCGGCAGCGTGAGCCATCTCATGGACAAACGTGCCCACGCGCTCGCGGCCACTTTTATGTAGCATGAGGTCCACGTTCAACGCGGTCTCGAGCACGACACGCTTGCCATCGCTGAGACCGGGGACCATCTAGCCGAGCCGGCTGTGGAAGCGGTTGCTCAGCCGCAGCGGCAGCGTGAGCGGCAGTCGGCCGTCGAACCTGATGTCGTTCAGGTACAGGTATAGGCGACGCACATACTGCTTCTGATCGTAGGTCGCGCAGCACGGTCCCGTATAGTCGGGCATCGACCGTCGTCGCCCCCGATTGAGTCGTCGATGAGCCATCCGCGCACTCCGAAGTGCAGGCCCGAGACCCGGCCATTGGCGCACGTGCCTCACGGCCTCGCGATACGCGGCCGTGTCCCTGTCGGCGCCGCGAACGATCACTACAAAAGCGTCGATGATGGAAGCAGGCGCACCGCGGTAGCATTCGTGCAGGTTGAGCACGGTGCCACCC
>Ga0114993_10004111_pt1 | contig 14665 bp, 15 predicted proteins | sample ArcticOcean_MG_C_FD_87042 | JGI IMG/M metagenome (GOLD analysis project Ga0114993, IMG submission 87042) | Marine microbial communities from western Arctic Ocean - ArcticOcean_MG_CB2_150 | ecosystem: Environmental > Aquatic > Marine > Oceanic | place: Arctic Ocean: Canada Basin | collected...
AAACGAATATCGCTTACAAGTCTAATCAAACCTGGAGATTCTAATGATGCAGCCTGATCTGAACCATACATAGTTCTATCCAAAGTGATGTGTCTTTCAATAGAGGTTGCACCTAGTAATACTGCCGTAACTGAAACCAAATATCCGGCTGTTTCATGTCCACTATAGCCAACTTTACATTTAAATTTTTTCTGTAGGGTTTCAATTACTTTTAAATTCGCTTCATCTAATTTCATTGGATAAGAGCTATGTGAGTGCATTAATTCAAATTTACATTTATGTTTTCTAAAAATTTTTACCGCTTTTTCAATTTCTTTCATCGTACTCATTCCAGTAGAAATAAAAGTATATTTTTTTTCTTCAGCAATTACATTTAATAATTTTTCATGAATTAACATTGCAGATGCAACTTTGTTATATTTTGTTTTAAATTTTCTCATTCGAATTTGACTATCTATATCCCAACAAGAAAGATACCATTTAATTTTCTTCTTCTTACAATAATCATTAATTATTTTATAATCTTTCATAGAAAATTCTAATCCTAATTTTTGTTCTCTTGTTGTTTCTCCCCATGGACTATTTCTTGGCGAATCTAATACTTCTTTTGCATAAATTTTTTCAACAGTTCTTTTTTGAAATTTTACTGCATCACAACCTGATGATACTGCAATGTCAATTAATTTTTTTACAATGTCTAAATTACCGTTATGATTAATGCCAATTTCTGCAACAATGAATGTCAATTAGATACTCCTATTTCATCTAGTATAAAATATGTCTATTAAATTTAATTGTTCTTTGGTTAATTGAATTAGTGTTACCATGTTGTCCAACCACCGTCTAAAACTACTGTAGAGCCTGTCATATAAGATGACTTACTACTACACAAAAATTCAATAATTCCATTTAATTCATCTTTTTTCATCATTCTACCTAATGGTGTTAATTTGTTATATTTTTTTTTAAATTCTTCATCTTGATTGTGTTCTACTCCTCCAGGTGCAACACAATTAACTCTAAAGTTTGGTGCTAGATGTGTTGCAAGAAATTTTGTTAAATTAATTACTCCTGCTTTTGAAACAGAATATGCTGTATGTTTATGTGCGCCATCATACAAATCTGGTCTTGCTGAAACAATTCCTGTACTTGCAGAAAAATTTATGATGGAACCTGATTTATTGTTCCTTGCAAATTCCCTACATACTGAAAATAATGATACCAAATTTACTTGTAGGATTTTTGAAAATGATTCTAATGTAATATCAAATAAAGTTCCTCTTTTTTGATTTTTTTCAACATGATCATTCATTGCAAAACAATTTACAAGACAATCTGCACTGTTATTCTTGAACCATTCTTTTACAAATAATTCATCAGTTAAATCATGACCTAATTCTAAATCGAGTTTCAAGATCTCAAATTTTTTTGATAAATATTTGCATAATTCATTACCAATTAATCCTTCTGAACCTGTAATAATCACTTTTTTTTTAGCCAATATCAGTAACGGTATTTTTTTTAAATTTATTGTTTGTTATCTATATATTCTAAATTATAAATTTACAAAATATTTTTTCACAAAAATGAGATATTTTTTACATGTTTTCACTGGGTCAACTTGAACTTCTTCTAAATCCTCTCTTGCTCCTTGAATTATCAAATCTTTTTCATAATTTATTTTTGCAAGTGATGTAAAAAATACATCAAAATCTACGTCCCCTTCTCCTAAAGTGACGGTATTACCGTGAAAAATTCTATCTTTAATATGAATATTAAAAATATGATCTTTTAATATTGATATTTCTAATTCAGGATCAAATCCATTTGAAATACTATTTCCAATATCATAATTGGCTTTAATGTATGGTGAATTAAATTTATTCAATAAATCATAAAATTGATCTGGAGGAAGATCTGTTTCTAGTGTAATTATAATTTTCTTTTTTTCTAATAAAGATATTATTGGTTTAAGATTATCAAAAATTTCATTTATTTTATTTGTTTTTAATAATGAAGATGAATCTACAAAAGGTAATTCGATTATTTTTATCCCAAGTTTAGAGCATTGATGAATTAGTTTCACTAAAACTTCAAAGTTTTTTTCAAGTTCATTTTTTGGTAAATCAAACAAAAGATTTTTCATAAAATAATCTGCACAGACTGAATGTATGTTTATTTTACTATTTTCAATATTTTTCCTCATTTCTAATACTCCTTTATCTGACATTATTGGATTTTCTAAAGAATCAAAAATCCATTCTATTAAATCATATCCTATTTCTTCTGCTTTACTAAATTCTTCTTTCCATTCTTTCATTGGAAAAGCTTGAATTTCATTATTTACGGGATTTGATAATCTTCCTTGCATGACTCCAATTTTATTTTTCATATAATTCAATTACCAAATATTGAAATATTATTGTATTTAGGTAAAAGTACTTGAATACTATACTGAGAAATAAATGTAGGAACATTAGCATTGTTTTGACTGATGTTGATTGTGTTTTAACTGATGGCGGAATGTATTATACTGAAAACGGGGATATAATGAAAAAATTTCATACTAGGGATGGGATGGGCGTATCATTACTCAGAAAGAAAAAAATTGCTACTATAATAATTACTAAAGAAAAAACAAAATTTGTAAAAAAATGGGCAAAAAACATGAATGTAGAAAAACTATATGATGGTATTCAAAAAAAGGAAGATCTTGTTATTAAAATTTGTAATAAATATAATGTAACTCTTCAAGAACTGGCATATATTGGAGATGATGTTAATGATTTGGAATTATTAAAAAAAGTTGGATTGTCTGCTACACCTGCTGATGGCATAACTGATGCAAAAAAAATATGTAATTATATTTGTAAATCTAAAGGGGGCGAAGGTGCATTTCGTGAATTAGCGGATTTAATACTTGAAACTAAGGCGTAATAAAATGGAAAAAAATTTAGAAAAAATTAATGAATTATTTATAGAAAGTTCAAATGTTATTTCAAAATCTAAAGTATTGTCTAAAAAAATTAATGATTCCATAAAATTAATAATATCATCTTTTGAACATAAAAATAAAATTTTGATTTTTGGTAATGGTGGAAGTGCTTCTGATGCACAACATATGGCTGCAGAATTTATTAGTAGATATTTACTTGAAAGATTAAGTTTACCTGCAATTGCATTAACTACCGATACATCAATTTTAACATCTATAGGAAATGATTATCATTTTGATAAAATTTTTTCGAGACAATGTGAATCTTTGGTTAATAAGGGAGATATAGTCATAGCAATTTCCACTAGTGGAAAATCCCAAAATGTAATTTTAGGAATTGAAGAAGCTAAGAGAAAAGGAGCTAAAATTATTAGTTTAACTGGAAATAATGGTGGCATTTTAAATCAAATATCTGATATTTGTCTTGAAATCCCTTCTAACGAAACTCCTAGAATTCAAGAAGGGCATCGAATTTTAATTCATATCATATGTGAGTTAGTAGAATTTCATTTCAAGAATGTACAATCTATATGAAATTCATTTAATTTTGTTATGAAATTTAGGCATTGTTTAATTCATTTACAGTAAATAAGACAATATACTATTGTTCTATACTGTATTTATGCAAAATATTGTTGCAATTATTCCTGCTAGAGGAGGTTCTAAAGGAATTCCAAAAAAAAATCTAATTAATTTTTGTGGAAAACCTCTAATATCTTGGACCATTAATCAAGCACTATTTACAAAATCTATTTCTACAGTTTGGGTTACTTCTGATTCAGAGGAAATTCTAAATGTTGCAAAAAAATTGGGAGCAAATACTATTTCTAGATCTAAATCATTGAGTTCAGATACTTCTACAACTGAATCTACTTGGAAACATGCGCTAAAAATTATTGAAGAAAAAACTGGTTCTGTAGATATGGTTATTGGCCTTCAACCTACATCGCCTATTAGAGAATCTAAAGATATTGAAAAAGCCATTCAAATTTTTAAAAAATCTAAATCTGATTCTTTATTTTCAGCTACTGAAATTGGAGATTTTTATGTCTGGCAAAAAAAGAAGCAAAAATTAACCAGTTTAAATTATGATTATGAGAATAGAGGACGAAGGCAGGATTATACAAAACAATATGTTGAAAATGGTTCATTTTATATTTTTAAACCCCAAACTTTAAAAAAATTTAATAATAGATTGGGGGGTAAAATTGAAATTAGTTTAATGGATTTTTGGAAGTCATTTGAAATTGATTCGTTTGAAGATCTTGAACTATGTGAAACATTAATGAAGCATTACATTTTAAATAACAAATAGGATTGAATGTAAAAAAACTAAACACCCAAGAGGAATTTGGTAGTTAAGCGTGAGAGTTGTATATATGAATGGAAAGTTTGTTCCTGAAAAAGAAGCTAAAGTTTCAATTTATGATTCATCATTGATGTTTGGAGATATGGTTTTTGAGATGACTCGCTCTTTTAAAAAACAACAATTCAAACTTCGTGATCATTTAGAAAGACTTTATGATTCTTTGAAATATGTCCACATTCCACTTAAAATGACCATTGATGAAATGGAAAAAGCATGTCTTGAAACAATTGAAAAAAATGAACTATTTTTTTCAGATACAGATGAACACCGATTAATGATAAACGTTAGTAGAGGCCCACTATCAATCTACTCCGAAATTTTTGATGGAAAATTAGAACCATTAGTAATTATTTCAGATTTTCCGTTAAAATGGACTGTTTCAGGAATGGGAAAATTATTTGATACTGGAATTAATGCAGTTATTCCCTCACAAAGAGCAATTCCTTCTTATCTTTTAGATGCAAAAATTAAAAATCGAAGTAGAATACATTACCAAATGGCAAATATAGAAATATCTCAATTGCCTGGTGAAAATAATTGGCCTTTACTTTTGGATCCTGATGGTTTTATTGCTGAAGGTACTGGTGATAATTTCTTTTTAGTAAAAGACAATGTATTGTATACTCCTGAACCTCGAAATATCTTACGAGGAATTAGTCGTAAGTATATTTTTGATTTAGCAAAAGAATTAGGTTTTGATTGTTTTGAAAAAAATTTAGAATTATATGATGTAATAACTGCTGATGAAGCATTTATGACCGGTACTCCATTTTGTTTAATGCCTGTAACAAAAATCAATGGAATGAAAATAAAAGATGGACAAAGAGGAAAAATCACTAATTCATTACTTTCCAAATGGAGTAATCATGTTGGATTAAACATTGAAGATCAAATTAAAGAATTTAATAAAGAAATGAAAAATTATGGTACTGATGGTTCAACACCCTATAGATTTAAAGATGATTCATAAAAAATGGATCTTCAATTAAAAAATAAAATTGTACTCGTAACTGGATCTAGTAGAGGCATCGGTAAAGAAATTGCCAATTCTTTCTTAAAAGAAGGCTGTAAAGTAGTTTTGAATGGTAAAAATAAAATTTTATTAAAAAAAACTTCTAATTCATTTGGAAATACAACAATATTTTTTGTTGCTGATGTTACAAAACCATTTGAATGTAAAAAACTGCTTAAAAAAATTATTGACATTTATGGTCGTTTAGATATTCTTGTATGTAATGTGGGTGATGGAAAATCTGTTCCACCTGGAAAAGAAACTTCAAAAGAATGGCAAAAAATGTTTGAAGTAAATTTACAAAGTGCCACTAATATGATTGACGCATCTAAAAAAGAACTTTCTAAAACTAAAGGATCAATAGTTTGTATTTCATCTATTGCTGGATTAAATGTACTTGGGGCTTCTATTCCCTACTCAGTAATTAAATCTGCATTGAATACATATGTCAAATATTCGGCAAGACCTTTGGGTGAAAAAAATATTCGAATTAATGCAATTGCCCCTGGAAATATTATGTTTAAAGATTCAGTTTGGGAAAAAAAGAAAAAGAAAAATTCTTTATTTGTTAATAAAATATTAAAAAATGAAGTTTCATTACATCGATTTGGAAAACCTGAAGAAATAGCTGATCTTGTATCTTTTCTTTCTTCCCCGCGTGCCTCTTTTATCACTGGATCTGTTTATGTGATTGACGGTGGTCAAATTAGATAACTATTCTAAATTAATATTTAATTTTTAAAAATAAATCATATGAATATATTAATAAAAATTGAGAATTTTTTTACCAAACCTTATATTATGAAAAAAAACTTCAAAAGAACTTGACTGGTATGAAAATCTTAATTACAGGTTCTGAAAGTTTTATAGGAAAACAATTAATTTCACAATTAAAAATGTTGGATTGTAATATTATTGGATTTGACTCTGTTAGTCCGACAAATCCAGATTATGAATTTCATCAAACTGATATCCGAGACCCTGAGATTTATAAATTAATTCCTCGTGACACAGATGTCTTAATTCATTTGGCTGCTTTATCGCGGGATCCTGATTGTAAAAATAAAGCCGTTGAATGTTTTGATGTAAATGTAATGGGTACTCTTAACTTAATTAAAGCTGCACATCTTCAAAAGGTTAAACAATTTATTTTTGCATCCAGTGAATGGGTTTATGATAAATTCATTGAATCTGAAGAAAAAAATGAAGATTCAGAAATTAATATAGTAAATCATAATTCCGAATATGCTCTTTCTAAATTAGTTACTGAATCAAATCTTCGCCAACAATATAATGATGGATTTTGTAATGTGACAATTTTACGATTTGGTATTATTTACGGTCCTAGAAAATCGAATTGGTCTGCGGTTGAATCTATTTTAAATCAGGTTAAAAATAAGGATAAAGTTTTAGTTGGATCGTTGAAAACTGGTAGAAGATTTGTCCACGTTTCAGATATTGTTAGAGGAATTACAAGTTCATTTGGATTAAAAGGTTTCAACATTATCAATTTAAGTGGAAATCAAATTAATACATTAAAAGATATTATAGATATGTCACAAAAAGTACTCAATAAAAAAATAGAAGTTTTTGAAAGTAATCCTGAACAAATTAGCATTAGAAATCCTTCAAATCTAAAAGCTAAAAAAATTATTAATTGGGAACCCCAAATTGACTTAAAATCTGGTTTAGAATCTTTGTTACCCTACGTATGATGTTATGACTGATCTAAATTCTCTTACAGAAAAGATCCTTCGAATTCGGCTTGCTCAAATGATAGTTAATGAAAATTATAAAGATGGACAATTTAAGATTCCAATCCATTTAGCTTTTGGACATGAGACATTTGCAGTTGCAATAAATGAAATAATGGATAATGAAGATAAATTAGTTCTTACTCATAGAAATATTGCATATAATTTAGCTCGACTTGGAAAATTAAGACCTATCATGGATGAATATTTCCTTAAATATACAGGTCTAGATAATGCAAAATCAGGTTCTATGAATCTAATTAATCCTAGCAAGGGTCTTATTTACACATCTAGTATACTTGGAAATAATTTTTCTGTTGCTACTGGAATTGCAATGTCTTTAGAAATTAAACAAAAAGATGGAATTGTGATTGTTTTAGGTGGTGATGGCTCTCTTGAAGAAGGTAGTTTTCATGAAAGTATTCTTATGTTTAAAAGCCTAAATCTAAGTGGTTTGTTAATCATTGAAAATAATGATTGGTCAATGGCTACAAAAATATCTGAAAGACGTATTCCTATTGATTTGGAAACATTTGCTAAATCTTATGATGTAAAATTTGTCCGACTTTCTGGGAATAATCCATTTAATTATATTCAAGAACTAAAAAATTTAAAAGAATATTCAAAACAAAATAATGAATTAGTTTGTGTTGAATTAATGGTAAACACTTTGGGAGATTGGATAATGACTAATGATCAAAACCCTGATGGAAAATTTATCAATTATCACGCAGGTCCAGCACCTACAGTAGATGTAAAACCATGTCCTGTATTAATAAAAGAAAATAATTCTGATCCAATTTTTGTATTAATTAATTTACTTGGAGTTGATGAACTCAATAAAATATCAGATAAAATTAGAAATGAATTAGAGGAGGAAATGAAATGAACTATATCGAATTAGTAAATAATCTACTCAAAGAACAAGTGTCAAAACATGAACAATTAGTAATATTTGGCCAAAATGTTTCAGCTGGATCTTGTATTGGAGGTATGACTAGAGGGCTATCTATTCCAAAAAGTGGTCGAATTATTAATTCTACAAATTCTGAAAATTCTTTATGTGGATTTGGATTTGGTATGATGATTAATGAAGTTTCTTCAATATTTTTTATGAAACAACTTGATTTTCTATTGTTGGGAATTGATCATTTAGTTAATACGTTTAATGTAATTAGAAATCATGAAAATAATGCTTCCTTTACAATTTTTCCTATAGTTATGGATAATGGGTATCAAGGTTTACAATCAAGTAGTAATAATTTTGCTGATTTTTGTTCAATTGCAAGAATAAAAGGATATACAATCACAAATAAAATTGATGCTGAAAAAATTATTTCTTCTAATTTAATTTCTCCTGGATTCAGAATAATAGCTATCAGTCAAAGAATGTTTAAAGATGAAGTAATTGTTCCTGATGAATTAATTTATGTTAATGATGAAAATGATGTTTTTCAATATAATGTGGGTGATGACGTTACTGTTGTTTGCTTTAATTTTTCATTTTCATATGGTAAACAAATTGTAGATTTATTAAAAGAAAATAATTTAAAATGTTCTTTCTTTAATGTAAATTCACCAACTCCAACAAATTGGACAAAAATTGTGGATGATGTTTCAAAAACTAAAAAAATAATAATTTTAGATGATAGTAAAAGTGAAAATTTGAATTGCTATTCATTACTTAATGATGTTTCTAACAATGTTGTTTTAGACAAAAAAATTATTCTAAAAAGAAATCTTGATAATACTGATTGGTTAAATCCTATTGATGATAAATTGGATATCAATCTTCAACAAATTGTAAATGATTTAATTAAGTAAAGGAGAATATGGAACATGACTGATAAAATTTTTGAGAAACAAAATAAAAACAATATTCTTAAAATGTCAAAAGATAAACTTTTTCAAAAATTAAGTAAATCTTGGTTTAAATCCAGTGAAAAATTCCAATACTCATATCATTTTTCATGGATGGGTAGACCTATCATTCAATACCCTCAAGACATGATCGCTTTACAAGAGATAATTTGGCAAATTAAGCCCGATTTAATTATTGAAACAGGTATAGCACGTGGCGGCTCTCTAATTTTCTCTGCTTCTATACTTCAATTAATTGGGAAAGGAAGTGTTATTGGAATTGATATTGATATTAGAAAACAAAATAGAGTTGAAATTGAAAAACATCCAATGTTTAAACGAATCAAAATGATTGAAGGTTCATCTATTGATCAAAAAGTAGTTAAAAAAGTACAGCAACTTGCTAAAAATAAAAAACAAATTTTAGTCATATTGGACTCGAATCATTCTCATGAACATGTCCTTCAAGAATTAGAATTGTATTCTCCGTTAGTTTCTAAAAATAGCTATTTGATAGTGTTTGATACTGTAATTGAAGATGTTTCTACACCTCAAACAAAATCTCATCAAAAACGACCATGGGGAAAAGGGAATAATCCAAAAACTGCAGTTAAATTTTTCCTTAAATCAAATAAACGGTTTATTATTGATAAAGAAATTGAGAATAAACTTATGATTACTGTTGCACCTTGTGGATATCTTAAATGTATTAAAATTTATTAAAATTCAATCACTATAATTTATAAAGAAAATTTCTAACTAAAAATATGGATAAACCAATCAAGATCTATTTGGGGGATTTAACTTACAACACTGTAGCATTATCTACAGATGTATTTCCATTAAATGTTGGTTACATTGCATCATATTGTATAGATAAATTTGGGAAAGATGTAGAGGTTAAATTATTCAAATATATTGAGGAATTAGATGCCGAAATAAATAATTCACCACCAGATATAATTGGATTAAGTAATTATTGTTGGAATCATAAAGTATCATTAGAAATGTTTCATATGGCCAAAGAAAAAAATCCAAATGTAATAACTGTTGGAGGGGGTCCAAATTTTCCGTTGGAGATGTCAACGCAAGAACAATTTATGAATAAGTATGTAGATGTTGATGTTTATGTACCCGTTGAGGGAGAAATAGGTTTTTCAAATCTTGTTGAACGTGTATTAAGTGTAGAATCTAAAGAAGATATCATTAATCATATTCGTCTTAAACCAATTGAAGGTTGCATTACAAGAAATTTAGAAAATAAATTTCAATATTTAATTCCAGTTACAAGATTAAGAAAATTAGATGAAATCCCATCACCATATCTAAATGGATTAATGGATAAATTTTTTGATGGAAAATTAGTTCCAATGATTCAAACCAACAGAGGATGCCCATTTACTTGTACTTTTTGTACTGATGGACAAGATCAAGTCATGAAAGTAAATTATTTTTCAATGGAAAGAGTAAAAAATGAATTAGAATACATGGGAAAAAATATTCCAAAAACAACTCATGAAATGGAGATTAGTGATCTAAATTTCGGAATGTTTGAAAGAGATTTAGAAATTTGTCATAAAATTAGTGAAATTCAACAAAAATATAATTGGCCTAAACGTATTATAGCAAGTACAGGAAAAAATAGGAAAGAAAGAGTCATAGAGTCTATTCGAATATTAAATGGAGCTATGAATTTAACAATGTCTGTACAATCATTGGATAATCAAGTTTTAAAAAATATTAAAAGAGATAACATTAGTGTTGATACAATGTTATCATTAGCACCATCAATTAGATCTTCAGAATTAAGAACATATTCAGAAATAATACTTGGACTTCCTGGAGAAACATATCAAAGTCACATAAACACAATTAGGAAATTAGTAGAATCAGGTATAGATTTCATAAAAGGGTATACTCTAATGTTATTGATTGGTTCTGAATTAGAAATGCCTAAAGAACGAGAAAAATGGGGGTTTAAAACAAAATTTAGAGTATTAACAATGGATTTTGCAAAATTGAGTAATGGTAAAAAAATTATTGAAACAGAAGAGGTCGTTGTGGGTTCTAATTCTCTTTCTTTTGAGGAATTTCTTGAATTACGATTACTAGCATTTGCAATGTGGATAACAAGTAAAGATGGAGCTTTTGATCCACTTAGAAAATTTTTGCGTCAAAATAATGTTGACATTTTTCAATTATATTATAATCAAGTAAAAAATTTAGAAAATGCAAATGAAAAAGTCAAAGAAATTTTTTCTATGTTTAAACAAGCTACATTAGATGAACTATGGGATTCTTCTGAACAAATTGAAACAAATTATCAAAAAGATGAAGAGTATGAAAAATTATTAAAAGGAGAAATAGGCATGAATCTTCTAAATCATTTTAGTGCACAAGTAACTGTAGAATATTTGGAAGATTTAGTTGAATACGTAATGGAAATTGCATTAAATCTATTAAAAGAAAAGTCATATTTTACTGCGGAGTTAAATGAGCAGTTTTACAATGTAGTTAATTATTGTAAAGGTACAACATTTAACGTTCTTGGAGGAGATAGATTAGATACAAATCCAGAACATGAATTTAATTTTGATGTAAAAAGATGGTTTGAAGCAAAAAACCATGAAAATCTTTCCAAATTTAAATTATCAAAAACTATGAAATATTCTTTTGTATTTACAGAACAACAGTATAAAGTGGTACAAAATTGTCTTGACAATCATGAAAATACAACAGTTGGACGAGGTACAGCATTAAAAACTATCCCCACCAATCTGTTATGGCGAAAAATAAATAATTAAAAAATATTCAGTGAATTGACAGACAAAGATCTCTTTTGCGATAAATGTTATAATTATATTCTAAACTCTTTTCATTCCTAGAATTATTTTATTCATAAAACGATCTTTTAACTAAAAACTGTATAATAACAGGAAGATCATTCTCCGTTTTAATTTAATCTCTCAAATTCTAATTTTATAAAAGACGTTCATTGATCTGAAGTTTATCAAATAACCTAGAATCTGATTGAATGTGTTTATACCATTCTAAAGTAATTGTTTTTGTACTATAATCTAATTGATTAGTTGCTAATGCATTGTATATTTCATTTGCACCATCATTAATTGAAAAAGATGGATTAAACCCTAATTCATCTTTTATTTTTTTAAATGATGTTATGTATGATCTATGATCATTTGTATCTCCTAGTTCCAAATCACATTTTTGTCCAGTTGCTTTAATAATATTTTCAGCTATATCTCCCATTTTGAAATTTTGTTCATCTGAACCAACATTAAAAATCTGACCTGAAATAATATTTTTTGATGCATCAATTGCTTTTTGATATGCTTTTACAGCATCTTTTATATGAATAAATGGTCGACTATTATTTTTTCCACGTACAACGATTTTCTGGTTTCTATACATTTCTAGTACCATACTGTTTACGGAAATATCAAATCTCATTCTTGGAGATGAACCATATACACTTGAAAATCTTAATACTGTAACACAAAAATCATCATCGTTTAATTTCAATACATCTTCTTCAGCTTTTCTATTAGCTTTTGAATAATCTGTTATGGGATTAACAATCGATTTTTCATCTACTGCATCTTTTTGTTGTCCATATACACTTGCACTGGATGCTAAGATGTATTGTTTAACTCCCGTTTCTTTAGATAATTTTGCTACTCTAGCTCTACCTAAATGATTAATTTGATATGTTTTCTCTGGTTCCAATGCTCCTACAGGATCGTTTGAAAGAGCTGCCAAATCCATAACTACATCTACATTTTTTAGAATTTCGGGTTTAAACCACCTAATATCATCTTTAATTAATTCAATTTTCCCATCAAATTGTTTTTGTGATAAGAATTCATCTCCAAAAAAGAATCGATCAAGGCATTTAATGGAATGTCCGTCTTTTACCAACTCAGGTAATAATACAGATCCAATATATCCTGCACCACCTGTGACTAGAATATTCATGTTCTTTTGAAATAATTTATATCCTATTTTGAGGTTTGCACTTGTTTTTCTTTTGATTCAATTATTTTTAAAATATTTGCAAAAGAATCATTTTTTTTTAAAAAAATAGTTTTACATCCTGCTTTTTCTCCTGCCTGAATATCTGTTTTAGAATCTCCAACCATCCAGCTTTTTGATGCATTAATTGAAAATTCATTCATAGCTTGTAAAATTAATCCCGGTTTAGGCTTTCTACAATCACAATTCTCATTTGGACGATGCGGACAAAAATAAAATTTATCAATACTAGTATTACTTTTCATTAAGAATTTTTGAATAATTAAATGAATTTCTTCCAATTCTTTAATTGTAATAATTTTTCTATTAACCGCTGATTGATTTGTAATAACAATAATCAAAAATCCCTTCATCTTTAATTTTGATATCTCTTTTCCTATGTTTGAAAAAATTTCTAATTCTTTAATTGATTTTACATAATCATCTCGATTTTTATTTAATACTCCATCTCTATCTAAAAAAATTGCTTTATTTTTTTTAATCATATTCAAACATAGGCTTACCTAAATTCCTAATTGTTGAAGCAATACAATGACAAATTATGATATGTTGTGATTCAATTGTTAACATATCATTACTGGGAACTTTGAACGTAATATCACAAACTGAATTAAAACTTCCTCCATTTTTACCTGTAAATCCAATACATTTTGCTCCCATTTTTTTTGCAATTTTCAATGCATTAACTACATTTTTTGATTTACCACTTCCACTAAATGCGATCACTATATCATTTTTTTCTATTTGATTTTTCAACTGCTCCTCAAAAATTTTGTCAAATGATACATCATTTGACCAAGCCAATATTACTGGAATATTATCTACCAATGATATTGCTTTAATTCTATTTTCATTTTTTACAATGACTGTTTTTTGTAAATCTGAAACAAAATGTGATGCTGTTGAACCCGAACCACCGTTACCCATTGTAAATATTGTTTTTCTATTTTTTCTAGCAGAAATTATCATTTTAATTATTTCATCTATTTCATGTGTATTTTCTTGAATTTTATTAATACATTCATTTTGTATTTGTAAAAAATTCTTTATGTGTAGACTAATTTCATTCATACTTTTTTCCATTTAATATTAATCCAAATTTTTTAGAAATAAAGGTTACTTGTTAAAATTATTCTAATTCATTATAATGGTTCAAAAGAATCATCTTTTTTAGATATTACACTACAATCTAACGGCCATTTGATCTGTATTTTAGGATCATTCCACTTTATTCCTCCCGATTTTTCTGGATGATAATATTCACTCATTTGATAATACAATTCTGTGTTTTCTAAAAGTGTTTGAAAACCTAACGCAAAACCTTCTGGAACATAAAGAATTTCATATTTATTTTCACAAAGTTCTACAGAAATCCATTTGTGAAATGTGGGAGAACCAACTCTTATATCTATCAAAACTTCAAAAATTTTACCCTTTACACATCTAATTATTTTTGCCTCTTCATATGGTTTTTTTTGAAAATGCATTCCACGAATTGTCCCTTTATTTTTATTAAATGATATGTTACATTGAGTTAATTTTGAATTCAATCCTTTATCTTCGAATTTTTTTTTATCCCATACTCTAGAAAAAAACCCTCTTTCATCTTCAATTTTTTCTAA
>Ga0114993_10004120_pt1 | contig 14638 bp, 7 predicted proteins | sample ArcticOcean_MG_C_FD_87042 | JGI IMG/M metagenome (GOLD analysis project Ga0114993, IMG submission 87042) | Marine microbial communities from western Arctic Ocean - ArcticOcean_MG_CB2_150 | ecosystem: Environmental > Aquatic > Marine > Oceanic | place: Arctic Ocean: Canada Basin | collected...
AATGGATCGTGCTCATTATCTATTAAAAAAAATAACTGATGAAGTCTCTAAAGATGATCCCAATCAACCTGCAGCTCGTATTACACCTTATATAAATACTATATCCACCGAATTAGAAATAAAATCTCCCGGGGATCAAAATATAGAAAGAAGAATAAGATCTTTGGTTAGATGGAATGCTGCGGCAATGGTAGTTAAAGCTAATAAAAAAAATCCAGAACTTGGGGGACATATTGGTACATTTGCTTCAGCAGCCACACTATATGACGTGGGTATGAATCATTTTTGGCGTGGAAAAAATAATAAATTTGGTGGGGATTTAGTTTATTTTCAAGGACACAGTGCACCTGGCATTTATGCTAGAGCATTTTTAGAAGGAAGACTTTCAGCTAAGCAGTTAGGAAATTTTAGACAAGAAGTTGGTGTTGACGGACTTTCATCATATCCGCATCCATGGTTGATGCCAAAGTTTTGGCAATTTCCAACAGTATCAATGGGACTTGGTCCAGTTTTATCAATATATCAAGCCAGGTTTACAAAATATTTAATTAATAGAGGTTTAATAAAAGACGAAGGGAGAAAAATCTGGGCATTTTTAGGAGATGGAGAAACTGATGAACCAGAATCTTTAGGAGCAATAAGTTTAGCTTCAAGAGAAAAATTAGACAATCTTGTATTTGTAATAAACTGTAATTTACAAAGATTAGATGGACCGGTAAGAGGAAATGGAAAAATAATTCAAGAGCTTGAAGGTATATTTAGAGGAGCGGGCTGGAATGTTATTAAGGTAATTTGGGGTTCTTATTGGGATCAACTTTTATCAAAAGATAAAACAGGACTATTAATAAAAAGAATGAACGAATGTGTTGATGGAGAATATCAAGCATTTAAAGCAAATAATGGCTTATATGTAAGAGAAAAATTTTTTGGAAAATATCCTGAACTAAAAGATTTGGTTTCTACCATGACTGATAGAGATATATGGAGGCTTAATAGAGGCGGCCACGACCCTCATAAAGTTTATTCTGCATATGACGCAGCTGTAAAAACAAAAGGTCAACCTACTGTAATTCTTGCAAAAACTATTAAAGGTTATGGGATGGGTAAATCAGGAGAAAGTATAAACATTACACATCAACAAAAAAAATTAGGTGAAGAAGATCTACTCTATTATAGAGACCGTTTTGACATTCCTTTGACTGATAAACAAGTAAAAAATATTGAGTTTTATAAACCCGATGATAATTCTGATGAAATAAAATATCTAAAAGAAAGAAGAATGAAGCTTGGTGGAAATTTACCAGAAAGGAGTTCATTCGCGAAACAAATTAAAAAGCCAGCCAAAGATATTTTTGAAAATATGCTTCAATCTTCCGGAGATCGAGAAATGTCAACTACAATGGCACTAGTCCGGATGTTAACAAATTTATTAAGGGATAAAAATATTGCTCCTAGATTGGTACCAATCATACCTGACGAGGCAAGAACTTTTGGCATGGAAGGATTTTTTAGAAAAATTGGAATTTATGCTCATGAAGGACAAAAGTATGAACCAGAAGATTCGGATCAATTAAGTTCATACAGAGAAGACAAAAAAGGACAAGTACTAGAAGAGGGAATTACAGAAACGGGGGCAATGTCGTCTTTTATAGCAGCGGGCACTTCGTACACTAATCACGATTTAGAAATGATACCAGTTTATACTTTTTATTCTATGTTTGGATTTCAGCGTGTTATGGATCTTATTTGGGCAGCTGGCGACTCTCAAACGAGAGGATTTCTTATTGGAGCAACATCAGGGAGAACCACTTTAGCCGGAGAAGGTTTACAACATCAGGACGGACATAGTCACTTATTAGCTTCTACAATACCTAACTGCATCAGCTATGATCCAACTTTTGCATATGAGCTTGCAATAATTTTTCAAGATGGACTGAGAAGAATGCATGATAAACAAGAAAATATTTTTTATTATTTAACGACAATGAATGAAAATTATAAACATCCAAAAATGCCAAAAGACTGTGAAAAAGGTATTCTTAAAGGTATGTATTTATTTAAAGAATTTAAAAATAAGGGTAAAATAAATGTTCAATTACTAGGTTGTGGTGCAATTTTAAGAGAAATGCTATCAGCCGCAGAAATATTGAGCACAGAATATAATATTGATAGTGATGTTTGGAGCGTAACAAGTTTTAATGAATTAAGAAAAGATGGAATGACAGTAGAAAGAAAAAATTTATTAAATCCAAACGAGAAACAAGAAAAATCTTATGTAGAAAGTTGTTTAAGTGAAAAAGAAGGTCCAATTATTGCCGCATCAGATTATATGAGAATTTTTGCTGATCAAATTAGACCCTATGTTTCTAAAGCGTTTTATTCTTTAGGTACCGACGGATATGGAAGAAGTGATAGTAGAAAAAATTTAAGAAAATTTTTTGAAGTCGATAAAGAACATATTGTAACATACACCCTAAGCGCATTAGCCAAAGAACAGCTAGTTCCTTCGAAATATGCAGAGAAAGCTATAAAAAAATATAATATTAACAAAGATAAACCGATACCAACAGTTCTGTAAAAATGTCAGAAAAAAAAGAAATTATTAGTGCCAGTCCTAAAGTAAGAAAATTAGCAAGGGAAGTTGGTGCAGATATATATCAAATTCATGGATCACAAAGAGAAGGACGGGTTTCTGAGGACGATATAAAATCTTTTGTTAAAAAAAAAATTTCTGGAAAGTTAGAAAACAAAAAAATATCAATATCACAACAATATAAACATTCAGATTTTGGCAAAATTGAAGAAAAAGATATTCCAAGGATCAAGAAAATTGCAGGACCACATTTACAAAAGTCCTGGAGCGAAATCCCACATGTAACACAACACGATGAAGCTGATATAACAGAACTGGAAAAGTTCAGAAAATCCTTGAGAGACTTATATACTGGAGAAAAAATTTCAGTTACACCACTAGCATTTATTATTAGAGCAGTGGTTAAAGCACTTAAGGACTATCCAAATTTTAATACATCTTTAGATCTAAAAAAAGAAAAGTTGATTTACAAAAAATATTACCATATCGGTATAGCTGTAGACACGCCACATGGCTTGATGGTTCCCAAAATTAGAGATGCTGATAAAAAAGATATAACAGCACTTGGAAAAGAATTAAAAAAAATAAGTAAACTTTCAGCTGAACTTAAAATTGATAAGAAAGAATTTTTTGGTGGCTCAATCACTATTTCAAGTCTAGGAGGCATCGGGGGCAGTTTTTTTACACCAATTATCAACCAGCCAGAAGTTGCTATTCTGGGTGTTGGAAAAGCTGAAAGAAAACAAGTATTTATTGGAAATAAATACGAAAGTAGAACAATGCTTCCACTATCTCTTTCATACGATCATCGAGTGGTTGACGGGGCTGAAGGTGCTAGATTTTGTGCTCATCTTCGAGAAAGCTTAGGAAAAGATTTTGCCTACAAGCTGGCGGTCTAAATATTATGTCTAAATCAGCATCTTTATTTACTGCTTTTTTATGTACTTTTATTTGGGGGACAACATTTATTGCTCAAGATACTGGCATGGATACAATCGGTCCACTAACTTTTAATGGAACGAGATTTTTTATAGGCTTTCTTTCTATAATTCCATTTGCATTACTTTTAGAAAAAAAAAAAATTACTAGAGAAATAAACAAAAATAAAAATTTATTTTATAAGCTACTTTTTTTTATAGGCTTATTTTTATTTTTAGGTACTTATCTTCAGCAGACAGCTCTACTTTATACAGATGTAGCCAACGCAGCTTTTTTCACAATTTTTTATGTACCCATGGTTCCAATTATTCTTTTTATTCTTTATTCAAAGCCACCACATTGGAGTATTTGGCCATCAGTTTTTTTTTGTATTATGGGGGTTTATCTTTTAAGTGACTTTTCAAACGCAACAGTTCGACTAGGAGATAGCTTAGTTGTTCTTTGTGCTTTTTTTTGGAGCTTGCATATAATATTTATTGGCCGCTTTATAAAAAATTTTAATTTGCCTTTATTTTTTGGTGCACTGCAAGCCTTAGTAGTTGCATTTTTTTCAATTATTTTTGCACTATTTTTTGAGACTATAAATTTTGTAAATATATTAAATGAATCTATATCAATAATTTATGCTGGCATGTTATCTGGCGGGATTGCTTTTACTTTACAAATATATGCACAAAAAAATATTTCCGCCGCACCAGCTGCAATTATATTTTCTCTAGAAGGAGTTTTTGCTGCGATAGCTGCTTGGATAATTTTAGATCAAATTTTAGGTTTAAATAACATTATTGGATGTTTTTTTATTCTTTGTGGTATTGCCCTCTCACAACTGGCTCCAATTTTTAAAAAAAAATTATGAGTAAACTATCACTAATATAAATACAGATAGTATTATTCTATAAATTATAAATATGTTGAGGCTAAATTGTTTTATAAATTTTAAAAAAAGTGCAATTGTAATATAGGAAAAAATAGAAGAAAAAATCACAGCAACTATGGCTAAAAAATTTAATTCGGCACTTCCTTCTGTATATATTTGGAAAATCCCCAGCATGCTAGCGGCAGCTAAAGTAGGAATTGATAAAAAAAAAGAAACTTTTGCAGAATCAAATCTATCGTATCCTAAAATTCTTCCTGCGGAGATCGTAATACCAGCTCTACTAACGCCTGGCACTAAAGCTAAGATTTGAAATAAGCCAATAAAGATTGCGGTTTTAGAAGTAAATTCTTCATTAATTTTTCTATTAGTTTTTGATTTGTCACAAATATATAAAAAGATTCCAAATAATAAACTCATCCAACCAATAACTTTTAAATTTCTTAGGTGATCAATAATACCGGTTTGGTAAAGTAAGTACCCAACAGGTATTATTGGAATTGTTCCTATAAGTATTTTAATTAAAAAATTTTTATTTTTACCAAGATCAAATAAATCGTTTCTGAAATAAGTTATAATTGCAATCAAAGAACCTAAATGTAGACAAATATCAATTAACAAATTCTGATTTATGAAAGCATAATGTTTAGAAACTAAAATTAAGTGTGCCGCCGAACTGACAGGCAAAAATTCAGATATACCCTGAATCATGGAAAGGATTAAAATTTCAATGGAAGAAAGCATCAATAAAGATGTTGCATAGCAGATATGCAAAAAAAAATCACCAATATATTGAATTTATTAATATATATGGCAGTAGTGCTGTCCTAAAAAGTCTTTTAGCCCCATTTTTACTAGTATAAAGTCTAAAGAGTATAAGCAATAAATTATGAAAAATAAAATGCTTAAATTTGTGGATGTTAAAATGCAAATGCCTAATAAAAGGGCAAGTGAAAAAAGGACCAAAGATTTTAATGAAATTTACACTAAGTTTATTAATGATAAAGCAAGAGAACAGTCTAGTAGATGTTCCCAGTGTGGTGTTCCTTTTTGCCAAATTCATTGTCCTTTGCACAATAATATTCCAGATTGGCTAAAGCTTGTTGCTGAAAATAGATTGGAAGAAGCAAATGAATTAGTTCATAGCACGAACAATATGCCTGAGATTTGTGGAAGCATTTGCCCACAAGACCGTTTATGCGAAGGTAATTGTGTAATCGAAAGATCTGGACACGGTACGGTTACAATAGGATCAATTGAAAAATATATAACAGATACTGGTTGGTTAAAAAAGTGGATCAAACCAATAAAAATTTTTAAAGAAATTAATAAGTCTGTAGGAATTATTGGGGCTGGCCCTGCGGGACTAGCTTGCGCAGAAGAATTAAGAAAATCGGGATATAGTGTAACAGTTTATGATAGATACGATCGTCCTGGAGGGCTTTTAATTTACGGTATACCAAATTTTAAATTAGAAAAATATGTTGTAGAAAGAAGAACAGATCTTTTAAAAAAAAGTGGAATTGTATTTAAACAGAATTTTGAAGTAGGTAGAGATAAATCTATTGATGAATTAAGAAAAAAACATAATGCAATACTTGTAGCTACAGGCGTTTATATACCTAGAGAAATTAATATACCAGGAGATAGTTTAAAAAATATTTTTCCAGCAATGGATTTTTTGACAGCATCTAATAAAAAAGGTTTAGGAGACAAAGTGAAAAATTTTGATAACGGTACACTAAATGCAGAAAATAAAGATGTAATTGTAATTGGTGGGGGTGACACTGGAATGGACTGCGTACGAACAGCTATAAGGCAAAATGCAAAATCTGTAAAATGCTTATATAGAAGGGATAAAGAAAATATGCCTGGGTCGGCAAGAGAAGTATATAATGCGAAGGAAGAAGGCGTAGAATTTTTATGGCTATCAAACCCTAAAAAGTTTATTGGAAAATTAAAAGTTTCTTCAGTTTTAGTTGAAAGAATGAAACTTGGAAAACCAGATTTCTCTGGTAGAAAAAAACCAGAACCAATTCCAAATTCTGCTTTTGAATTAAAAACAGATATGGCAATTAAAGCATTAGGGTTTAATCCAGAGGATTTACCAAAACTTTTTAAATCCCCAGATTTATCTGTTTCTAAACTAGGAACAATAAAAATTAATTTGAAAACTATGGAAACAAATTTACCTGGAGTTTTTGCGGCCGGGGATATAGTAAGAGGTGCATCTTTGGTTGTTTGGGCAATTAGAGATGGAAGAGATGCCTCAACATCAATTATAAAATATTTAGAAAATAATAATAATAAAGATGTAATGGCAGCCTAATTATGAGTCTTTATAAAAAAAATATAAACAAGTTAACCAAATTACATTCTTATTTTCCAAGTCTCGAACATGACGCTTGCGGCGTCGGCCTTGTAACCTCAATAGAAGGAAAAAAATCAAGAAAAATAGTTGAATTCGGAATTCAAGCATTAAAGGCTGTATGGCACCGCGGTGCAATAGATGCTGATGGGAAAACAGGGGACGGTGCTGGTATTCATATAGAAATTGCTAATGATTTTTTTAAGGAAAAAATTGAAAATTATGGACGAAAGTATGATGGCGGCACTATTTGTGTTGGGATGATTTTTTTACCTAGAAATGATTATAGTGCACAAGAAAAATGCAAAACTTTGATTGAAAAAGAACTTTTAAATAAAAATTATTATATTTACAGATGGAGGCAAGTACCAATAAACACAAACATTCTTGGTGAAAAAGCTGAAAGCAATAGACCTGAGATTACTCAAATAATCTTTAAAACAAACAATAAAAGTCTTCTCGGAGAAGAACTTGAGAGAGATTTGTTTGTAGTTAGAAAAAAAATTGAAAAAGAGTCATATTTATTGGGCATAAAAGATTTTTATATTTGTTCTTTAAGTTCACGTTCTATTATTTACAAAGGAATGTTTTTAGCAGAGTCTCTATCTGAATTTTATCCAGACTTGATGGATAAAAGATTCATATCAAGATTTGCGATCTTTCATCAACGCTACTCAACTAATACTTTTCCAAGTTGGTATCTAGCCCAACCTTTTAGAACTTTAGCCCACAATGGTGAAATAAATACTCTAAAAGGAAATATAAACTGGATGAAGATTCACGAACAAGATATGAAAAGTGAAATTTTTAAAGATATTGAATCATTAAAACCAGTAATTACACCAGGAAATTCTGACTCCGCCGCTTTAGATAATGTGTTTGAACTATTGGTTAGATCTGGAAAATCAATCCTATTAGCAAAACTAATGTTAATTCCTGATGCGTGGTCTAAAAGAAGAAAAACAGTATCTAAAAACCATCAACAACTTTTTAATTTTTTAAATAGCACCATTGAACCTTGGGATGGACCTGCAGCCATCGCCGCCACAGATGGTAAATGGGTTATCGCAGCAACTGACAGAAATGGTCTTCGTCCCTTACGCTATACAATCTCTAAAGATAATCTTTTATTTGCTGGGTCTGAAACGGGGATGATACCAATTGCTAGTGAAAAAGTACTTTTAAAAGGTAGACTTGGTCCAGGACAAATTATTGCTGTTAATTTAGAGACAGGAAAAATTTTTAACAGCAAGAGTATTAAAGATCACATCTCAAAGGACTATAAAAAATATAGCAAACAAATTATAGACCTTGATAAAAAATTTGGCATTTCAAAAGAAAATCCAACTTATTTTAGGGATGAACTAAGACGTAGACAATATTTGGCTGGGATTAATATTGAAGATCTTGAGCTTATTTTACATCCAATGGTAGAAGAAGCTAAAGAAGCAGTAGGTTCAATGGGTGACGACACACCCATAGCGGTACTATCTGATAAATATAGACCTTTATCACATTTTTTTAGACAAAATTTTAGTCAAGTTACAAATCCACCGATAGATTCCTTGCGAGAAAATGAAGTAATGAGTTTAAAAACACGGTTTGGAAATTTAGGTAATATTCTTGATTTTGAAAATTTAACCAAAGATAATATTTATGTTTTGGAAAGTCCAATTTTATCTAATTCACAATTTAAGAAATTTAAAAATTATTTTAAAAATAATATAAAGATTTTAGATTGTTCATTTGATGTTCATGATAACCTAAAAAAAAAATTAGATAATTTAGCGCTAGAAGCTGAGATTGCAGTTAGAGAAGGGTGCAAGCATCTAATTTTAAGTGATAAAAATATTTCTGAAAAGAAGGCGGCCGTGCCAATGATTCTTGCGTTCGGTGCCGTGAATTCAAAACTAGTTAATTTAGGTATAAGAGGTTTTGTTTCTATAAATGTTCAAACCAGCGAAGCTATGGACACACACTCTTTTGCAGTTTTGCTTGGTGTTGGAGCAACAACTATTAATCCATATTTAGTTTTTGATTCTATTTACCAAAGATATAAAAAAAAACTGTTTTCAAATTTGAGCTATGAGGAGTGTATCCAGAGATATATCAAATCTGTAGATAATGGTTTATTAAAAATTATGTCAAAAATGGGTATTTCAGTTTTAAGTTCTTATAGAGGGGGCTGTAACTTTGAAGCCTTAGGTTTAAGCAGGGCAATCGTTTCCGAATATTTTCCAGGAATGATATCTCGTATTTCAGGCATTGGTATTTTTGGAATTGAAAAAAAATTAAAAAGATTACACAAAAAAGCTTTTCAAAAAGGTGTATCGATTTTACCAATCGGTGGCATTTATAAATATCGGAAAAATGGAGAAAATCATCAATATCAAGGGCAATTAATACATACTCTTCAACATGCAGTAATTACAAATTCGTATGAAACTTATAAAAAATATACCAAAGGTATTTACAGCTTGCCAAGGATAAACCTAAGAGATCTTTTAGCTTTCAAAACTTTAGACAAAAAAATAAATATTGATGAAGTCGAATCTGTGGAAAGTTTAAGGAAAAGATTTGGAAGTGGAAGCATGTCCCACGGGGCATTATCTGCTGAAGCTCATGAAACTTTAGCAATTGCCATGAACAGAATTGGTGCATCTTCTTGCAGTGGTGAAGGAGGAGAAGATCCTAAAAGATTTGTAAAAAATAAAAATGGCGACGATTCAAATTCTAAAGTAAAACAAGTTGCTTCAGCAAGATTCGGTGTTACCATTAAATATTTAAATAATTGCAAAGAAATTGAAATAAAAATCGCCCAAGGGGCAAAGCCTGGCGAGGGAGGCCAATTACCAGGTTTTAAAGTTTCAAAAGAGATTGCAAAATTAAGATACTCTACTCCAGGGGTAACTTTAATATCTCCCCCCCCACATCATGACATTTATTCTATAGAAGATTTAGCTCAACTTATTTATGATCTTAAACAAATTAATCCCGAAGCTAGAGTAGGAGTTAAGCTAGTAGCATCAACTGGTGTAGGAACAATAGCAGCGGGAGTCGCTAAAGCAAAAGCTGATGTAATTTTAATTTCTGGACATTCGGGAGGCACTGGTGCAAGCCCACAAACAAGCATAAAATATGCAGGAATTCCTTGGGAAATGGGACTTACAGAAGTAAATCAAATATTAACTTTGAATGGTCTTAGGCAAAATATTACTTTAAGAACTGACGGTGGTATAAAAACAGGTAGAGATGTAATTATTGCAGCCATGATGGGTGCTGAAGAGTTTGGAATTGGAACTGCAGCTCTAGTTGCGATGGGGTGTATAATGGTACGTCAATGTCATTCAAATACCTGCCCAGTAGGTGTCTGCACTCAAGATCCAAATTTAATAAAAAAATTTACAGGCACACCTGAAAAGGTAGTTAATTTATTCACTTTTATTGCCAAAGAAGTAAGAGAAATTTTAGCAGATTTAGGATTTAAAAATTTTAATGCAATTATTGGAAGAACCGATCTTTTAAAACAGGTAAGTCTAGGCACTTCCAATTTAGATGATTTGGATCTTAATCCATTGTTAGTACAAGCAGATCCAGGTAAAAATAAAAGATATTGCGAGGCTAATTTAATAAATCAAGTTCCACCTACACTCGATGAAAAAATTTATACTGATATTAAAAATTCTATTTCTAAAGATAATAAAATTAAATTAAATTATAAAATTAAAAACGTACATAGAGCAGTCGGTACTAGATTATCACATTATTTATTTAAAAATTATGGGGAAAAAGGCATAAATGAAAATAATTTCGAAATTACTTTATCAGGATCAGCTGGCCAATCCTTAGGTGCTTTTGGTATAAAAGGATTAAAATTAAATGTTATTGGTGACGCTAACGATTATGTTGGCAAAGGACTTTCTGGAGCAACAATAATAGTTAAACCTCCCGTGGAAAGTAATTTAGATGCCCAACAAAATACTATTATTGGAAACACTGTGCTTTATGGAGCAACATCAGGAAAACTTTTTGCATCCGGGCAATCGGGGGAAAGATTTGCTGTTCGAAATTCAGGAGCAGAAGCAGTAATAGAAGGCTGCGATTCAAATGGTTGTGAGTATATGACGGGAGGCTGTGTAGTTATTTTAGGAAAAATTGGCGATAATTTTGGAGCTGGCATGACTGGTGGAATGGCATTTGTATATGATCCACTTAAAGAATTTACTAATTATGTAAATCCTGAATCTGTGATTTGGATAACACCTGAAACTGATTATTGGAAAAAATATCTTAAAAAATTAATTGGCGAACACTTTAAAGAGACACAATCTAAAGTAGCAGAAAAAATTTTATCAGATTTTCATAGTGAAATAAAAAAATTTCAACAAGTATGTCCTAAAGAAATGATGGATAAACTATCAAATCCTTTAACACTAAATTCTAGTAAATTAAAAGCAGTATAGTTAGATTATATATTTTTAACTATATAATTTAATTCATAACATATTTTTTTTAGATCATTTTTTTTTGATAAACTATGATCACCGTTTCTTATTTTAATTAATTTCTTTTTAGATTTTTTGCTAAACTTTAAAATTTTCCTTGAGAATTTTAAAGGTACCACCTCATCTTTTAGTCCATGAAATAAAACTAAATATATGCTTAAATTAATTTTATTATTTAGTACTTTATTTTTTCTACCGTCAAAAATTAGCTGTTTGGTTAAAGGATAACTAAAACCAGAATAATCTAAATTATAAATTTTTTTTGATAATATTTTTTTTTTAATTTTTTTACTAAATTTTTTCCACATTAACTCTTCAAGAAACTCTGGGGCAGAAGAAATACCAATAAAACCTTTTATTTTTTTTTTAAAATATGAAAATAGGTTAAGAGCAATCCAGCTTCCCATACTAGAGCCTACAAAAATTAATTTACTATCTTTTTTAACTTTTGATTTAATCAGTTCATTGGCTTCATTTGTCCATCTAGATATATTTCCTTCAATAAACTTACCTGTAGATTTGCCATGGCCCGAATATTCAAATTTTAAAAAACTCAATTTATGCTCAGCACAAAATTTTTGAATGGCCGTAGGTTTTGCACCAATCATGTCTGACATAAAACCATGAAAAAAAACTACTGTAATTGGGCTATTTTTTTTGACAAATAAATATTTAATTTTTTTTTTGCTAGAAGTTGTAAAGTATTTAGACCTTTTGTAGTTCATTTAAGTAATATAATATTTTAAATTAATGAAAAAAAAAATAAAAGTTTTACAGGTTATACCCAGGCTAGGATATGGAGGGGCAGAGACGGGCTGTTATGATTTAGCTCACTTTTTGCCCGAGAGAGACTGCAAATCTTTTATTGTTACAAGTGGTGGAGAGTTACTTAAATATATAAATAGAGAAAAAGTAAAAGTTTTTAAACTTCCTGTACAGTCAAAAAATCCTATTTTAATTTTATTTAACACAATTATTATTTCTTTTTTAATCCTTATTTACAATATTAATATTGTTCATGCAAGAAGTCGTGCTCCTGCATGGTCTTGTCTTTTTGCAACAAAAATTACTTTTAGAAAATTTGTAACTACATTTCATGGCACTTATAACTTTAAAAATAAAATAAAAAAATTTTATAATTCAGTAATGGTGAGATCAAATTTAGTTATAGCGGGTTCAAATTTTATTTTTTCTCATATAAATGAAAATTATAGAAATTATTTTTTAAAAAGAAATAAAAAACTTTTGGTAATTTTTAGAGGCATTAATACCAATTATTATAATTCGCTAAAAAACTCACCTATTATGTTGGACAAGTTTTCAAAAGAAAATAATATAGATAGAAATAAATTTATTATTTTATTACCAGGAAGACTAACTTCCTGGAAGGGGCAAAAAATATTTATCGAGTCGGTAAAATTACTTTGTGAAAAAAATGATATACCACCTTTTGAAGCAATTATTTTAGGAAGTGATCAAGGGCGATCGGTTTATAAGAAACAACTTATTAGTTTAGTCCAACAATATAGATTAAATAAAATAGTTAAATTTATTGACCATTGTGAGGAAATGCCAGTTGCTTATGGTATCGCAAACCTGGTTTGCTCATGTTCTATCGAGCCGGAAGCTTTCGGACGAGTTTCTGTAGAGTCTCAATCAATGCAGATACCAATAATAGCTAGTGACATAGGTGGATCAAAAGAAACTGTTATTCAAGACAAGACGGGTTATTTATTTAAAAATAAGGATCCAATAGATTTAGCTAATTTAATAGAAAGAGTAATGCAAAAAGACTACAATTCAATTAAATCAATTGGTTTCGAAGGAAGAAAAAATGTATTAAAAAAATTTGATGTTGATAAAATGTGTCAGACTACCCTTACTGAATATAAAAAATTGATAGGACTATCCTCATAAATGCCAGATATAATACTACCAGATGGTAAAAAAATTCCATTCTCACAAAAAATTGATGGTTCTGAAATAGCAAACAAGATCAGCAAAACTTTAAAAAAAAATGCACTAATAATGGAAGTTGATGGAGAGCTAAAAGATTTAAACTATGAAATAAAAAAAGATTCTAAAGTAAAGATTATCACTTCTAAAGATAAAGAAGGATTAGATGCTATGAGACATGATACTACACATATAATGGCAATGGCAGTGCAAGAATTGTTTCCAGGTACTAAAATAGCTATTGGCCCAGCAATCAAAGATGGTTTTTATTATGATTTTTCTAGGAAAGAGCCATTTACTATTCAAGACCTAGAAAAAATTGAAAAAAAAATGAAAGAAATTGTTGAGAAAAATGAGCCTACAAAAAGAGAAGTTTGGGAAAGAAAAAAAGCAAAAGATCATTATAAAAAAATTGGAGAAAATTATAAAGTTGAACTTGTTGATAGTATACCTGAGGATCAAGAAGTTTCGATATATTATCATGGAAAATGGCATGATCTTTGTCGAGGACCACATCTTACTTCTACAGGAAAAATTGGAAAACATTTTAAGCTTACAAAAGTGTCTGGTGCCTACTGGAGAGGAGATGCTAAAAACGAAATGTTACAAAGAATTTATGGCACTTCTTGGCCATCCCAAAATGAACTTGATGAGTATTTAAAACGTGTTGAAGAAGCAGAAAAAAGAGATCATAGAAAACTCGGAAAGGAAATGGATTTGTTTCATTTTCGTGAAGAAAGCCCGGGAGCAGTATTTTGGCATCATAAAGGCTGGTCTTTATTCCAGACTCTTATTAATTATATGAGACTAAAACAGAAAAAGGCTGGGTATAAAGAAATTAATACTCCAGAAATATTAGATAAAACTTTATGGGAAAAATCGGGACATTGGGAAAAATTTGGAGAACACATGTATACCTCAAAAACACCCGATGAAAAGATTTTTGCAATCAAACCAATGAATTGTCCTGGATGTATACAGGTATTTAATCAAGGTCTTAAAAGTTATAGAGATCTTCCTCTTAAACTGTCAGAGTTTGGAAAAGTTCACCGATATGAACCTTCAGGTGCTTTGCATGGCCTGTTGAGAGTAAGAGCTTTTACGCAAGACGATGCTCATATTTTTTGCACTGAAGAACAAATTACTGAGGAGTGTTTAATCGTTACAAATTTAATATTAGATATATATAAAGATCTAGGCTTTGAAAATGTTTTATTAAAATATTCGGACAGACCAGATACTAGAGTGGGAGACGATGAAGTTTGGGATAAATCAGAACACGCTTTACTTGAGGCCGTAAAAAAATCAAAATTAGATTATGAAATTAACAAAGGAGACGGTGCATTTTATGGTCCTAAAATAGAATTTGTTTTAAGAGATGCTATAGGACGTGACTGGCAATG
>Ga0114993_10004122_pt1 | contig 14633 bp, 12 predicted proteins | sample ArcticOcean_MG_C_FD_87042 | JGI IMG/M metagenome (GOLD analysis project Ga0114993, IMG submission 87042) | Marine microbial communities from western Arctic Ocean - ArcticOcean_MG_CB2_150 | ecosystem: Environmental > Aquatic > Marine > Oceanic | place: Arctic Ocean: Canada Basin | collected...
TAAGGTGGCCGCAAAAGTGAATAGCGAAATAATTACTTTAAGCGCTATTGAAGAACGGGCCGACATATTGGGGCAGAAGTATGTGGGCGCTCCTGTCAGCATTTCAGAACAGGGCCTGTTGAAAGAAGCGCTGAATATGATTATTGAAGAAAAGCTTCAGATTCAGGAGGGAAAAAAATTCGGCTTTGTTATAGATGAAGATGCCGTAGATGCAGCAGTTGAGGAAATTAAAAAGAAAAATAATCTTGCGGATGGACAGTTGCTGGAAATGTTGAAGCGGGAAGGGAGGACTCTGAAATCCTATAAAAACCATATTCGAGATCAGATAATGGTTTCAAAAATCACCCGGTTTGAAATTGGTAACCGGGTGAAAGTTAGCGAGAAGAGCATAATAAAATATTACAAGAAAAATCAAAAAGAATTCTGGGAAGAGGGCAAGGTAAGAGCCCGCCACATTCTTTTTATTTCTGAGCGTGGTTCCTCCGATGAGAAGAGTAGACGATCGAAATTGCGGCAGGCAAAAAAAGTCCTCAATGAGATTCGAAAGGGCAATGATTTTTCTAAGCTTGCCATGAAATATTCGGAAGATATTTCTGCCAGCAGTGGTGGGGATGTGGGGTTTGTTGCGAGAGGTAAAATGGTGCGGGAGTTCGAAGATGCGGTGTTTAGTTTAAAACCAGGGCAGGTCAGTGACATCGTTGAAACGGAGTATGGTTACCATATTATTAAGGTCGAGGAAGTTTTGCCTGGAAAAACTTTAACCCTAAAAGATGCTAAGAGTCGAATCCATCAAATTCTTACCATGCAAAAGCAAAAACAAGTTTATGACGATTGGATAGATGAATTAAAAAATTCCGCTTTTATTGAGATAACTTTATTTGATGATCCCGCCAAAAATAAGAGCTTGGTTTCAAAAGGAATTGAGAAGGAAAAAAACAACGGTAAATTCAATAGAAAAAAGAAATTAAGATCAAAAAACGATTCGGGGCAACGGGATTTACAGAAAACATGGGAGGAAATGTATAAGTCCGTCGAGAAATCGAAGGGAAATTCAAAGATAGATGAAGATTCTGAATTTCGGTCCCTGGAGCAAAAACTCAAACATATTAAAAAATTGCGCAATCAAAACAGGATATCTGAGCAGGAATATCTAAAGCGCAAAGAAAAGCTCTTAAATCGTCTTTAATTTCCCACTAGCAGGTTGCTGAAAAACTCTTTTGCCTGTCATCCTTGAGCGAGTGGTATTTAACCGTTGCTCTCATGCCCTGCAAGGGTAAAGCGAAGAATTTCATCCCTTCTTCTAGATTCTTACATAAACTCCCTTTCGATAAATATTTCATGCCAGATCTTTTAAAAAAAATAAGATCAACCTTTATTGAACTGGTTTCTCCGGGAGACAGGGTTTTGGTGGCTGTTTCCGGTGGTATCGATTCGCTGGCATTGCTTTATCTTTTGGAGCAGTTCTCGAAGGAACTTGGCTATGAATTATTTGTCGCGCATTTAAACCACTTGGCCAGGGGGAAGGAATCTGATGAGGACGCAAGGTTTGTGGAGAAAGAAGCAGACAAGCTTTCTCTCCCTTTCTTTATAGAAGAGGTAGATGTAGCCAAGAAAAAATCTCACCTGAAAGCATCTTTCCAGGAGTCTGCCCGAATTTTAAGGTACCGCTTTTTGGAGAAAATCCTGCTGTCTATTAAAGGGAACAAAATTGCCGTGGGGCATACCGCAGATGACCAGGTTGAGACGATTTTGATGAACCTGTTTAGAGGGGCCGGTTTGAAAGGACTTGCGGGGATACCGGAAAAGAGGGGAGATGTGATTCGGCCTCTGTTAGGCTGTACCCGGTCTGAATTAGAGCAGTTTTTGAATGATCGGAATATGCCTTATCGTACGGACTCCTCCAATAACGAAAAAAAGTATCTGAGAAATAAAATCCGCCACGATGTAATTCCTTTCTTAAAAACATTTGATACTGCCATTTTTGGGAACCTGTTGGGCTTGGCAGAAATCGTACGGGAAGAAGATGATTGGATGTCGAGGAAAACCTGTGAACTCTATTCGCAACTTGTGACAGCCCCGAACGGGGGCTTGTATTTTAATATTTCCGAATTTCAGAAGCAACCTCTGGCAATGAAAAGACGGCTGGTTCGCGAAGCATTGCATCAATTAAAGGGAGATTTGCGTGCTATCACTGCTTTGCATGTTCGACAAGTTCTTGATCTGTTTGCCCATGCAAGAGTGGGGAGCCGACTAAAACTTCCTGGTGATGTGCGGGTGTTCTGTGACTATGATACGATGAACTTTTCCTTGTCCGAGGAATTGGAAGATAGTCTTCCTCTTGGAATGGGGGGAGGAACAATCAAGTTGAAGGTTCCGGGGGTAACGAGTTTAGCCGGAGTTCAACTTCATGCACGCCTTATGGAACCGCCTGTAGTTTTCCCGGAATCTATTGATGAAACGCAGGCTTATTTGGACTTTGAAAAGACCGGTGAATTCATCGGGGCTCGGTTTTTCCAGCCGGGCGATCTTTTTGTGCCATTGGGTATGCGAGGACACAAGAAACTGAAGTCCTATTTTATTGACCGAAAGATTCCCCGAGAAAAAAGACCTTTTATCCCCATATTGATAAACGCCGAAGACGATATCATATGGATATATGGGGAACGGATCTCTGACCGATTCTGTATTTCCGATAAAACGCAAAAAGTACTTTTTATCGAAGGAAAAGAGCCTTAAGGGCGTCTCTGAAAATTGCTATTGGCCACCGATGAGCCGCCGGGGGCAACGAACAGGAACTTGATTGAACCGCGAATACAGTTGCTAGCAGTCAAAGATATTGCTTCATTGGCTCCACGCCTAGTGTTTGCCATAGAAGAAAGGTGCAATAAGTAGAAATCCCTTTTAAAATACTGATTATTAAAGCAAGCGACAAAAATTGTTTTTGTGTTAAGATAATAAGTCTAAAAGTAGCAAAAAGAGAACTCGTAAGGAGATGGTTTTGAATCAATTTTATAAGAATTTAGCTCTCTGGCTGGTGATCGGCATAGTCCTGATTGCTTTGTTCAATATATTTAATAAGCCTATAGTCGTTCAATCTGAAGTGATTTTTAGTGATTTTATGGATCAGGTTGAACAGGGACAGGTCAACGAGGTAATGATCCGTGGTGATAATCTCACCGGCAAGTATATGGATGGTCAGTCCTTCGAGACCACTGCTCCGCCAAAAGATCCGGATCTCATCAAAGCGCTCAGGGCGAAAAATGTTCGCATTGTAGTGGTTGCCCCGGAACAGACGAGTTGGTATATGAGCATTCTTATCTCATGGTTCCCCATGCTTTTGTTGCTGGGAATCTGGATATTTTTTATGCGCCAAATGCAAGCCGGTGGCGGCAAGGCCCTTTCGTTCGGGAAAAGCCGAGCCCGGCTTAGTGAATCGAAAAATAAAACCACGTTCAAGGATGTTGCGGGTGTCGATGAAGCGAAAGAAGAGCTTCATGAAATCATTGAGTTTTTAAAGGAGCCCCAAAAGTTCAGCAAACTGGGGGGTAAGATTCCCAAAGGGGTTTTACTTGTTGGCCCTCCGGGTACCGGAAAAACCCTTTTGGCTCGGGCTATTTCCGGCGAAGCCAACGTTCCGTTTTATAGTATCAGTGGTTCAGATTTTGTTGAAATGTTCGTCGGGGTTGGCGCATCACGGGTTCGTGACCTGTTTGAGCAGGGCAAAAAGAACAGCCCGTGTTTGATTTTTATTGATGAAATTGACGCTGTCGGGAGACATCGCGGTGCGGGTTTGGGTGGAGGCCATGATGAGCGGGAACAGACCCTCAATCAGCTTCTGGTTGAGATGGATGGATTCGAAAATAACGATGGGGTCATCCTGATTGCGGCGACCAACCGCCCCGATGTTCTGGATCCGGCTTTGTTGAGGCCAGGACGGTTTGACCGGCAGGTTGTGGTCGGTCGCCCCGATATCAAAGGCCGGGATGGAATTTTGAAAGTTCATACTGCCACGGTTCCGCTTACTGATGAAGTGGATTTGAAAATCATTGCCAGGGGAACTCCTGGGTTCACTGGAGCAGACTTGGCTAACCTTGTTAATGAAGCGGCCCTGTTGGCAGCGCGGAACGATAAAAAAGCCGTATCTATGGATGACTTTGAGGAGGCCAAAGACAAAGTCCTGATGGGGGTTGAACGCCGGAGTATGGTTATTTCCGAGAAAGAGAAAAAAACCACGGCCTACCATGAAGCAGGTCATGCTTTGGTGGCCTCCCTTTTGCCTGGGACCGATCCTCTCCATAAAGTGACTATCATCCCAAGAGGAAGTGCCTTGGGAGTGACGATGCAGTTGCCCGTGGATGAGCAACATACGTATCAAAAGGGGTATCTTTATAATAGCCTTGCTATTTTGATGGGTGGAAGGTGCGCGGAAGAAATTTGTCTCGGCGAAATGACCACGGGGGCCGGTAACGATATTGAACGGGCCACAGAAATGGCCCGTAAAATGGTCTGCGAATGGGGCATGAGTGAAAAAATGGGTCCGCTTTCCTACGGTTCTAAGGAGGAGCAGGTATTTTTGGGCAGGGATTTTTCTAACCAGAAAAATTTCAGCGACCAAACCGCCAAACTGATTGATCAGGAAGTCAAGACGCTGGTTATGGGAGGATACAACCGTGCTGCGGAATTACTGAAAACGAATCGCGATATCCTTGAAAACCTGGCCCAGGCACTGCTGGAAAGAGAAACCCTCACCGGGGATGAAGTCAAAAATATTATTGATGGAAAAAATGATTCTGACCCTGATTCCTCTGGCGGAGAACCACAAAAAACACAACCTGTAGTTCCTGCTGAAAAACTGAAAACGAAAGCAGATCCTGATAAGGGACTCCTTGGAGGCAGTGGCATGCCTGACCCCACGCCAGCCTGATCTTTAGGGCACTTCGAAAATTGTTTTTGGCGCGGCCCTTATAGATTTTGGACACGAATAGTAGTCCAAAAGGCCTGCGGATTGCCGTAGAGAAAATTACCGGATAAATAAAGCTTCTCTATATTAAAACAAGAATTCGTTTTGAAAACTCCACATTTTATCTGGCTTAATGCCGGAGTGTGGAGTTTTTGATTTTGGGCATGCGTAGTGGGCTACTGGGGAGAAATTTCTTATGACTTCATTCCGACTTCCCCGCCTTGGGGAAGAAGCTTTAGTGATGGGCATTATTAATCTGTCTCCGGAATCTTTCTATGGTGCCAGCCAGTGCGGGACATTGGAACAGGCCCTCCATGTTGCAGAAAGAATGATTGAAGAAGGGGCAGACATCCTGGATATTGGTGCGGAAAGCTCCCGTCCGGGATCGGCTCCCCTTTCCGAGCAGGAAGAATTATACCGTTTGCTTCCCGTTGTGATAAAACTGGCGGAAATTGTCCACATTCCTATTTCTGTGGATACCTATAAGCCTGCTGTGGCCCATGAAGCTTTGAATGCGGGAGCCAGTATCATAAATGATATAACGGGCCTTCAAAGATTTCCAGACATGGCCAAAACCATTGCCCGGTTTCAGGCAGGTGTTATTTTAATGCATATGCAGGGCACACCCGAGACCATGCAGGACAATCCGCAATATATGGATCTGCTGACTGAAATTTCCGGGTTTTTAAAGCAGAGTATAACCCTTGCTGTTTCCGCAGGAATTGATCCGAATAAAATTGCGATAGATCCTGGCATCGGATTTGGTAAAACAGACTCCCATAATCTTCTGATATTGAAAAATTTATGTCGCTTGCAGGAATTGGGCAAGCCCGTATTACTGGGAGTTTCAAGAAAGTCCCTGATTGGAAATATATTAAAGGTGTCTGTTGGTGAGAGGCTGGAAGGTTCCCTTTCCGCAGCCGTATTCGGGGTAATACAGGGGGCATCCATAATTCGCACCCATGATGTGCAAGCAACTCGCAGGGCTGTAAAAGTCGCTGAATCGATTATGAACGAAAAAGATTGATTATAATGATCCGTTTATTTGTCAATGTAGACCATGTTGCCACCGTCCGTGAAGCCAGAAAGACTATTGAGCCGAGTCCTCTAAAAGCGGCTCTATTGGCGGAAAAGGCCGGAGCTCAGGGGATCACTATCCATTTGAGGGAAGACCGACGCCATATTCAGGATGACGATGTGCGAGTTGTTCAAAAGGGGATTAACACAAAATTGAACCTGGAAATGGCTCCCACTCAGGAGATGGTGGATTTAGCTTTGGAGATTCAGCCTTATCAGGTTTCTCTGGTCCCGGAAAAACGTCAGGAAATTACAACGGAGGGAGGCTTGGATGTCTGTTCCCAGGAAAGGGCGTTATCAAAAATCCGGGAAAAGATACAAGACAGGGGAATTTTGTTCAGCCTGTTCATTGATCCTGACTTGGCGCAGGTGGAGGCCTCCCAAAGAATCCAGGCGGATAGCATAGAAATCAATACCGGAAAATATACGGAACTTGAGTTGCCTGAAGAAATTGATAGGGAACTGGAACGGATACAAAAAAGCGCTAAGAGAGCCGCCGAACGGGGTTTAAAGGTTTTTGCCGGCCATGGTTTGAATTATGAAAATGTGATGGCCATAGCCGCGATCGCGGAAATTGAGGAACTCAATATTGGCCATTTCATAGTGGGGCAGGCTATTTATGGGGGGATGGAAACTGCCGTGACCGAGATGATTCGCTCTATTGAGAGGGGTAGAAGGCAACGAAAATGACCCAACTTATATATGGAACTCTTTGAAAATATTATGGTTTTGGTGATTTTTTGATGAGTCTGGTGTGAAAATTGCGGTATAATATTCAAAGTTAATTTTACCAAAACATTGACGGATGCGGTGATGCCAGAATTCAACAGTTCTTCTCAGATTTCCCAAGATAATTTTTCGGTTCGTGAACGGGGGGTTTCCAGTGCACGCGAATATTCCCGTATTGTTGAAACTTTTAATAGAGTTTTGGAATACAAAGAAAAGTTTCGCATGTCCATTGAAGGACAGTTGGCTTCCATCGGGAAGCAGGTTAAGGAGAATATTGAGAATTTGGAAACCCTAATGCGAAATATAGATATTTATGTGCAGAATGTTGACAAAATTTCTAATAATCTGGCGCAACTGCAAACCGAAGAAAACTCTATCAAAATCAGATACGAAGAACTTTTAAGCGGGTCTACTGAGTTGGACTCCATCAGCGACGATAAAAGTAGTGACGATCTGGATTTTGCGGGTTCCCGGGAATACCTTATACAGCGGCGGCGAAATTATTTGGAAAATCTGGATAAAAGCTTTAAGCGTCTGGATGGAGAATTATTTTCCATTGAAAAATTACGTTCGGAACTCACAAGAGCCCGTGGGGAAATCCTGGTTAAAAAAGATGATGCGCAGAAAAAAATAAGCATTCTGGAAGAGAATGGGATCCGGCTTTTGGAGGATGTCAAAAGAGTCGAAATAGAACTCGAATCATCGATCAATGAAGAGGGGCTTTTGATTAATGAGTTCAAACGTTTGGTGAAGGGTGCCGAAAGAACTTTGGAACTCAGTGATGAGATAGATCATATTCTATTTACCTACCTCACTGCGGCGGAATCAAAGGACATAGCTTCAAAAAATCAGGTTCCCGCAGTCGACCACTAGTCGTGGGGGCAGTGTGCAAGGGCACATTGTGCCGAGAGACCGCTTGTCCGCAAGATAAAGATATTGCTATTTGCCACCGGCGGCCCGCCAGCGCAGGTTTGTATTGACTTGAATTTGTAAATTCTGCATACTCCTTCTAGTTTCAGAGTAGTTGAACTCTCCTGTTTTTTTACTACCCTCAAGTAGTTTAACTCTTATATTTTCAATGAGTTTCCCCAGAAAGGCTGTTTTATAAAAATGACAACGAAGGTCGGCATCAATGGTTTTGGGCGCATTGGCAGGGCGGTATTGAAATGCATATTGAATGATCCGGAATGCTCGGATTTTGAAATTGTGGCCATCAATGATTTAACGGATTCCGCTACTTTGGCGCATCTTTTTAAATATGATTCTATTCAGGGTGTTGCCTCTCAGGATGTGCAATCGGATTCCAAGGGATTAATCATAAACGGGAAACATATAAAAATTATTTCTGAACGCGACCCCGAACAACTGCCTTGGAAACAATTAGGGGTGGAGTTTGTTATCGAGTCCACAGGGTTATTTACCAAACGTGACGCGGCTCAGAAACATATTGAGGCAGGCGCAAGAAAAGTCATTATTTCTGCTCCGGCAAAAGACCCGGATGTGACCATCGTTTTGGGTGTGAATGAAGAATCTTATGTTTCTTCAGATCATCAGATTATTTCCAACGCTTCTTGCACCACTAACTGCCTGGCTCCGGTAGCCAAAATTCTACACGAAAAGTTCGTGATCAAAAAAGGACTAATGACGACCATTCATTCTTATACGAATGACCAAAAGATTCTTGATTTGCCTCATTCAGACCTTAGACGGGCAAGGGCGGCGAATCTTTCCATGATTCCGACTACCACCGGAGCCGCAAAAGCAGTGGCTTTGGTTTTGCCTGAAATTAAGGGCAAGCTTGATGGAATGGCCATTCGTGTCCCGACTCCCAATGTGTCTCTGATTGATCTGGTGGTTGAAGTCGAGAAAAATACTACAGCTGAAGAAGTCAATGAAGCTTTTAAGGAAGCTTCCCAGGGGCCCTTGAACAAAATAATGCGGGTTGAGGAAAAACCCCTGGTATCCATAGACTTTAATGGAGATACCTTCTCATCAATCATTGACGGAATTTCCACCAAGGTCATCGAAGATAATATGGTGAAAGTATTAGCTTGGTATGACAATGAGTGGGGCTACTCCAACAGGGTCAAAGACCTTTTGAAGTTTATCGTCCGAGGCTGATTCCTGGAGTGCCTAATTCACATCCCCCATCTGGATATAGGTTTTAAGTGACTACCCCGCTTGTCATTGGCAATTGGAAGATGAATATGCTGGCCTCACAGGCTTGTGATATGGCTCAGTTGTTGGTCGACCGGTTGTCTGGGGTCGAAGGCGTTGAGGTGGTCATTGCTCCACCCTTTACATCGTTGTCTCCAGTGGGCCAGATTATAAAAGGTTCGCGGCTGGGTTTGGCGGGGCAAAATTTTTATTTTGAAAGCAAGGGGGCCTATACCGGAGAAATCTCGCTGGAAATGTTGAAGGATGTGGGATGTGGTTATGTTTTGATCGGTCATTCTGAACGGCGTCAGATATTCAAGGAGAGTGATGAGGCGATCAATAAAAAGGTTCGCCGTGCCATTCAGGTGGGGATCACTGCGGTGGTTTGCGTGGGTGAGACTCTGGAGCAGAGAGAAGCGGGGGCAACTTTAAATATTATTGAAACCCAATTATCCAAAGGTCTGGCGGGTTTATCTGGTGAGAGATTATCCACGCTGGCAATTGCTTATGAACCCGTTTGGGCTATAGGAACTGGAGTCAATGCAACCCCGGAGCAGGTTGTTGATATCCATAAATTTATTAGAAAGTTTCTGCTTGAGAACCTGGATTTTTCTGAAAAGGTGGGGGTGCGAGTTCTCTATGGGGGGAGTGTGAACCCCGAAAACAGTAAACAACTTTTACAGGAAGATGAAATAGATGGCGCGCTGGTCGGCGGGGCCAGTCTGGATTTTGAGTCATTTTGTGCTATTATCAATTCTGCTCTTGAACCCTGAACCATTTTTAGCCATAATCGTGGGTTCTCAGTGGATAATCTGCAACGATTGGTATTATTTAGAAAAAGATGAACACATTAATTACAGTATTGCATGTACTCGCAGCCTTTTGTTTGATCCTTACCGTGCTTTTACAGGCAGGTAAGGGGGCGGCTATGGGTTCGGGGCTTGGCGGTGGCGGTGGTCAAGCCATGTTTGGTAGTAGTGGGGCCGGAAACTTTCTTACCAAATTGACAACTGGAATCGCCATTTTATTTATGGTCACTTCCTTGACCCTGGCGACCATTTCAAACAAAAATAAATCCGGTTCTGTGATTCAGGGTATTGAGGAGCCTGTCCCTGAAAATGCAACGGAATCCCAGGAGCCTCCCGACACATCCCCGAATTAAAATTCTCCTCAGGGTGCCGATGTGGTGGAACTGGTAGACACGTGCGCTTGAGGGGCGTATGGAGCAATCCGTGGGAGTTCGACTCTCCCCATCGGCACCAATTTTAAATATGTGGCTCTCAATCTACCTTAATTAAGAATGTATCGTGAATAACAAACGCGGTTCGAAAAAATTTGATGCCCCACCGCACGAGTTTTCTGAGCTTATAGCCAATTTGCTGGTTTTCTGCATCCAAGGTCTCACTAAGGCTCTTCCTGCTAAGGATAAATTGTCAAAAAAACTTAAAGACCTGGAAGGTGTGGTGAGAAAGGGAGTCCGAATCAGCCCTGCTACCGGGCTGGCTAAAGAGATTGAGGAATTTTTTGACCGGCAGACAACCGAATATCAATTTCTGGAAGAGGAAAAAGGTATTGTAAAAATAATGGTTCTTGAAGTAGCTGAAACCATTACGTCCATGTTATCCAACTCCAGTGGATTTGAGACAAATATCGGCACCTGTGCGAAAAATAATGAAAGTGCCGAAAATATTCAGGATATTTTGAAGTTAAAGGATGTTTTTCTTGGGGAGATGCAGAAAGTCCGGGAGCATTCCCACACTTTGAACGATGAATTGGCAGAACATAAAAAGAATTCCACTCTCCTGGCTGAGAAGCTGAAGCAGAGCCAGGCCCAGGCCCTGGTAGACCCATTGACCAATGTGCTCAACCGGTCCGCCTATAATTTGAAGATGGTTCAGTTAACCCATGAATTCAAACGTTACAATGAGGAATGGGCGCTTTTGGTGCTGGATATCGATCATTTTAAAAAATTTAATGATGATTTTGGCCATAAATTGGGAGACAAGGTTTTGAAATCGGTTGCGGGAACGGTGCGTGATACAATTCGTGTCTCCGACCAGATTTTCCGCTACGGAGGAGAAGAATTTGTTGTTATTTTGAGTCGGATAAATGCGAAAACCGCAATTAAACTAGCAGAAAAAATCTGCCGACAGATTGAAAAAGATTATTTTGTTGATGGTGATAAAAAACTTCAAGTCACGATCAGTATAGGTGGCGCGATTATCACCAAAGATGATACGGAAATGAGTTTATTTGAAAGAGCCGACAAGGCCATGTATCGGGCTAAAAATAACGGACGTAATCAGGTTGTGATGGATTTGTAAAGTTCGGTGATATGTCCTGTTTTTTTGTAATTCCTCATATTAAATGTCTCCCACCACCTTAGAAGATTTATTCTCCTCGCCTGGTTTCCTTGCTATATTTTTTGCAGTACTTTTAACCATTGCCAATATTGCTGTGGGAGTCAGTATTCTTCCCCGCGATCAGCGTGAAAAGGGCTACCGGATTCATCGCCTGCTTTTTGGAGCAGTGATCATAAGTTATGCCATGTTTTTGTTCCATCTCCATCAGATTGCCCGAACGTCTATTTTTGCTAATATCGTTTTTGGATATCTCCTTCTTGCCGTTCCTTTCAGTAGAAGGCTTAATGTGACATTGCATGCTGTGGTTGCCTCTGTGGGTTTGGTCTTCATTGCTGCTGTTGCGGTGTTTAACTTGTTATAATCAAATCCGGGTAGTGTAAACTCATTATTTTGAACCATTGTGGGTGGAAAATTTAAGGGCACCTCTAAAAATTGTTTTCGGCCATGAGCGGCCCTTATGAAGTAAGGGGCTGCGAGTTGCCACATAGAAAGTTACCAAATAAATAGCGGCCACCTTAAAACTTTCCCCACATTTTAGCCGGTCTGAGTACATGGAAAAATTTGATGTGTTGGTATTGGGTGGAGGCCTGGCTGGGGTTTCTGCCGCTCTCAGGGCGGCGGAACTTGGCGCCCGGGTCTGCCTGATTGAAAAAGGAAAGATAGGCCAAGTGGGTTTTCATAGAAGAAATACGCTTTTTATGGATAGCAGAGTTCCCATTTTACCTTCGGCAAGTTGGGATGAATACAGGGCGGTTTTGAGCTCAGAGACGGAGGAATACTGTCGATCCATGAGAGAAAAACTCGATGCTGTGGGCGTGTCAGTCATAGAGGGAGAGGGGAGACTGGCGAACCCGGCAGAGATCAGTATTCAAAAGAAAGATGGAGAGAATTTGCTATTAAAGGGTAAATCGGTGATTCTGGCTTATGGTTCGAATACAAGGTTCCCATCCACTTTGCCGCATGAGGATGGAGTTGTAATATCCATTGAGGAAGTTTCTGAGCTTTCAGCACTTCCTGAAAATGTTCTTATCATGGGTGGTGGTTCCTTTGCCAGTGAGACAGCATTAGGGTTGCGGAAAAGAGGGTGTAAAGTCTTTCTTTGTTACGAAGAAAAAGAATTGTTTCCAGAAATGGATGATGACTTTAATGTTGAAATCGAGCGTCAGTTAAAAGCAAAGAAAATTAAAATCCTTGCGGGAAAGAAGTTGGTTTCATTTTATAAGAATGGGGCTGAACTTGGAATCACCTTGGAGACAGGTATCAAGTTTTCAGTTCACCAAATAATCATTGCTGGGGATAGATCGGGTGTTGAGGAAATTGCCGAAATCGAAAAGCTTGGAATTCGTTTGGGTGAACATCAAAAAATCTTTGTTGATGAGGGCATGATGACCAGCCTGCCCGGGGTGTATGCTGTAGGTAGCATTGCTGGTGAATTAACCTCTTATACGCTTTCCCAGGAAGAAGGTAGAGTTGCCGCAGAAAATGCCTTGGGGAAAAAAAGAAAAGTGAACCGGGAATGGGTTCCACAAATTGCCCGTCTTTCCCCTGAAGTGGCTTATGTGGGATGTAACATGAAAACGGCTGGCCACCAGGGGTTTCATCCTGTCGAGGGACTATTCGAGAGGGACTCCAATGTCGGTGGAAACTCAACTTTTTCCCAGACCATGGAAAAATATAAGATCGTCGCAGATAAAAGGTCGCGTTTAATTGTGGGAGCGCAGATCATTTCAGACCAGTCCTCGGATTGGATTTCAATGCTTTTGTTGATGATTAAAAAGGGCGTCACGGTTGGTAATCTGGCCAACTCCATCAGTCCTGAGGGGGCTAGAATAAAGGGCTTGTGCGAGGCGGCACGAAATTGTTTGCGAGCCTTGAAGTCCCCATAAAAAAGGTGGTTTCAGGCTAATTACTTCTTGCCTTGACTCGATATTTCAATTATGTTAAAAACCAACACTTTGACACTCTATTCCGGCCTGTCAACGAGGTCTCAAAAGGTACGGAATCCACATAAAATTAGGTGGTATTGAGTTTTATGGCTGAGGCAAATTCGACAGAAAAGCCGGCATCCAAGGATGCAAAGGCAAAAAAGGCGAAAGATGAGGCGCTGGAAACAATCTGGTCACGCCGGGAATTTTTCTCGCTGGCGGGTTGGGCCGGATTTATGGCTTCCCTGGGGTTATCGGCCTTATATTTTGCGCGGTTACTATTCCCTCGTGTTCTCTTTGAACCTTCCCCGATATTCAAGGCTGGTTATCCAGGAGACTATACTGTTGGTGCGGTTAGTACCAAGTATATTAAGGATCAGCGAGTTTGGATTGTTCGTGATGAAGAAGGGATCTATGTCATTTTTGGTCTTTGCACTCATTTAGGTTGTACACCTAGGTGGCTTAATACTGAAAATAAGTATAAATGTCCTTGTCATGGCAGCGGTTTCACCAAAGAGGGAATGCATTTTGAAGGACCGGCACCAAGGCCTTTGGAACGTTTAAAAATTGCTTTGGGTCCGGACGGGCAGATCATTATTGATAAAAGTAAGAAATTTCTTTTTGAAAAGGGTCAGTGGGGCAAACCAGGCTCTAAACTTTTTGTCTGATTGCTCACTGACTGGTTTTTATTATTTTCAGTCCTAAAAGCATCGGTATAAGATAGTAAAATTCCATTTTGATGGAGGTTTAAGTTTTGGCAAGTAATTCACCACAGATTCCAAATATAGCGGAATTGATGGATAAAATTAAAAGTGGCAAGATCTTCAGTGATATTGCCAAGGAAATTACCGCATCGCAGATATGGACATCTAGCTTCCGACATGGTTACGCCGATACACCTCGAAACCGTGTTCTGCAAATTGCCAGTAATGTCTGGTTGCATCTTCATCCCGTAAAAATTCAACGTCACGCCCTGCGAATAAAATTCACCTGGTGCATGGGAGGAATCACTTTTCTCCTGTTTCTTTCCACGGTAGTGACCGGCGTGATCCTGATGTTTTACTACAGGCCGGTTGGGGAATATGCCTATTACGATATGAAATACCTGCAATACGATGTTCCCTTCGGCATGCTCATGAGGAACATGCATCGTTGGGCGGCTCACGCTATGGTTATCACCGTGTGGTTGCATATGTTTCGAGTCTTTTTAACCGGCTCATATAAACCGCCGAGAGAATTTAACTGGGTCATTGGGGTGTTTCTGGTGACGTTCACTCTGCTCCTCAGTTTCACCGGCTACCTCCTGCCTTGGGACCAATTGGCGATGTGGGCGGTTACCGTAGGCACCAATATGGCGCGCGCCACCCCGTTTCTGGGCAATGAAGGTCCATTTGCGGAATTCGTCGGGGCGACTCCAAGGTA
>Ga0114993_10004125_pt1 | contig 14625 bp, 13 predicted proteins | sample ArcticOcean_MG_C_FD_87042 | JGI IMG/M metagenome (GOLD analysis project Ga0114993, IMG submission 87042) | Marine microbial communities from western Arctic Ocean - ArcticOcean_MG_CB2_150 | ecosystem: Environmental > Aquatic > Marine > Oceanic | place: Arctic Ocean: Canada Basin | collected...
ATCTTAGTAAATCACTTAAAGTTGGCCCAGGATATGAGGAAGGAGTTGATCTCACCCCAGTTATATCTGCTAGTCAATTAGAAAAAGTTGAAGGATACGCAAGAGCAGGTATTCAGGCTGGCGCAGAGGCTGTTCATGGGGGTAAAAGAGCAGATCGCGAAGGATATTTCATGGAAGCAACAGTTCTAAATAATGTTATACAAGATATGACTGTAGCAAGAGAAGAAATATTTGGACCGGTTTTATCTGTCCTAGAATATGAAGATACAGAAGAAGCTATTAATATAGCCAATGATACTGATTATGGTTTAGGTGGCGGAGTTTTCACTAAAGATTTAAACAAAGCTGCTTGGACAGCAAGTCAACTTCAGTCTGGACAAGTTTATGTCAATAAGTGGTTTACAGGAAGTCATGCAACTCCTTTTGGAGGTTATAAACAATCAGGTTATAGCAGAGAAAAAGGTGTAGAAGCTCTTAAAGCATATCTTCAGGTCAAAAATGTAGGAATTAGCTTAAGTTAATATTTAAAAAATTTACGATTAAAAATATACTTAATTTTTAAATGAAAATATTTTTTTTATTTTTTTTATTTTGTAATATTACTTTTGCAAATATAATTTTTGAGTCAAACCAATTAAATAATATTGATTATTTAAAAGAACTGAAAGAATTAAAAAAATTTGATTTTTCTTTATATTCTAAGAATAGAATCTTTTTAATGTACGCTTATGAAAATATATTAGCGGGGGAAAAGGACAATATTCAATGCAATAAATTAAATTTTGACATAAAGAAATTTAATATATTAATTAATTCTCTTAAAAAATATGATTTAAATTTTCTTAATGAAATTAATGCAAATTATATAGTTTTGTGTGAAAACTTAAAAATTAATAATTATTTAGCAGCTGGTTTTGCAAATAGCGATGTATCAACATTAATTCTAGATTTTTCGATAAATAAAGAAATCATAAAAAGGGTAATTCATCATGAAATATTTCATATGATACTTGCAAAACAAAATACAAAATTATTAAATGAAAAATGGTTAAATCAAAATAGTCATAATTTCATTTATAAACAATGCTCTAACTGTAAGTTAAGTTATAGCACTGAATTATCATATGAAAATGAAGGATTTCTTACAGAATACTCGAAATTTTCAATCAGTGAAGATCAAGCTGAGGTTTTCAGCTTTTTGATGTCAGACAATAACATTCTTAATCTTATTAGTAAAAAAGATGAAATATTAAAAAATAAAATAAATGTTTTAAAAGATTTTTTATCTGAAATAGATTTTAAAATAAATGATTATTAATAAAAAGAAATTAAAAATAACATTATCAGAAAAAATATTATTAATTTTTTTAGTTACCATTTCATTATTTTTTATTATTTTTTTTTTGAGAATATCCAATAAATGTTTATTTTTAAATTCTCTCGATGAAAAAAATTTAATTAACTATAAGAATAAAAAAATAATTATTCTTGAAGTTCCTTGTGGTAAGGTAGCTATAAAACTTTTTATAAAAGAAGCGCCTTTAAATACAAAACACATATTAAATTTAATTAAAAATAAAGAATATGATAATTCATTTTTTTATAGAGTAAAAAAAAATAAATTAATAGAATTTGGAGATTTAAAATTTGGTAAAAAAGACAATTTAGATTATCTAAAAATTGGTACTGGCGGCTCATCGTTAAAAAATAATCTTAGTGAACTTTCAAGTAATTATAATTTTAAAAGAGGTAGTGTGGGGATGGTTAAAAGAGGTAAATTTGATACAGAAAATTCTCAAATTTTTATATTATTAGATGATATTCCTTCATATGATGAACAATACACACCTATTGGTGAAGTTATAGAAGGAATAGAGCTGTTAAAAAAAATTAAATATAATAATAATTCAGAGTTTGTACTAAGACCGGACTATGTAAAAAAAATTTATGTATATAAATTTAATTAAATCTATTAGGGCTAAAAGCACTAATATCAAAACTAGGTTGAGATCCTTTTGCTAATTCATTAATTGCTTTCCCTGTTACTGCCGCTAAAGTCCAACCTATATGTTGATGCCCAAATGCATACATTACGTTCTTATTTTTTGGAGACCTTCCAATAACTGGTTTTGCATCAGGTAGCGTTGGCCTTCTCCCCATCCATGAAGATTTAACTGGACCCAACTCAGGTAAAATTTTTCTTGCCTGATTTTCTATCATGTTAATTCTTTTTTCATTAAGAGGTTTGTTTAAACCAGCGATTTCTACAGTTCCAGCCGCTCTAATACCCTCTTCCATTTGCACTAAATAAAAACCAGATGGAGACCAGCCTATTGGGCGATTAATCAATTGCTTATCACTATCAAATAAAACATGATACCCTCTTTCTGTATCTAAAGGAAAATCATCTCCAATCATCTTAGCGAGAGATTTTGACCACGCCCCTGTACAGATTACAACTTGATCAAATTTAATTTTTTTTTCTTGCAAACTAAGTTCTATCAACTCTTGACTGCTTATCAAATTCTCTACATTTTTATTAATAAATTCACCGCCACCTGCTAAAAAACTTTCAAATATTTTTTTGCTTATTGCTAATGGATTAATCGTATGTCTAGAACCAACAAAAAGATGGCCCGCATAATAAACGGGGGCTAAATTAGGCTCTAAATCATGGATCTCTTTTTTATTTAATTCTGTAACTTTAATATTATTTTTATTTCTTAAATAAGTTGAATATGCAGCTTGCTCATATGATTTCTTAGAATCATAAATATATATATTTTCTTCATTTTTTATAAATTCTGAAACCTTAACCTCTTTAAAAATATCATCATAAGATAAATGAGAATGGTGTAATAAATCTGCTAAGGACGATGCAATTTCTTCCACTTTCTCTTTTTGACAATTTTTTAAAAATTTAATAGCCCATGGCAAATGTTTAACTATATAAAAAAAATCTATACTAAGTGGCCCATCTTTTCTAAAAAGCATTTGAGGAATATCCCTAAATAGAGAAGGGCTATTAACAGGTACATTTGCATAATTAGCAAAAGTACAAGCATGGCCATAACTTGTCATGGTACCAGGTTGCTCTTTATCAATTAAAGTAACTTTAAAACCGGACTTTTGAAGAAAGTATGATGTACAAATGCCTACTATTCCTGCTCCAACGACTGCAATTTCAGTATTGGCATTTTGTACCATTTAACGAGCGCTAATCCCTCTTAATCTTTCTGAGCGCCTTCTTAATAATTCCATAAGAACTAAAATAATTACAGAGCCTATGATTAAGCATGTTGCAACTGATAATATAGTTGGACTTAATTGTTCTCGTAAACCAGTCCACATTTGAATTGGAACAGTAGTTTGTCCTGGGCCTGCCAAAAATAAAACTACTACTACTTCATCAAATGAAGTTACAAAAGCAAATAAAGCTCCTGAAATAACGCCAGGAGTAATAAGGGGTAAAATAATTTTAAAGAATGTATTCAATGGATTACTTCCTAAACTTGAGGCTGCTCTGGTAATGCTATGGTCAAATCCAGATAAAGTTGCTGTTACAGTAATGACGACAAAAGGAGTTCCCAAAACTATATGGGCAATAATAATTGCAGAAAAAGTTGATGCTAAGCCCGCCTTAGCCAAAAAAAAGTATAAAGCTGATCCAGAAATAATTAAAGGGACTATCATTGGAGAAATTAACATACTCATTATCAAACCCTTATATGGCATAAAACGACTACTTAATCCTAAAGCAGCCAAAGTTCCTAATGCCGTTGCACCTAATGTAGAAAAAAACGCAATTAAAAGACTATTTCTAAAAGCTAGCCCCCATGGATTCTTCGTACCATAAACCATATCTTCATACCATCTTAATGAAAAAGCCTCTGGTTTTAATGCCAGCATTTTATCAGAAAAATGAATATATTGCTCTGCATTAAAAGACAGGGGGATAATTACAAAAAGAGGGGCAACTAAAAATATAAATACTGCTATACATATAAATAAATACATATAATGCCAAATTTTATATCGTAGTTCTGTATGTTTTGGTAATGCCATTATTATCCTAATTTAATGTTATCTATTCCTAAGAGTTTGTTGTAAATCCAATATAAAATTAATACTGAAACCAATAGTATTGTACCCATTGCAGATGCCATTGCCCAATCTAGAGTTTCTTTCATATGGTAAGCTATTCTATTACTAATCAAAGTTCCGCTGGCACCTCCAACTAAGGCAGGAGTTATGTAATAACCTATAGCAAGGATAAAAACCAAAAGAGAACCAGCACCAATTCCAGGAAATGTTAGGGGGAAATAAATCTTCCTAAAAGAATAAAAAGGAGTTCCTCCCAAAGACTTTCCAGCCCTCATAAGAGTAGGAGGTATTGTTTTCATTACACTGTATAGAGGCAAAACCATAAAGGGTAATAAAATCTGAGTCATAGCTACAAAAGTACCGTTCATATTGTACATTAACTCCAATCTATTATCGTTAGAAACAATTTTTAAATAAACCAAAATATCATTTATAACTCCTTGTTGTTGTAAAAGAATCATCCAACTCGAAGTTCTAACTAAAAGGGATGTCCAAAAAGGAAGCAAAACACAAATCATCAACAAATTACTATAACGAAGTGGCAAGGTTGCCAATAAATGCGCTATGGGAAAAGCTAAAAGAAAGCAACAAAATGTCACCCCGAGCGCTACTTTTAAAGTACGCAGCCATAACATTTTATGTACACGCCTATCTTTAGGTTTTTCAACGATTTTTCCTTCAAAATTTTTTTCATAATCAAATGCGTTTAAATATTTATCATAAGTATATTTGGGCATTGCTGATTTCATTGCTTGCCAATATTCTAACTGACCCCATTTTTCATGTATTTCAATAAATTGACTTTTATAATTTGAGTCTTCAAAATTTTCTAATTTTCTTCTTGTTTTGTTAATTAAACTCTTAAAACCACCTTTAGCATAATTTAGCCTAGTAGAAACTTTGCCTGATATTTTTGCTTTATGTGCTATTTCAAGATCAATAAAAAAAGTTTTATATATTTCCTCCGAAGGTAAATTTTTCCCTTCCCAATCTTCTAACGCTATATATGTTTTAGGTAAAAGGGTTGAAATCAGAGTATTATCTACACTTCTTGTAAGAAGATTTACTATAGGTGAAATATAAACAACTATTATAAAAAGAAGAAGTGGAGCAACTAATAAGAAAGATTTTATTTTATTTCTTCTCTCAGATTTTTTAAGGCTGATCTCCAATGGTATTCCATCTGTAGTAAGTATTTGATTTGAAGATACGTTATTCATAAAAAAAAGAGGCGACTAGATTATAGTCGCCTCCAATTAATACATCAACCTATAAAAATTATAGAGATGATTTAAATGCTTCCCAAGCTTCGCCGATTTCAGTTTCGTTATCAGCCCAGTATTCAGGATTCATTAATATATAATTTTGAGTATTTGCAGCAGCTGTTGGCATATTTGGCATCATGTTAGTAGTACCATCTTTGTACCAAGGCTCGCCCGCTTCAATAATTTCTAAAGAAGATACTCTCCATGGTGCATAAGCTATATACTTTGCACTTCCAGCCAAACCTTCTGTGCCTGTGAAATAACGTAAAGCTTCCATAGCTTCATCTTGGTTAGGAGAGCCTGTTATCAATCCAAAATACTCATAGTCTAGAATTTGTCCATCCCAAACTTGTGTAATAGTAGTTCCTTCACCAACTATAGCATTGAAAAATCTACCATTCCAACCAGTTGCCATTACAACTTCACCACTTGCAAGAAGTTCTGGTGGTTGAGCACCTGCAGTCCAAAATATACATCCGCCATTTGGATCTTCGCATAATGTTCTGATTTTATTAATAGCTCTATCAAGAGCGCCTGCTTGTTTTTCTAAAACAGTATAAACTGCACTAGCTTTAACACCATCTGCAACTAAAGCTTGTTCTATATTTGACATAGCTGAACCATAAATTGATCTTTTGCCTGGATATGTTACTGTATCATAGAAATCTACAATTGTACTAGGCATTACATCTTGTCCAGGAAAAGCATTGGGATTAAATGCATAATTCCATGAATACAAAATATTTCCTACTGCACATTTACTTGGCATAGTTGTAAAAAAATCTTTGCTTGCAACTGTTCCGTCTGGAGCTGCAGGGAAATCTTTATCAAAATCAAACTCTACTAAAAGACCTTCATCACAACCTGTAATTGTATCTTTTGCATAAAGGTCAATTATATTCCAAGTAACATTGCCAGATTCAACTTGAGTTCTGACTTCACTTAATCCACCAGAATAATCAATCCAATTTATTTTTACACCAGACTTTTCTTGATATGGATCGCCATAACCAAGTTTTTGACTTTCAGTATATGCACCACCCCAAGATACCACATTAACTTCAGCAAATGCCAAAGAGGGTACAAAAAAGATAGAAATTAACGCTAATTTAAGCATATTTTTCATTATTTCCTCCTAATAGTTATTATATAATAATTTATGATTGTCCCGTAACATGATACAAGAAGTCTTTCAAAGTAAAAAAACTAGAAAGTTCACTAAAATTACAAATCTAGAGCTCTACAATCATTTGCAGACCAGCCAAGAGATATTGTGTCGCTTTCTTTAATATTTATAAAATTTGATGAATTTGGAACTTTTAAAATAAAATTATCCTGATCAAGCAAACTAACACGAATTCTTGTATGATCTCCATGATAAATTATCTCTTTTACAACTGATGTAAATGTATTAGCGAAATCATCAGAAGGGTTTAAAATTACCCTTTCTGGTCTTAAAGACATACTTGTTTTTTCACCAATATTTTTTACGGTAACTGGTTTTGCTATAATTATTTCACCCTTATTAGTTTCAACCTTACAGGAGTCAGAATTAATATCTTTAACGATACCTTCTATAGTATTATTTTCTCCAATAAATTTTGCTACAAATGAATTTGCTGGCTCTTCATATAACTTAGAAGGACTGGATAATTGTTGAATATTTCCATCATTAAACACTGCAATTCTATTTGACAAAGTAAGTGCTTCTGTTTGGTCATGAGTAACATATACTACAGTAACTCCTAAACTTTCATGAATGTGTTTAAGTTCATATTGCATATTCTCTCTTAAATTTTTATCTAAAGCACCAAGAGGTTCATCCATTAATACTAATTTTGGATCAAATACCAAAGCTCTTGCTACTGCAACTCGCTGTTGCTGACCACCTGATAGTTGATTTGGCATTCTGTTTTCATATCCATCTAAAGATACCATATTAAGGGCCTTACCAACCTTCTCATTAATTTCTTCATTAGAAAACTTTCTAACTTTTAACGGAAAAGATAAATTCTCAAAAACACTCATGTGCGGAAATAAGGCATAATTTTGAAAAACCATACCAATACCTCTTTTATGAGGAGTAATATTACTGATTGGAACTGAATCCAAAAATATTTCTCCATTTGTTGGATTTTCAAATCCAGCTAACATCATCAGAGTAGTTGTTTTTCCCGAACCTGAAGGTCCTAACAATGTTAAAAATTCACCTTGATCAATATCCAAATTAAGATTTTTAACAACTAATAACTTACCATCATAACTTTTATCAATATTCTCAAATCTTACAAATGCATTTTGTTGAGAAGTCAAATTAAATCCTTCATTAATAATGTTTATAGTTGGTTATTAAACTGAAATATAAATGTCAAGATTAGATTGGGTTGGTATTCAAAAGAAAACAAGATATCAGCATAATATGCATATAATTGGAACGTTGTGCGCAATTGGTGCGGGAATATTTTTTGGTTTTATTGGCCCTGTAACAAAAATTGCTTATAATTTAGGAGTAGGAATAGGTCTTGCAATTATTCTGCGCTATTTAATCGCAACAATGCTTATAAGCCCTTTTATTATTTCAAATAAACCAACATTTGCTATGTATAAAAAACAAATTTGGATGTTAATGCTTCTAACATCTGGTTCTATTTTACTTACAACAGGACTCCTTATTTCTGTTAAGTATATAGATGTTAGTTTAGCAATTTTAATTTTTAGCACTTATCCAATTATTATTTTATTTGTATCAATACTGATAGATAAAGAAAAAATAGATTTAAAAATTAAATTAGTATTCCTGATTACTTTTTCTGGTTTATTTCTAGTTTTAGGCCCTTCTTTAGAAAGTTTGAATATATTTGGTGTAAGCTCTGCAATTATTGCTTCAGTTGGAGCCTCAATAATAATTTTAACAAATCAAAAACTCTCTAACAGACAAATAAGCTCAATACATATCAATGCTTTTACTAATTTATTTAATTTTATTTTTTTCATAATAGTAATCTCACTTTTTTTTGAAATTAATATTCATATTAGCGTAAAAGCTTGGTTAATAATTTTAATACCTTCTTTTTGTTATGCAGTAGCTTTCTTTTTGCAACTCTCAGCAATTCCAAGAATTGGTCAATCTAAAACTGCTTTATTATTATATACCGAACCTATGATTGCCGTTTTGGCTGCTATTGTTTTATTAAAAGAAGTATTAAATTTTTTTCAATCTTTAGGGGCTATTATTGTTATAAGCAGTTTAATATTTGCAACTTACAACACTAACAAAAAAATTAAAAATGAATTTTCATAAACTCTAACCAATTTTGACCAAGTATTTTAAATGTATCTTTTTCTGAAAAACCATTTTTAATCATTCCTTCATAAATATTTTTTAAGTCACTTCCTTTTTTAAACCAAGAAGGTTGTTCTGGCCAAACAGCACTTTTATTTTGAGATTCTCCATAATCTATTTTTTTGGTCCATTTTCCATTACGCATCCACATCACAATTTCATCAGGCCAATTATTACATAAATCTGATCCTATTCCAATGTGCTCAATGCCTATTAAATTTACTAGTTGTTTTATCATGGAACAAAAATCTTCTATTTTACAATTACCAGCATCTTTTAAATGAAAAGGGTATAAACTTAGCCCCATAAAACCATCTTTTTTTGCTAATTTTATTAAAACATCATCATCAATATTTCTCACTGCCTTATGAAAAAAATTTGGATTAGCATGCGATATAGCAACAGGTTTGGATGAAAATTCTATAGCATCCAAACATGTTTGTTTTCCAGCATGACTTAAATCAACAATCATTCCTAATCGATTCATTTCTTCTATAACGGCATACCCAAAACGACTTACGCCTGAATCTTTTTGCTCAAAACATCCACCTCCGAGAGGAGTTTGATTATTGTATGTTAGTTGCATGAAACGCAACCCTTGATCAAAAAATCTTTCTACTAAAAAAATATCATTTGCTATTGGTGCAGAATTTTGAAAACCGAAAATAAAAGCAACTTTTTTTTTAACTTTAGCGGCAATAATATCTTGTGATGATTTTGCATGTAAAATAATATCCTCATTTTCAATAAATATTTTTTCCCATTTTTTTATTTTAGCAAATGATTCTTCTGTATTTTCCCAATAAACCAATGTGGCATGTACAACTGTGACATCTCCATCCCTTAAATCTTCAAAAATTTCCCTATTCCAATTGCAATATTCAAGACCATCAATAATTATTTGATTTTTAAAGGGGTTTGCCATAATTAAATTAATATCAATACTAATGAATTTATTATAATTCACTATATATATTTATATGATGTTACAAAAACCAACTTCAAATAGTTCTTTTACACCAATGACATTGGATAGAATGGGATCAAGATATCCTTCTAGATTAAGCTTCTCAAGAAGCATGTTAAGAACGATGATTAAAGATAATTGGAAAATAAAAAGGACTAAATTTGATTTAGATAAAAAAGGTTACGGAACAGTAATTTATGAAATTAATATTGCAAAAGAAATTTATTCATTGGTTTGTTTTTCTGCTTTTTTATCAGATGAGGATAGAACTGATAGAGTCATAGCTGAAAAATGGGATACAGCTTATACTTTACATATTGGTAAAGTTAATGAAGCTGAACTAAAAAGATTAAAAAAGAATATTCCCTTGCAGGAAGCTGGGAGAAATTCTCCAAAAGAACTAGTTCTTAGTAGAGGAAATAAAAGTGTCAGATTATTTAAAAAAATTACTGAAACTTTAGCAGAAGGACTACAGCCCGAAATTAACGATATAAATGATGTAGGATATTTATTACGAACAACAGCAGTGTATGGTAGTGGAAAATTTGGCCTCTCAGATTTTATCCGAACTGAGTCATCAACAATATTTGATCAACCCTTTAGGGCTGAAATGTTAGCAGTATATTTAATAAGAGAGTTTAGTGTTGATTTAGTTGAGCATGTCGCTCATCATTTAAATCCTAAAAAAGCTGTTAAACTTAAAAGTAATATTAAACAGCATTTAGGTATTGGAAATTCAACAGGATTAGGGATGGCGCCTTTTATTATTAAGCATCCAAAACTAATTCATAAGTGGATGTCTCAATTTTACAAAGTGATACAAGAAATCAAATCTAAGGAACTTATTACCGCAAATAAACTTAAACAGTTTGTTAGTCTTCTTAAAAAAGCTCAAGAATATTTAAATGAAGTTCTAACTAGTGATGTTTTTCAAAAGAACAAAAATAATCAATCTAAAATCGATTTAGATAAAATGATTAAATATTGCAATAACTTTACGATCAATAAAAAAAATAATAACTGGGAAACAATATTAGAATTTTCATTTAAGAACTTAAATTTTGATGCACAAGAAATTACGCAAGTTCAATTAATTGAATTATATTCTGCTATTGCAGATCCTTTAGCTGAAGATATGTCTAGTTCTGATGACATGTATTTAAATGTAAATGAAACTATTTTTTCTCTTATAAATTTTATTGAGCGACATTATTCTTGGGCAATTAATGTTGATTATACCAAAAAAGAAAATTTATATCTTTTTTGGTATATTTCAGAAGAAAAATTAGAGCCTAGACTAGGTGAAAGGTATAATGAAGAAGGAGCTGAACTTGAGCAACCACTTGGTATTGGAAAAATGGCTCATGAACTTTATAACTTCTTAATCAAACACAAAGAAACGCATAATTATACTGTAGCAGAATTTTTATTAAGACACCCTCAATTTAGGGGAATAATTCGTCGTATACAAACATTATCTGATTATGATCTAGGAGAAGTAAATGATAATATTTTAGCCAAAAAAACTTTGCCTATAAATATGCTACGTTTCAAGCTCTCATTTTTTGGTGCTTCAAGATATGATCCAAAATCTGATAGATGGTTAAGAGTTAGCTTTTTTGCTGGTGCCCCATTCTACTCAGACTTGAATTCTCAAAATGTTGACAATTGGGGATTTGCAACAATGAACTCTTACTAATTTTACCTAGAGTGGGATATTCATTTTATGAAATTTATATTACTTCTCAAAGAGCTTTTAGAGCCTTGGGCTTTCCTTTTGGTGCAGATGAGGATGCAGGATTTATAATAGCCTGGTTAGAACTAAATCATTTTCATGGCATAAAAATACTTCACAATTTAATTACTTCAATTGATCAGCAATATGATGGTACGATTAAAATTGATAGTTTAAGTGAAAAAATAGATTTTAAAAATAGAACAATTTTAATGAAAGGGTCTGGATTAATTGATTATCTTCAATCAATTATAAATCAAAAAGAAGAAATATCAGTAACTATCAAAAATTGCCAAGATGCTATTTTATTTTTACCTCTTCTTTACAAGATATCAAAAAAAATTAGTTATTTAGAGCTACAGTTTAATAATTCAAATAATGATATTCATAAGTATAAAATTAAAAATAACGAAATTACTTTTGAGTATGAAACAAATAAAGATTTACTATCAATAAATGAAATTATAATAATTATGAATAAAGATAAAAAAAATTTAAAAAATTTTTCAGCAAAAAAAATAATAACACAAAAAATTATTCAAAATAACCTCTTACAATCTATAAAACCTGCAAAAGATCTTTGGGAAAAAGTATCGGAAATAGCAAGTAAAACATTTGTGCCAGAGTCAGAGGAATCTAGAGATAAAGGTGCGGGAGGTGGAGATGCAAACGATTAAATCAAATGTAAAGATCTTGGAAAATTACAAAATAATTCACATCCTTTTTCAGTAACACGAATTGATTCACTTATTTCAAGACCCCACGTATCCATCCACATCCCTGCCATTAAATGAAAGGTGACATTAGGTTGTAAAACAGTCATATCATTTTTACGAATACTTAAAGTATGTTCCCCCCAATCAGGAGGATAGCCCAGTCCAATTGAATATCCACATCGTGAATCTTTTTCTAAACCATATTTTGCTAAAATATCCCAAAAGGCCACAGCAACGTCGTGAGCAGTATTTCCTGGCTTAACAAAATTAATAGCATTCTCAACTGCTTCATTAGTTATTTTTAAAGTTTCATCAGTTTTGGAATCTGGTTTACCAATATACACTGTACGTGACATTGGACAATGATATCTATTTTTTACTCCACCAAGTTCAATAATCGTTCCTTCATCGTGATTAAATTTTTTATCTGTTGGTGTTAAATGTGAAGCAGATGCTGATACTCCACTTGCAAGAATCATACCAAGACCTGCATATTCACCTCCCATATCGCCAGTTCCTTTTAATAATGCTTGTTGAATATTTCCTGCTACTTCACTTTGACGAATACCTGGCTTAATTGTATCATAAGCTCTTTGCATACCAAGTTGCACAAGTACACTTGCATCCTTCATGTATTTAATTTCATCTTTTGATTTAATTAAACGTATCCAAGTAACTAATAAATTTGCATCGAGAAAAGTAGCATTCGGGCATTGAGAAACTAAACGTGCATGACATTCAGCTGTATAATAATAACTATCCATCTCTACACCTATGTTCTTATTAGCCCAATTTTTTGTTTTTAAGAAATCAGTTACATAATCATATGGGTGTTGAGGTGGATCCTGAATTAAGTCCTCTGGATATCCCAATATATTTTCTTCTTTTAAAAAAGAGGTAACTTTAGCTCCTTTTGAATCTTGCATGCGTCCAAACCAAATAGGTTCTTCGTAATCAAGCGAAATGATAACTCCTTGAGGGACATAAAATGAATACCCATCATAACCAGTTGTGTAATTCATGTTAGATGGATCGGTTATAATGAGAATTTCCAAAGCTCTCTTATTCATCTGCTCTTTAATTGCAATCAAACGAGAATTATATTCTTCTTTAGTGAAAATCATATTTGGGGTTTATTTAAATTTTATGAAATTGTCTATTAAGAATAATCTTTATTACAAAATATCAAATAATGTTAAAAATACATTCATCGTATTATTTTATTTCTTTGACTTCCATAGATATGGAAGCATCAATGCAATAACCGCAAATATAAAGAAAAACACAGCTATTGGTCTTGTAAGAAATCTTAACCAATTTCCATCAAAAATTACCAATGATTGTCTTAAATTTCCCTCAACTAACTCATCTAAAATTATCCCTATTATTATCTCTGACCGTATAAAAAATAGGTTCAGTGGGTCGAACGTCAAAAATTTATTATTTAAATATTTTTCTTTTCATTAATTTATATAAAACAAAGGATTTATAAAATAATAGTGAAATTCAATGAAATTAATTAAAATAATTCCAGGTCCGTTACTGGTTTTCCTAGGTGCTTTTTGTTTAAGTTTTGGAGGTTTAATTGTTAAATCTTTTGAAAGTGCCGATTTATGGCAAATTCTTTTTTGGAGGCAAACTTTTTTTGCTATCATAGTGGCTTTATATTTACTTCTCAGTTACAAAAAAAATATTTTTAAGTCATTTTATACCTCGGGTCTTTCAGGTTTTATAGCTGGTTTTGCTTTATCCATTGGTTTTTCAGCCTATGTATTTTCCATGTATAATACGACTGTAGCAAATGCGAATTTTATAATCACCACAGAGACAATTTTTTTAGCTGCATTTGGTTATTTGTTTTTAAAAGAAAAAATTAATTTAATAACTTTTATTTCAATTATTTTTGGTATGTCAGGGGTTTTATTGATACTAGGAAGCTCCTTGTCCGTTCAATCCAACGAACAATTTATTGGAAATATTGTAGCTTTTTTAGCACCAATCTCTTTTGCAATATTTGTTATAATAATAAGAAAATCTCCCAATGTTGATATGGTTCCAGCTCAATTTATAGCTGGGGTATTTTCCGCAATTTTTGCTTTCTTTATTGCTTCCAACTTATCAATTTCTCCACATGATCTTTTTTTAGCTTCATTGTCTGGGTTTTTTCAAATTGGATTTGGATTTATTTTAATTACAATCGGATCACAATCCACACCTTCCGCTATAGTTGGCGTTTTAATGCTGACAGAAGCGGTGTTTGGACCTTTGTGGGCTTGGTTGTTTATAAATGAGATACCTCCAATAAGTGTGATGATAGGTGGTGGTTTTATTATTTTTTCAATTTTGATACAGTCAATTTACAACAAAAATTGAAGCAATAATAATTAATACAACACAGATTCAATAACAGCAAAAAAACAAGGAACAGAATCTCTAACAAAAGGTGCTATTAGGGTTGCCCTAAAGTTTCCTCACTTTTTTACTCTCGATAACAG
>Ga0114993_10004127_pt1 | contig 14623 bp, 11 predicted proteins | sample ArcticOcean_MG_C_FD_87042 | JGI IMG/M metagenome (GOLD analysis project Ga0114993, IMG submission 87042) | Marine microbial communities from western Arctic Ocean - ArcticOcean_MG_CB2_150 | ecosystem: Environmental > Aquatic > Marine > Oceanic | place: Arctic Ocean: Canada Basin | collected...
AAGCTCATGGCTGGGATAAGTAATCCTCATGGGGATAAATATTGTCTCGCCTCGATGGGCATCTACGTCTTTGGAAAACAAACACTTTACGACGCACTACATCATATAAATGCAGCTGATTTTGGGCGTGAAGTGATTCCTCAACTATTAGGAAAGGTGGGCCTTTATAGTTATATCTTTGATGGTTATTGGGAGGACATTGGAAGTGTCCGCTCATTCTTTGAAGCAAATCTCCGTTTAACTGAACCTCTACCTCCATTTAATTTTTTTGATCAGGATCGTGTTATCTATACCCACCCACGCTACTTACCTGCGAGTAAAATAAATGGGGGATCATTTGAAAATGCGATCGTTGCCGATGGGTGTATTATTTCCGGCGCCTCCCTTAAACGCACTGTCATTGGTGTTCGTTCAGTTATTGGTGAGGGGTCTCATTTGGAAAATGTAGTGATGATGGGACAGGATCATTTTGAAAGGAGCGATGAAAGAGATAACCTGTCGGAAATGAATATACCGAAGATCGGAATCGGTAAAAATTGCCATATTTCTAATGCTATTATCGATAAGAACGCACGCATTGGGGACAACGTCCGCCTTTCTCCAAAAGACAAACCCGAACATTGTGAAAATGGTGATATCATGGTTCGCGATGGTGTACTCATTGTTTCAAAAGATGCAATTGTTCCCCAAGATACCGTATTCTGATACTGACATAAGTTATAATGAATAGTTAAGTGTTACTCTCGTTAAAAAAGGATTACTATGGTTCAATCTATAAAAAAACTGCTCGTTTGCACCGATGGTTCTGATTATTCACAAGTATGCTGTCGTTACGCTGCTTGGATAGCAGAACACACCGGTGCTTCTATCGATCTTCTCTATCTTACTGATTTGCGGCAATTTGAAGTTCCCCTTGTCGCTGACTTGAGCGGGAGCCTGGGCATCCAGCCCTATCAGGATGTACTGACGCATCTTCAGGAAATGGAAAAACGGAAGGCCGCAATTATCGAAAAAAATGCGCGCGAGATTTTCGCTAAGGAGGGAATGAAAAATCCGATTCAATTTCATCACCATACCGGTTTACTTGTCGATTGCCTGGAGGATTTTGAAAAAGACGTCGACTTAGTATTGCTGGGTAAACGTGGGGAAAAGGCCGACTATGCTATCGCCCACTTGGGCTCTAACATGGAACGTGTGATTCGAGCCAGCAGTAAACCGACCCTCACAACTTCAAGAAAATTTATACCGTTTACTAAAATCCTCCTCGCTTATGATGGCGGAGAAAGTTGTCAGAAAGCGCTCCAGTTTCTTTGCGAGAATGACGCGCTTAGTGATCAGGAGCTTCACATTATTACTGTATCTGAAAATGAAGATGACAAAGCTGCCTTCGAAAATATGGAACAAGCGAAATCGATCGCCAAGGGCAGGAAAGGGACAAATGTTTTTCAAATACTCAATGGTAATGTTGAAGATCAAATTGCCCGCTATGTAGACAATGAAGAAATGAATCTGCTAGTGATGGGCGTTTATGGGCACCGACGGATTCGCTATCTGCTTATCGGGAGTACTACTACGACTGTAATTCGTGCGTGTCGTATTCCTGTTCTTTGCTTTCCGTAAAATTACATCTCGTATCCAAAATTGTGCATTTGCTGTATTCGCTTTTTAAAATGTCAGTGCGTTAGATTATCAGCTCTTTTTTTTCGACTTTAATTCATCGGTAACTTTGAAAGATCTTGTCACCAGGGATGGTGACCAGTGAAAGTCGTTATTTCGACAAAGCAGAATTCGATAGTGTTTATTTCTTTTTAATCCATGCGGAAGATCATCCATATCGACATGGATTGTTTTTACGCAGCAATTGAAGTGCGTGATCGACCCGAACTGGCAGAGAAACCGGTTGCTGTGGGTGGTACCTCGGGGCGCGGTGTCCTTACCACTTGCAATTATCTGGCACGAAAATTTGGGTGCCACTCGGCGATGCCCACCTTCAAGGCACAAGAGCTTTGTCCGGAATTAATTATCATTCGACCAAACTTTGAGCGCTATCAAAAAGAGTCCCGCAATATACGTAAGATTTTTTTGAATTATACGCCTCTGGTAGAACCGCTTTCTCTCGATGAGGCGTTTCTTGATATTTCCATACTAGAGGCAGGGGGGTCTGAAATTGCTTTGGAGATCCGTAAAAAAATATTAGAAGACACAAATCTTACTGCCTCGGCTGGAATTGCTCCCAATAAGCTTCTTGCAAAAATCGCCAGTGAGTGGAAAAAACCCGACGGTCAATTTGAAATAGAAGCTGAAGCGGTCTCCGCGTTCATGAAGCCTCTGCTTGTAAAAAATATATGGGGTGTGGGACCGAAGAGTGTTGTAAAATTGAACGCACGCGGTATCGAAAATTGCGGTAAACTACAAGGCTTGTCGGTTCTTGAGTTAGAGCGATTATTTGGGAAGTTCGGTGAAGAGCTTTATCAACTCTGTCGTGGTTTAGATAATCGTCCTGTCGAACCTGATCGCGTGCGAAAGTCAATGAGCACGGAGCGTACTTTTAGTGTCGACCTCGAGACTCTCGTCCAGTGTGAGGGTGAATTAATGAAGCTATACGAGGAACTTCACAACGATCTACGGTCTAACGCTTCAGACCGGCAGATTGAGAAACTCTTTGTAAAATTAAAGTTTACTGATTTTAAGCGCACGACAGCCGAGTGTTCAGTAACTAAACTTGATTGGGACGTATTTAAGGAATTACTGGATGAAGCTTATGGGCGCAGCCGATTGAATGTGCGCTTGATTGGTGCTGGAGTAAGATTCAAAGAAAAAGATGATAGCCGGTGGTCTCAGCTCGAACTTGAACTCAAGGAATAAAAAGACTGAACCTCCTATTACTGCTATTCTTCACCCGGGTTCTGAACTGAATGATGCTTGACCCGTTGAGGTAAAAAAACAACCTTTAGCGCTCTTATGTCTGAGCAGATCGAACCTAAAGTGAACATGGATACGCTTGTGAGCCTCTGTAAGCGTCGTGGATTCATTTATCAATCTTCAGAAATATATGGTGGTTTAAATGGCTTTTTTGATTATGCCCCATTGGGCGTAGAAATGCGCCGAAATATTAAAGAAGCGTGGTGGCGCGACATGGTCCACCGTCGCGAAGACATCGTAGGCATCGATGCATCTATTATCATGAACCCCAATGTCTGGAAAGCTTCGGGGCATATCGAGAATTTCACAGACCCGATGGTCGACTGTAAAGAGTCGAAAATGCGCTACCGGGCCGACCAATTATATTATGCACCCGTTATCGTCGATGGAGAATCCATCGGCTATGTCTCGGTCATTGAATCGCCAGATATGGTGGAAAAGGCAACAGAACAGGCTGAAGGGTTAAAGCGTAAATTAGCTAAACAGGGTGTGCTGAACAAGATTGAACTTAAAGAATATATAGAGGCGGGAAAAGATGAGTTTGAACAGATACCTTCACCTGCTACGGGTAAACCCGGTTCATTAACTGCGCCACGCAATTTCAATCTCATGTTTCAGACTTATGTCGGTGCACTGCGCGATGAGTCGTCTGTTGCCTACTTGAGGCCGGAGACCGCACAAGGGATTTTTACAAATTTTAAAAATGTCGTTGATACAGGACGGGTGAAAGTACCCTTTGGAATTGCGCAGATCGGAAAGGCCTTTCGCAATGAAATCACACCGCGAAATTTCATATTTCGTTCCCGTGAATTTGAAGCGATGGAAATTGAATATTTCATCCCACCGGATGATGATATCTGGCAAAAATATCACCGTGAATGGATTGATACCCGCTTAGATTGGTTTGAGAGTATCGGGATTAGTCGTGATTTACTGGGCGAAGATGTCCACCCGAAAGAAAAACTATCTCATTACTCCCGAGCTACGACAGATATTACTTTTCATTATCCCTTTGGCCTGCATGAGCTCGAAGGAATTGCGGCCCGGGGTGACTATGATTTGCGCCAGCACCAGGAGCACTCCGGTAAATCTATGGAATACTTTGATGAATCGCGTAAGGAGCGTTATATTCCTCATGTTATCGAACCCGCCCTCGGTGTCGACCGCACCTTCCTCGCTTTACTTTGCGCGGCTTACGACGAAGATGAAATCGATGGTGATAAGCGTGTCGCTTTACGCTTTCACCCGCGGATTGCCCCGATCAAAGCAGCGGTGTTTCCACTTGTAAAAAACAAACCTGATCTTGTAAAGAAAGCGCGTGAAATATTTAAGAGGCTTCAACACCGATGGAATGTCTTTTACGATGAATCCGGAGCCATTGGCCGTCGTTACCGACGTATGGATGAAATCGGTACTCCCTTTGGGATTACGATTGATTTTGATACGCTTGATGACGGTACGATTACCATCCGTGATCGTGATACAACGAAGCAAGTAAGGCTCCATGAGAATGAACTCATAGACCACCTGAGTGAGAAAATAGATAGCTGATTTTAAACGTTATCGTAGATTCGTCACGTCCCTCAATCGACTATGAAGAATAATTTCAATTTAATTCGCCATCCGGAAACGGGTGGGTTTCTTGACTTATTAACCGGTCCTATGTTTAATTATATTTTCAACTGATGCAGCATATCGACTCCAAACGACATACAGAATATTTTGATTATCATACGCTTTCCGATGATCAATTACATTTTTATAATGAGAAAGGCTATCTTCTCCTGGGGCGCACCCTTACGGACCAGGGTCTTGAACTGATGCTCAACCAATGCATGCAGGCTTGGACTGTGGAAAAGGGCGAATTCGATCCAGAAAAAAACTGGCTTCAGAATGCATTGCTCACAAATATTCATCAAAAGTCTAAGATCGTCAGGGATTATTATTTTGAAGGACCTCTTGTCGATGTTGCGGAGCAGATTATCGGTCCAAATATTAAAGCAGTTACGACCCAGCTTACATTTAAAATGCGCGGAAACACGATGCCATTTAACTGGCATCAGGATAATGGGTATGGTGAGCTCGAACCTTACAATGCGATTTCTTGTTTAATTGCATTGGAAGATAATGATGAAAAAAGCGGATGCCTCAGAATTATCCCTGGCAGTCATAAAGAGGGGCAGGTTAAAATTGAGCATTCATCTCAGGACAAAGATAAATATACGGATATCAGGCTGGAAGTCGATGAGACACATACGATACCCGTTCCCTTGAAAGCAGGGGAGTGCCTGTTTTTCAATTGTTGGATGCTCCATAAGTCAGAGGGGAATTTTTCGAATGATCGTGATCGTCGGATCATCTTTATGCGGTATGCGGATGCCGATGCGGTAGAAGTCTATAACGATCGCAGGCCGCGTCTAGGGCGTTTAGTTAGAGGTCAGACTCAGTTTCCTGAAGTCGCGGCCTACGAAGCCGATCTCTAATCTTTCTCGCTCACCCGTTTAGTACCAGGATGAGCAGTAACGCGTAATTGGCGTTGTCTGCATTACTCTTATTAGTATTCAATTTTACCGACAATTTCTTTTTCATACCAAGCTACCATGCGTTCAAGACCTTCACGCGGCGATACCTTAGGTTCATAACTTAATAAATTGCGCGCTTTCGTGATATCAGCACAGGTCGCTAACTGGTCGCCAGGGCGATGGGGGAGTTCTTCGATATTCACTTTTTTATTCATAATCTCCTCGATCATGCGCAGTCCATCGCCGGTGCTGATTGCGGCACTGTTACCTAGATTAAAGATTTCCCCTTTAGCCTGATCCCACTTATCGACTACCGCGATCATCCCATCTATAATGTCACTCACATAGGTGTAACTGCGTTTATGATCCATACTACCCTTAAAAAGGGGGAATGCAGTATTGTCATTGATTGCCTTTATGAGTTTAGGATAGAGTTTATCCGGGCGGTCCCGCTCCCCATAAACGGAGTAAAGACGCAAAGAGCAAGCGGGGAAATCCATAACTCTCTGGCGGGCGAATACCAACTGTTCAGCCGCTAGCTTAGTTACACCATAGATAGAGGCAGGTTTAGGAACAGCTTCTTCGTTTTCCGTGGCGTAAAATCCATAAACAGAGGATGTCGAGACATTGATGAAAGACCGTAAGGTGGTAGAGCGGTTAAGCCCATCCAGAAGGCGTTGTGTTGCGAGTAAATTGTTTCTGAAATATGAATCAAATGTTGTAAGGGGATCGTTACCCGGCTGTGCTGCGAGATGAAATACTACTTCGATTTCATCGAGCACCGTGGATAATTCATCTTCGGTCAAATCTAACACCGTCATTGCCGCTCCTAGCGCTGAAAGCATTTTAAAACTATTCTGTTTCAAGGTAACGGAATAAAAGCTATCGAGTGAATCAATACCTCTAACCGTGTGCCCTAGTTCTAATAGTCTTTTCGCGAGGTGTGAACCGATAAACCCTGCCGCACCGGTAATTAATATATTCATAGACAGGATAGTGTGTATTTATGAATCCTGATTTTTAATCCATTAACTGTTCATAGTAGATCGCCACTCAACCAGTGCGACCTGCGGATATTTTCGACCGTTCCAAATATTCCAATTGGGTTTAACCGCTAAATCTATGGGTTGATTTCGAGGGGGCATTTTATCTCCTTGATTCCATGCCACCCCGAACAGACGTTTACCTTTATTGGGGTGGAGCATGAATCGAAAGTGATTCTGCCCGAAAGGTTCGGGTGATGACTGAAGAACTATATTTCGCAGCCCAAATACAGGTTCGGCGTTCTCCTGTCCGAAAGGATGAAGCATGTCTAATTCATTGAGAAGATGTTCATTGATTGACTCAACCGTAATCCAGTTTGCGATTTCTAATTCAGGCTCCGGCTGGATACCTTTCATGTTCTCATCAACCGCATGATGAAATGCTTTTTGGAAATCTTTTATTTGATCGGGGTGAATAGATACACCGACTGCCATGGGATGTCCTCCCCATTGTCCAAGCATACCTTGGCAGTTTTTTAACACCTCGACAAGATTGATGCCTTTGATGCTGCGTCCGGAGCCTTTGGCCATATCACCCACTGTCCCTAATACAATAGCGGGTCGGTGGAATTTTTGTGTAATACGACTGGCGACAATACCGACCACGCCGGGATGCCAATTATCGCTATAAAGAACTATACCTGCTGCATCTAAATGATGTTCTTCTACTAACTTTTCAGCTTCTAAAACAATGGACCGTTCAATCGCACGTCTCTCATCGTTAAAGTTGTTGAGTGCGCGCGCCGCTTCCATGCAAAGTTTACGATCATCGCTTAAGAGCATTTTAATGGGTAGTGATGCGTCGGCTAATCGACCACTGGCGTTGATTCGTGGACTTAAACGATAAGATATATCGAAGGTTGAAACATCATCTCCGAGCGTCATGCCACTGATTTCGAAGAGGGCGTTTAATCCTAATCGATTAGTATATTTCAAGCAATTTAATCCCGCTTTAGTTAAAATACGGTTTTCACCTCGAAGAGGTACGAGGTCGGCAATAGTACCAATCGCAACCAGATCAAGATAGTCTTTTATTTCGATTTCATTGGCTAATGTATCACCGCGGTTGCGAAATTCTTTAATTAATCCATGTACCAGTTTGAATACCAGACCGACACTACAGAGATTTTTCCAAGGCTCTGTTTCATCATCATAAACATGTGGGTTGATGATGATACAGTCATCTGGCAGTGGTTTTGTCGTTGTATGATGGTCAATGATTATTACATCGATCCCTTGATCGCATAGAAACGAAACTTCCTCCGGTGAATTTGTTCCACAATCAATAGCGATAAAAAGTTTCGTGTCACCCCCCTCTAGCGCTCTTTCGATTGCGACTTTGGATAGCCCATAGCCTTCTTCCTTGCGCCTGGGCACGAGATAGCGCGGGTATACATTAAAATATTGGAGGATACTAACGAGTAATACTGTGCTCGTGATGCCATCGACATCATAATCACCAAAGACAACGATCTTTTCGCTTTTTGCAATGGCTTCTCCTATCCGCTCAACCGCTCGCCTGAGGTTAGTGATGCGAAAGGGGTCGTCGAGAACCCGGAGGCGGGGCTTTATGAATTCGCTGGCCGCTTTTGGATCAATCAAGCCCTTCCTGACGAGTTGGCCCGCAATGATATCACTGACACCGAGTTGACTGCTTATCGTATAAACATTATCCTTGGATATCGGCGTATTTACCCAGCGCATCGTGCTTAAACTGTCTTTCCAGAAGATTCCCAATCTCTTTTTGGGATAATATCATGTTGCTCTTCTACATGCCTGCGATCGCCTTTATGCCACCAGAAGAAAACAGGACTGGCGATGAAGATAGAGGAAAACGTTCCGGTAATTATTCCGATGAGAAAGACGAGAGCAAAATCGATTATTACTCCAGCGGCGAAGATATATAGAGCGAGTGATGCCAGCATTGTTGTCAAGCTGGTTAGGATGGTGCGCGCCAGCGTGCGATTGATCGCGTTGTTAACGATCTTTTTGAGATTCATACCCGGGTTGAGTGTTAACTCTTCGCGTATGCGGTCGAAAACTACAATGCTGTCATTGATGGAATAGCCAATGACCATGAGAATGGCGGCTACCATAGGTGCTGTAAATTGACCACTCCCGATACCCGCAATTCCTAAGAGGACATAGACACCGATCGTCATTAACACATCGTGGATTGTTGCAACAACGGCACCCACCCCATAGCCGAATTCGAATCTTAAAGCCACGTAGAGAAGAATTCCTATCAATGCAACGGCGAATGATATCAGAGCGCTATACTGGACTTCCTTTCCTACCGATGCTCCAATATGCGTTGTGCCCACTAAATCTAATCCGGCATTAGGATAGGTTTCCTCTAGAGATGTAAAAAAACTTTGCCCGGTATCACTCTCGGTCTGAATTTTTAATACGTCACCTCCCTCACCAATGATGCTTTGGTAGAGAGGATTAACCTCACCGAAACTTCCATCATCAGCGACACGCTGAATTTCTTCATACTTGAGCTTTTGATTGTAGTGGAGAGTAATCTCGTCACCCCCCGTGAAATCGTTGCCGAGAATATTTTTAAAATTAGCGAAAATAGTCATCAATCCGATGAAGACAATAATCCATGAGGTGATAAAAGCCTTTCGGCGGTAATCGAGAAAGTTAATCTCATTATCCTTGAGAATACTTAATCGCATGACTTTCTTGATCAGCCCGGCATTAACGAGAAATTCAAGCATGAAACGGCTCACGATGAGAGCGCAGAACATGGAAGCTCCGATCCCAATCGCGAGCGTGACACCGAAGCCTTTGACCGGACCGGTGCCCAGCCAGATGAGAATCCCGGCAGTTATCAGCGTCGTAACATTGGCGTCAATGATCGTTGAAAGCGCTTTGTCGTAACCTGAAATAAGCGCGGTCATCAGTTTTTTCCCGACTTTTAACTCTTCACGAATGCGTTCAAAAATAAGGATGTTTGCGTCGACAGCCATGCCTAATGTGAGAATAAGCGCAGCAATCCCGGGAAGGCTGACCGTTGCGCCAAAGCTGGCTAAAGTCCCTACGACGATGAATATATTCAAGGTCACTGAAATCATTGCTACGAAACCAATTGATTGGTAGTAGATGATCATAAAGAGGATAACAAGAGCAGCACCGAATAATGCGGCTTCAATACTCGCAAAACGTGCATCTTTGGCGAGAGAGGGTCCCACTTCGTACATTTCCACTATACTTAATCCGACTTCCAATGGATTATTTAAAACATTAGCCAATTCCACAGCTTCTCTTTGTGTATATCGCCCTGAAATTTCGGCTCCTCCTTTAATTTCCTCTTTAACCGATGGAGCTGAATAAAGTCTGCCATCTAAAATAATCGCCAGTTGCCCTAGAGAATTGGTACGTGCGTTTTCTTCGGCTATGCGTCGTGTGACATTGGCAAATGTTTCTCCTCCTTCATCGGTAAAGTTCAACAGTACGCGATAACCACCAAATTCATTGGGTGCAGCATGGGCACTATCGATTATCTCACCCGTCATTTCCGGTACTTTCTTGATAAAGTAGGGTTGCTCGACTATTTCACCCGTGCGAGGGTTTTCACTTTCCTCAATCATGAGGACATAGCCTGGCGGCACCAGACCGTTCTGAGCCGTGCGCGGATCTGCGGTGCGGTGCACTAGGCTAAACTCAAGCAAAGCCGGAGCTTGAAGTGAATCAACGGCATCGGGATTATCGCGCGTGGACAGTCCAGGCATTTGGACTTCGATTGCATTTTCACCGCGTATTCGAATTACGGGTTCAGCTACGCCCAGGCCATCAACGCGACGTGCGATTATACTTTTCGCCTGTGACAGCTGTTCAGTGCGCTCCCAATCTTCTTCTGAGAGATCCTCTTCTTTAACTTTGAAGGTGAAGGCGACGCCACCTTTTAAATCGAGCCCTAATTTTACTTTCCCATGAGATTGACTTAAAAGATAACGCATGAGCGTATCATTGCGTTTTTTAATATTCTTTATATCATGGGCGTCGATTTCAGGAAAATACTGCTGGAGATCGATATTTTCCTCATCGGCGATCCTTTTAAGCGCAATAAAAGTTGTAGGATCTTCTCCCGTGTCGCTGCTTTCCTGGGCGCGTTGAACGAGAGCGGTGAATTCCGGTTCTTTAAATGTGGCATTTCCCTTTATATAATCCTCAAAGGGAGTGTCCTCAATAGGGATTATATTAAGGATCGCCCAGGCAAGAACAAATGCCGAGACTACACTTTTCCAAAGTATGCTACCTGTCATGAGAGGATATACTAAATCTTAGGTAAGCAACGATCAGGATTCTGATTTTTCCGATTTTTCCGTTTTGCTTTGGACGAAACTTTTACTCAGTTCGATTTTAGTATTATCAGCAATTTTTAATACGAAACGATCACCTTTTACATTAGTGATAATACCGATGATTCCACCATTAGTTATAATTTCGTCTCCTGTACCTAATGAACGGATCATCTGATCGTGCGCCTTTTGTTTCTTACGTTGAGGGGCGATGATAAGAAACCACATACCCGCAAAAAGGAGGCCAAAAATTAATATCTGAAATGTAGGATCCGTCCCCCCCTGCTGTGCTTGAACAATGGGTGCGAATAAGAGTTTAAATATTATTATCTCATGCATAGTGAACTTGGGTTTTTAAAAATGCTCAATCAAGTTTACTGTCATCCAAAAGGCAAGTCATTTCATATTACATGTCCAGCCTAGAGATGTATTTAATATCAATTAGTTCAAATATTAAGCAGGAACTTTGTTCGCAACTTTTTTAAAGGCATGATCAGCGATATTAATCGCCTCATCGATATCAGATTCCTGATGGGCCGCGTTAATGAACCAGTTGTGATGAGGATGAAAAAAAACACCGTTTTCCATGCAGTAGCGGCAAAATGCTTGCATGCGCATTAAGTTTGTTTCTTCAATAAAACTCAAGTAGGGAAGCGCCGGCGGTCCGGAACAGTTGACTTGTAACCCATATTTCGCCGCGGCATTTTCCAGGCCATGGGTGAGACGTTTACCCATGGCTTGCAAGTGTTCAACAACCTTGTCTCGCTTGAGTATTTGAAGGCAGGTAAGAGCTGCCGCCATTGGCACAGCGCTAAACCAATAGCTACCGGTCATAAAAACTTTACTTGCGGCTTGCTTGAATTCATCCCGACCCACGGCGGCAGATAAGGGATAACCGTTGGCGATCGCCTTACAATAGCAGGAAATATCGGGGGTAAAATTAAACACCTGGTGCGATCCCCCGTGGTGGAGGCGAAATCCAGCTCTGATATCATCGAGAATAAAGACGACACCGTTACTTTTACAGACGTTTTCGATCTCCTGTAAAAACCCTTCAGCCGGTAAAACGGAATCTGCCCCTCCCGGGTGGTGATAAGGGGTAGTGATGATCGCTGCAATCTGCCCCTTGTGCCGTTTAACCAGGTCGTGGACACTGTGAACATCATTCCATAAAAAAGTATGACTATGAACGTGGTCTTCGGCGATGGACCCACTGGGGCCGCGAGTGGGACACCAATTACCGCTCCCGTGGTAAGCGCCATCAATATAGATTACTTTTTTGCGGCCGGTGTATTCTCTTGCAATTTTAATCGCCCAGTTGACCATGTCGGATCCGTTTTTCCCAAAGATTGCCCAATCGGCAAAGTCTATAGATCCGACAAGGTATTCGGCTAGTTCAACAAATCGTTCGGACGGATGATTGAAACAATCTCCTGCCTTTCTTTGTTCGTCGGCCGTTGCATTGACCTCCTTGTTATTGTGACCTAAAACTATCGGCCCATAACTGGACAAGAAATCGATGTATTCGCGTCCATCGACATCCCAATATCTGCAACCTTCGGCGCGTTCGGCAAAGTAGGGCGCGATTCCTGGTATCGTGTTAGCGGGACTGTTGTGACCGTAAATTCCTCCAGGTATTACCTGAACGGCACGTTCAAAAAGTTCCTGTGTCTTCTTTGGCAATTGTGGTCTATGATCTTCCATTTTCAAGGTAGAGGGAAATGCGTTCACTCATCCAACCCAACCTTTCTGCAAAAGCTGTATCTCCATCTATGCGTAATCGACCCAATCCAATTTCTGCCATGTTGATGATTTTGTTATGAAAAGCAGCTAACGCAATAGAAGAATCTTCAAATACAATGCGAACATCGGGCGGGTAGGGTGCATCGCCTTTTCCGTAATTGACCTTATCGTCCTTCCATTGAATCCAACCGGATATATCATCGTCTTGTATGGTAAAAAAAGCTAAACCATCAGGCGTGGATTTCAAAAGGTCACGCGAGAATGACTCGTATTCACTCAGTTCCTTTATCGCTGCTAACATTAATCCTAAAAGAATTTTTAAATGCTGTGATCGAAATGTTTTCTCCTCCAAAGTTTTAGCATCGGGCTGAAGGTATTTACCTAAAAGGGTGCTTAAACGTTTAAAGACGATCAGTTGTTTTAACCTGAAAAATCCACTCCTTAATAAAGGTAAAGTAAAACCGCTTTGAGTAAAAATACAATTGAGATGACGTTCTGATAAGAAATGTATTTTTATGGCATTCGGTGCATCCATAGCCCCGATAAAATCACATTTACCGTCATGAAATTTTACCGTAGATTTCAATTTAGAGCAGGTAGTGAAAGTAATAGAAAAATTTTCTTCCCCAAGAATTTGCTTAGCTTCGGGAACGACCGCTACGAAATCTTCCAGCGCGAATAGAACAGCGTTAAGATGTAAACGACAAAGAATGTTATCCTTTGAAGGAGAATCCATATCTAGAATTAAGCGACTAAGCTATGTAACTTTTTTAAAATATCGAGAGGGTGCTGCTTAGGTCGTAAAGCCCGCATTATTTCTTTTTCCTTCTCGATTGCACGAGGATTGTTAATCCAATCTTTTGATATCACGGGAAGCTGTTTAGTTCTATTAATTACTTTTCCGAATCCGTGTTTCCGGCAATATTTCAATGTGATATGTTCCTGAGGCATGATGCCACCCAGAGTATTAAATATCAAGGGACAGGCGCTGATGATGGCCTCACTCGTCGTCCCTGTTCCAGGCCGGGCTACGATCGCCGACGCGCATTGTAAAAGTGTGCTCATCTTATCGTAATATTTCATGGGTATAATCTGCCAATTGGCAAATCGCTTTTCCCAGGAAGAAATCTCACTGTACGTACTAGTATTAAAACCACAAAGGGCTAAAATATCAGGCCTGGTTGATTGATTTTTATACGCATTTAAAAATTGCATATGATTATTGGCACTGTTGGCCCCGGTTGAGAGTATGAGATTAAAATTTTGAGGATCCGTTCCCAAATGGCTTCGGAGAAAATCCTCTTTCTCTTTATCGTTTAATGGAGAGTTGTAAAAATCAGGTTTGAGAAGGAACCCGCCACACCAGATTTTACTTTCTGAGAGGCCGTGTCGAGCAGCAGCTTCACAGGTTTCTGGAACCGCGCCAATAAAAAGATCACTTTCCGGATTTACCCAATGCTTACTGAACCCATAGCCACCGCTAAGTTCACCGCAGTATGTCACGCAAGCTAATCGCGATTTAATTTCTTCGCGGGCGAGGGCAAAGAATCCGTGATTGAGATGGGCATGGGTACTTAAAATAATCTGCGGCTGGTAAGCTTTAATGAGGGTTTTAAAATTATTTTTCCCCAGTATTCTCTTTTTATTCCGATGCATAGAAGCAAGCTCGAGATAGTTAAAATAGAGGTGATGCAAGCGAGGGGATCTTTTTTGAATAAAATTATAGAGCTTAACCCCAAAATCATAAAGAGGGTGGGTTGATTCAAGCGTTGAGTGAACGGACACCTCAAAATTGTATTTTTTGCCTTCATCGGATTGCATCCAGGCTTTCAATGCCTGGGCGCGCATATCATGGCCGCCGCCGGTACTCGAAGTAAGAATAAGAACGCGCATTATGCTATTACCTGCTGAATGAGATTTTCCGATTCCACCTGCTTTTTTTATCTGTGTAAATTAATTACTGGAGTGCCCCCCCAAAATCGTATCATTTACAGAGAGAGGTTATCGGGATAAACAGATAACCTCAATGAAAAGAAAAAGATACACAACAGAACAGATTATAACAATATTGCGGCAAGCCGAT
>Ga0114993_10004128_pt1 | contig 14622 bp, 8 predicted proteins | sample ArcticOcean_MG_C_FD_87042 | JGI IMG/M metagenome (GOLD analysis project Ga0114993, IMG submission 87042) | Marine microbial communities from western Arctic Ocean - ArcticOcean_MG_CB2_150 | ecosystem: Environmental > Aquatic > Marine > Oceanic | place: Arctic Ocean: Canada Basin | collected...
ACTGCTGATTGTTGCCACTGGCAGCGCGCAGAAACCCCTCTCCAGCTACGTTGTATTCAGTCAAATCCGCGACCGTTTCAAACCATTGCGGTGAAACAGAGGTCGCGTCTAAAAAGGGTGAACCGCTTAGAAGAAGTCGTTGTTCTAGCTGTTCAATACCGTGAGCAAGGGCTTTACGAGTATGCGTTTGACTAACGCGGTTACGTGAATTTCGACGGATTTTGGGCATGATTACGACGGATGGATAAGACAGAATAAAGCATAAATAACAACGCTAAGAACACCTCATCTTAATTGAGCTCAAACCGCTTAACAAGGAATAAAACTCAGGATCGATTAATATCGATGTGTGCCTGTAATGTTTCGCCGCTAGGGGGAACCCTAGTCTTCGACGCTATCGTTAGAAAAGAATGCATCGACTGAAGCAAGCGAGTCTCGCCCTCTAACAAGCTAATTTGGCAAGGTATATCTTAGCAACATCTTTGATCGGCGCCCTATATTAGTTAACCCATCCAATACCACTTCTGGAATTTTTTGCGGTCTTGTTGGTCTTGAGTTTTACTAACAATCTAGGTAATTTTAAATACAGTATTAGCCGCCGACCCTTGTATAATAAAGGGTTTGCGAGCGTGAACAACAAATCGGTAGGTCAGTTCATTTAAATCGCACGCCGCAGCTGGGGAAGAGCGATAAGCCCATGAAGACTCTTAAGATCGCCATCCTGCTGGTTTTCATCAGCGTCGCTACACTTTTGACTGCCGATGACCCAGAAATTCCCATCTCTATGGAAGCTGCGAGAGATATGGGGCGAGCAAAGTCCCGATTTCTAAGTGCCAACGAGACGACGAAAACCAAGGACGTCATTCCAAAAGCCAACCTTACCCACTTTAGAAAATCGGTGAGACCGCTGTTAACCAAGAGCTGCCTAGGATGCCATGGTCCGGATAGGTCCGAGGGTAGACTGCGTGTCGATCAACTGAATCCAAACCTGCTCTCCGGTTCTGACATTGGACAATGGCGCGAGGTGTACAACGTCCTAAGTAACTCAGTGATGCCGCCAGAAGACGAACCTGATTTTGCGTTGACCAATGCGGATCGCGGCAATATTGTTGACTGGCTCAGCGGTGAATTAAATAAGGCGTCGCTCATACGTCGCAATAATAAAGATCATTCGTCTTTTCGGCGGCTCACCAAATACGAATACAACTACGCACTACAGGATCTGCTGGGCTTACACTATGACCTCGCCGATAAACTACCGCCGGAAGCAACGACCGAGGACGGCTTTAAGAATAGCTCGGAACTATTACAGATGTCGGCAATGCAGTTTGAAACTTTTCGTGAAATTGGTCTGAAGGCCTTAAAGCGTGCCACGGTGACTGGCGAGCGCCCTGAAGCAGTCACATATATCATCTCGATGCAGCAACAGATGCAGAAGGTAACGGGGGGCAAGGACGACAAGACATTCGATAAAAACGACGCCAACTATGACAAGAACAGGACTCGCCAACATCTGTTTAATCAAGAAACGGGCAAGGGTTTTCATTTCTCCAACGCCAAGATGACACCGAACCCAGAGGCGGTCGCTGGGCAAACACCGGTGGCATCTCCTGTCGTGCTGGTTCTTCCACGATCCAACGAACTAAAGATGGACCTAGGCCGCTTTTTACCCGACGAAGGAATTATGCGGGTTCGTATTCGAGCCAGACGTTCAACAATGGCGACAGACGAGTACGCAGCCTTACGGTTAATTTTCAGTGCGCACACTAGCAACAACGCCAACTTTTCTCAGGTCATCAGTCAACGTGACGTCCCAGTTACAGCAGCAGCCAACAATCCCGAGTTTATCCACTTCGATATCCCACTTGCGGACATCCAACGCAATCCATTCCGCAAACTGACCACAACATTTCCACGTCGTGACGAATTCCTACATATTCGCAATGAATCCAATGCACACCACCGAGAAGAACCCCTCCACGTTCTTATTGATTACATAGAAATCAGTGCCCCTTTCTATGAACATTGGCCGCCGCAGACACACACTGCGATTTTCATTGAGAGCGATAACCAATCTGACGAAGATATGTACGGGCGGGAAGTGCTCAATCAGTTTCTCAGACGCATCTGGCGGCGACCCGCCACCGCGGAGGAAGTGGATCAATTCATGGCTCTATTCGCGACATACCGTCCGGAATTTGCGACACTCGAAGAGGCCATGCTGGAAGTGCTGGCCACCGCGCTGGTCACTCCCGAGTTCCTCTACTTGACCCATCGCGTTAAGGACCACAACACCAAAGGCCCTCAGAAACTTACTGATCTGGAGTTCGCTAGCCGACTTGCAATGTTCTTATGGTCCAGCATTCCCGACGACGAACTCCTTAATCTTGCGGAACAGGGTAACCTCAGGGAACCAGACGTCTTGGCTACGCAAATCCAGCGTATGCTGGCAGATCCGCGTTCAAGTCGCTTCTCTCAGAATTTTGTTCATCAATGGCTTGGTCTCGACGGCATGGATAGCATAACTCACGTCACTGACGATTCGTTGCGAGCCGCGATGCAGCAAGAGCCCATTGCTTTTTTTCACGAAGTATTGAAAAACAACGACAGTGCCATGGACTTCATCCATTCCAATTACGCCGTCGTCAATGAACGCTTGGCGGCACACTACAGGATTCCCGACGTACGGGGACCTCACTTCCGCAAAGTGCCGACTGCAACTCAAACAATGCGTGGCGGTCTTTTGACGGGCGCTGCAATCCTGACGATGAACTCCGACGGTACCGATTCTCATCCTCTAAAACGTGGGGTCTGGATGTTGGAACGTTTCCTGCACGATCCACCGCCACCACCGCCACCCAACGTTCCCGAAGTCGATTTGACGGATCCAGAAATTCTGAAGATGACACTAAAAGAGCGCATCGCGGATCACCGTGATAAGCCTGCATGCATATCGTGTCACTCACGAATCGACCCTTGGGGCATCGCATTTGAAAATTACGACGCCTTGGGAATTTTCCGAACACGAATTAAAGACGTTCCAGTCGATTCAACTTCCGAACTTTTTAATAAACAGACGCTAGCGGGGATGGATGGCCTGAAGCGATATTTACTAACGGATCGACAGGATCAATTTGCAAGAGCAATGGTTCATAAAATGACCGCGTATGCTCTTGGGCGACCAATATCATTTGGAGACCGCGCCGACATTGACACGTTAACCGCACAATTCAGAACACAGAATGATCGGCTCGGCGATTTGGTCCATCTGATCATAGGCAGTGAATCTTTTAACTCAAACTAAGGTGTAAGTTTCCATTTAGCTTTCATTAAGAAGGAAAGACAAACGATGAATGACAAATCAATGTTGCTAAGCCGTAAAACATTTCTGCGTGGCACTGGTGTAGCGTTGGCTTTGCCGTGGTTCGAAACTTTTGCCCACGGTAACCCTATCCCCGAGACGCCAAAACGTTTTGTCAGCGTTTACCACCCCGATGGTGTCGGCCTGCCGCTCAAATCAGATCCTGCGTGGGAGGATTGGAGTTGGTTTCCGCAGGGCGGCGAAAAAGATTTTAAGTTATCCAAAGTTCTCGATGTACTGGAACCATTGCGGAGCGACATTACTATCTACTCGGGACTTTCACACCCTGCCGTCAGGCGAGTGCATGGTCATTCAAATGCGGATCAATATTTGACGGGCGCGGCAACGGGTGGTCACGGTGCATACAAGAATTCGATTTCACTCGATCAGGTATACGCAGCGCAGGCCGGTGATTTTACTCGACATTCTTCGCTGGTCATGTCGACCAACGGCGGGGTTGGTGGCCCGCGTGGCGCACAAACTCAATCCTTCAATAGTCAAGGACGTCCTATCCCAGCCATGAATAAGCCAAAACAGATCTTCGACATGCTGTTCGTCACCAGCAGTAAAGACGCGGCCGCACGATTGGCAAGAAGCAAGAGTGCTCTAGATCTCCTGATCGCTAACGCTCGTTCCTTGGGCCGGCAACTTTCCCGGCGTGATCAAGAGACCTTCACGCAATATCTTGACGCCGTACGTGACACGGAAGTCAAACTGGCAAAAGCTCAGCAGTGGGTGGATACGCCAGTACCCGAAGTCGACACCCAAAACTTACATTTAACTGCCGAACCCAAAGAAGCCAAACTTTATTTCCAAACCATGTATGAGCTAATTTATCTGGCGTTCCTGAGTGATTCCACTCGCGTAGCAACCTTCCAACTTGGCAGAGAAAACGGCGAAGGTCCGCACGATTTATTGTCCAGAGCGGTCGGTCTTGGCGGTGCCCACGGTCTAACGCATTCCGTCAAGAACCCCAATGGTTGGAAAAATCTGGGTACGTACAATCGTTACCAAGCCGAGGAATTCGGGCGGTTTGTGCAAAAGCTCAGGGATACAGCGGAGCCCACCGGAAACGGCAATATGCTTGATAACACTTTTGCGATGCATGGCTCGGCTTCTAGCAGCTTCCATCTCTCACGAAACTATCCGATTATTTCAGCCGGTGGAAAGAACCTCGGCTTTACAAATGGCCGGTACCTCAAATTCGGCATAGGAAATGACGACAATCAGGCCGGCGCGGGTATCGTGAGCGATGCTGGTTGGAGAGGCAAAATAGAAAATGAGGAACTTCCCCTCGCTCAGCTATTTGTCACGATTCTGCAGAGGCTTGGCGTCGAGACGGAATCCTTCGCGGGATATACCGGTCCGTTAAGCAGAGTCTAATTCTACGATCCGGTTGAAAGCACGAAACCGTTATCGACAATCGAGCCGGGCACCTATCGTTGTTATGTTCTAACTCAGTAGATCCGTAATCACACGTCCGGGTGTCAAGGAATACGGCCGACCGCTGCGGTCAACTATATGAGTATCCGCTGGTATCCCCAGTAAATGGTACATCGTCGCCGAAAGATCCCAGGGTCCGATTGCTGCGGTCGTTGGAAATGCCGCGTGTTGATCGCTGGCACCCACAATCGCTCCACGTTTGATACCACCGCCGGCTACCAGGATTGAATACACATCCGGCCAATGGTCCCGTCCAGCGTCTTTATTGATCCGTGGTGTTCGCCCAAACTCCCCGAGCGCGATGACCATCGTGGAATCCAGCAACCCGCGATCGTCTAGATCTGAGATAAAAGCCGACAATCCTCCGTCAAAGGGTGGAAGCAGCTTATCCTTCATCGTTGGATAGTTCTTAGCGTGTGTGTCCCATTCCTCGCGATTGGACCTTGCCCAGTTCACTGTAATTAACGGAACCTCTGCTTCGACCAGTCGACGAGCGAGCAGTAGCGTCTGTCCGAATTTATGACGACCATAGGTATCTCTGAGCGCAGGGGCTTCACGATTCAGATCAAATGCTTGTCGGCTTCGACCGGACCCAAGTAAACCGAATGCACGGCGTTTTAAATCACTCATCCCCTGAATTTCGCCATTGCGGTCAACCGCGGGCAGTCGCCTCTCCAAACGGCCCAGTAAATCATAACGGGATTCAAATCGTCCACCATTAATCTCATTTGGTAATGCTAGTTCGTTCACAGCGAAATCCTGAGCATTTGGATCTTTGTCGACACGGAACGGTTCGAATGCCTGCCCGAGAAATCCCGCGTTTTGGCCCGCCATAGGCGGACGATTTCCTTGGTGCATTACTGGCCCGAGGACCGCCGCACTTGGCACTGGTCGTTCAGTTGGTTTCAATCGTGCAACGACCGCTCCATAGGTAGGGAAATCTTCTTTTCTGGCTGGTGTGTTCGTTCCGGGCAAAGGATGTGGGTGGCCAGTAAGCGCAGTATAGGATGCGGATCCATGTTCAAAATCAGCATGAGACATACTACGAATGATGGTGACTTTATCCATAATCTTAGCCATGCCTGGCAAATGTTCACAGATTTGCGTGCCCACCACATTGGTGGAGGTCGGTGAAAACTCTCCTCTAATTTCACTAGGAGCATCCGGTTTCAGGTCGTACGTATCCTGCTGCCCCTGCCCTCCAAATAGAAAGACAATCACACAGGATTTTGCTGTTCCAAAACGAGCTGGCCCGCCCTCGGCGGGAGCACCCACAGACTGATCAATAGCGCCGCTCGCAAGAAAACTCAGGGTTCCTGCGGAAATCCAATCGCGGCGGTTGATCAAAACACTCATGGTACAATCTCGATGGTTGTAAATAACTCTCTAGGCATATTGTCGTCAAAAGCGACAATGTCCGCAAATGGTGTCTTTTGGAAAAAACATCTATTTTCTTATACGTGTATGCGGCAAAAGCCCTTGCAATCGTTCAACACCCTCAGGGGTGACGCGGGTGTATTGTATCTCCAGATATTTCAGTTCTTTCAATTTCCCAAGTTCGGCAACACTACTCGCGGATATTTTGCCGCCGACAAGGCTTAGATGCTTTAACTCCTTAAAACTTGAAATTGTCGTCGTGCAATCGTCGGTTAACAGTGGTCCAGAAAATCCCGTGTTGTATAAGAGGGATAAGGTCTGCAGTCGCTTTAGCGGTGCTAGGGCATGGACGCCTTTATCAGTGATTCCAACTAAGCTCAAATCAAGAAACTGTAGATTTGTGAGCTTTGCCAAATCTGACATACCCGCATCAGTTAGCCTGTTGCCATAAAGGATGAGCAACTCAAGGTGCTCAAGAGAACTTAAATCCGATAGCGCCTTATCGGTGATCTTCAACTTCTCAAAGGCCGTTTTTTTCAGATTCAGACATCGGAGTTGACGGAAATCCGCGATGAACGGCATTGAATCATCCGAGATGTTTTCGCACACTTCAAGATCTAGTGACCGCAGGTTTGCCAGATCGGATAACCCGTTAATCGTAGCGTCGGATATGCTCGTGCCTCCGAGTCGGAGACACCGCAAAGATCTCAATTTTCCGAGCGCATCGACGACCGTCTCGTCGATGCCAGTGCATAATTGCATATCGAGGCCGGCCAGCAGTGGTATCCCGTTTAGTTGCTCAAGTTGCTTTGCGTGCACTTCATTTCCCGACAAATCAATTACAAACTTGCAGGTAGCCGTTTTGAAGAGGGAAATGGCCTTGGGATCGAAGAATCCCTCTGCGTTAGCAGTGAGCCGTACAAATGGCGTCGCAAATAGGGTTTCGGGTTCGGGTGCGTTATAGAGTTGGCTATAAAAGACTATGGAGTTGATGTAATCCTCGTCACCACTGGATCCTAAACTAACATTCTCAGTTTGCAGGGCGTTCAAAGCTGCTTGCATCTTGCTTGAAAAGGCGTTCCCTACCGGCTTGGGGAGCGCGACACTTGCGGCCTCTGTACGTTTGACGTCGTGGGCATAAATCACATTTTGTTCACGAAGAAACAAACAACCGTTGGCTACGACCGGATGTGACCAACTGTCGCCACCGGCATCAGGTATCTGCAGTTTTCCCTGAATTGTAAAACCCGACGCATCCGCCTTGATCAACGCAACAACGCCATTTTGATAACGAAAGATGAATCGGTTATCCACGTAAATCACTGCGGCAGAGCCGACTCCAGGACCCCGACGTTTCCAAAGTATTTTACCGGTCGCCAGGTTTAGACAGGTCGGCAGGCCATTGTTGCTCCCGTGACCACCAAATACATACTCCCCCAACGCGACAACTCCTCCGTGATGGTTTTGGAATTCATTTCCCTGCAAACGGTATATTTCCGTAACAGAAGTACCATCGTCCCCATCTGATGTAAGTTTCAACAGGACACTTCCGGCGTTGTAGCCGTTGGCCGAGAAAACGAGATTGTTCCTAACAATGGGCGTGGGGATATTGGCGACATCTGCACTGATGTCATTGTATCCCCAGAGGAATCGGCCATCATCGCAAGCAACCCCTATAAGACCTCGTCCAACAAGCTGGACATATTGTTCAATTATCCCCACCCGAGTTTTTACGACCGACGAAAACGAGGCTCCGTCGCCACCTTTATCGCCGAGCACGGGTGCAGTAGTCTTCCAAACGAGTTCGCCTGTGGCTTTGTCTAAAGCCACCATCAAGGCGTCGTCACCACCAGGAGTGCAAATCAGGTGTTTTCCATCAATCAGTGGGGATTCACCGTAACCACGGCCTGACTGTAGCTTTCCCTGAAACTCCGAAAAAAGATCTAGGTGCCAGCGGACTTCACCTGACCTTGCATTGAGACAGGACAATTCACCGTCCGGATCGAGCGCATATAGGTATTCCCCGTCGACCGTCGGCGTGGACAACGCATGGCGTCCGGACTCGCCTATCTTCGTTTTCCACAGTATTTTACCCGTCTGTTCGTCCAGTCCATACGCAAAGATAATACCACCTTCGCTACCAATCGTGTGCAGCAAGCCGTTACTCACAACGACGCTCGCATAGCCTTCCCCAAGGTGCTCTGTTTTCCATTTTAGTTGAGGTCCCGTTGCCGACCACGATTCGAGTAGGCCCGCTTCCTGCGATACGCCGTCTCGATTTGGGCCTCTCCATTGCGGCCAGTCATCGGCATAGATGTCGCTGAAGCAACCGGTCAAAATAGCCGACACTAGAAACAATCGTGTAATAGGAATCATTGAACTTTGAGACATCGGGGCCTAGCACCTTTCGATCAATTGCAACGTCCGACTGCGTGAGTGTTTGCCACGGTCTTACGAAATTATCGTTACCAACCTTTATCCTAACGGGTAGCACGGTGGCTATACAAGTTGACATACCACAGACATGTCGTGTCTATATTATTCCGTCGATTCAGCACACCATGACTTGCACACCCCTACACCGATAGCGAAGATAGAAATAAGTACTTTATGGCAACCTATATTCCCTGAGAAAAATGTAATGAAAAACGTGTTATCGGGCGTACGTCTGTTATTATTTCTTGCGTCAGTTAGCCTTCACGCTCAAGATACTCCTCAGGATGACTTTAAACGTCCCCAAGCAAAACACCGAACCAGCTTACATGTACCCACTCCATGGTTAGGGTACGGGCATGATAATTCACCGGAAATCCAAAGGGCGATTTATCTCAAATCTCCGGAACAGATTCGCGCTATCTTTCTGCAACAGTCTAATAATAAATCAACCGCACCCCTGAGTTATCCTCAAGCCAATGGACTGCGGATCGTTGGGACTGGACATAGCTGGATGCAGCCCGGCTTTCGCACACTGCCGAAGATTGCTGAGATGGCAGGCTTAAAACAACAACTGCGAATCAATAGTCGGGGCGGAGAACGGGGTGCTGTACGTATGATGTGGGAGCTGGAAAACGGAATCCTATCATCACAAGGCAAACCAAAGCCTGTTTGCATGGCTGCCATTACAACGGGGCAATGGGACGCGATGATGTGGGGCAGTTACACAAACGACCGCGTGGAATATTACCGCGCTTGGATCGATTACTGTCTGAAATATAATCCTAAGATGGAATTTTATGTTTTCAATGGTTGGCCCCAATATGCCGATGGTTTCGCAAAGCAGGACAGAAAGCCACTGATTGAAAACTACCGCGCTCGAGGCGTGAAAATCAACACGGAAATTACCAAAAGAATCGCCGTCCTCGATAAACACTATCCAGATAAAGTCCACGTACTGCCAACCTGTGAAGCGATAATCGGGGCATTGGAACTTTACTTCAAGGGAGACTTGCCGAGCATCAAGGGACTTAATCGCCAGGTAAACGGCGCAACGCCAGCGATCTGGCGCGACGGTGGGCACCTAGGTGCCGGTATGGAGTGGCTCGAGGGATACGTCTTTTACGCAACCCTGTACAAGAAATCGCCTGAGCTGATTGCAACGCCGTCCCCATTGAACAACGATCCGCTGGACAAAATCTTTCGCAAGATTGCTTGGCAGGCCGTTATTAACAATCCACTTACAGATGTAACGGACAAGAATGGGAACGGAATTGGGGACGAAATTGAATAGCGGAAAAATTCATTCTTTTTCAGCAACGCCCCCGCTCATGATGGCGTTAAGGCTTAATCACTGATGAAGGCTATCCACCCGGCACAGCACAGCACTATACCAATCACAACTATGATAAAACGACCGAACACCACCTAGGCATCGAAGTTATTTTCCAATAGGTTAGCCGCCCACTTCCAACCAATCCACCTGAGGACTCTAATCCTGAGCCGCACTGCAGGGGGTACCAACGGCATCAAAGCTACCACGAGAATTGCGAGAACAAATAGTACGATATGCATGACTCCTCCAGACAAGCAATTACCGGTCGGATCACGGTAATCTCCGCGTAACGCACTCTATTATTAGACTCGACACTCTCCCCATCCTACCATACTGCACCGCCGACTGAGTTTCCTGTATATACCAAATCGCGGTCATTGATAGTAAACTTATAGTCGGTCCCATTCTGTTTCACAATTGCACCGGAAGCCTATTGCCATGCCCGCAAAACCACATTTCCGTATACTGTTGTTTCTCCTGCTATCCGCGTTCTCTTTCACGGTGCAGTCAGAAGAAGACTATGATCCTACGGCACTGGAATCCCTCCGTACTGGAATGCCCGATCCAGCAATCATCGAAGCACACGATGGCTCCGGATTCTATGTATTTACCACAGGACATGGAATAAAGGTTTTTCACAGCACGGACCTAAAGTCGTGGAAGCGGATAGGTCAGGTGTTTCAGCAGCATGTACCCCCGTGGGCCGAGAAAGCCGTTCCTGGATGCGACGGAATTTGGGCCCCGGATATTCAGTATTTCAACGATCGCTATCATCTTTATTACAGCGTATCGACCTTTGGCAGTCAGCGCAGTGTCATTGGGCTAGCAACAACACGATCCTTAAACCCGCAAAGCCCCAAATACCAATGGATCGATCGGGGTCTCGTTCTTGAATCGCATCAGGACAAGAATGACTTCAATGCAATTGATCCCGCCGTATTAGCAGATATCGACGGAAAAGCTTTCTTGTATTGGGGATCGTACTGGACTGGACTCAAGGGAGTCGAGATCGATGCCGACACAGGAAAACCGTTTAATAAAATACAGCCGTACAAGTCGATCGCAAAACGGACAGCCAGCAGCAATCCGCCAGATATTGAAGCACCTTACGTCATTCGCCATGGGACCTTTTACTATTTGATGGCCTCGTGGGACTTTTGTTGTGCGGGTGTCGACAGTTCCTATAAGGTGGTAGTAGGTCGAAGTGAGCATCCGCTAGGACCGTTCCGCGACAGTTCCGGGCGCGATATGACCGATGGCGGTGGCGATGTGGTCCTCGCTAGTGGAGTACGCTGGCGTGGACCTGGTCATAACAGTTTCCTACACACAAAAAAGGGAGATTTTATCGTTCATCATGTATATGATGCGACGGATGTTAGCAAAGGACGGATTTTACAGGTGCGACCTGTCCGGTGGAACAAGCGGGGCTGGTTTGACGTGGCCGCTCCACTGAATGATCACCTAGCGATACGCCGTAATGAACAACAATTATCAAAACTGGTCGGCAGTTGGAAACACGTTGTCAATGAGCAGGATCACTACGATATCTTTTTTGAGGTGTCCGGCATGTTGTCAGGAGTTGCTGGCGATGCCTCATGGAAAGTGAATGCCCAGAAACTGACACTGCGATGGATCGATCCGAACGCTCCTGGTGGAGCATGGGTCGACGAAGTTACTTTGAGCGCCGACGGAAATTCGTATTCCGGCAAGAACCAAAACGGTACGACTATTCGTGGCACCAAAGTCGGCACCCGTTAGAAAGTGCCCTACTATACCGTTCGCAACTGAACCTAATGTTGGTTGACAAGCTGTAGCCACCACGGTTTCCGGCCGGTCTGAATTGTATCGATGCGTTGTAGGGTTCCGTCGTTAACATTACGACTAAACACAGCGATCTGGTTAGTGTCCTGACCTCCAGCGTAGAGCCATTTACCGCAGGCAGTGATTACGAAACTCCGCGGGTTTGCTTCCGTTGGAAAGTACCCGATGCTGGTAAGCTTTCCGGTAAATCGATTGATTTTAAATCCGGCAATGCTGTTATGCCCTCGATTCGCAGCGTATACAAAACGGGCGTCAGGCGATAATGTCAATCGGGAAGTCGCACCTTCTCCGTCAGGCCAGTCAGCGGGAACACTAGCAATCACTTGTTTTCTGACAAGTTTCCCCTCGTTGATTCTGTAAAATGCGACCTTATTACCTTGTTCATAATCGACGTATGCCCACGGTCTCCGCGGATGAATGTCGATATGTCTCGGCCCAGTCTGTTCCTCGGATGTGAGCACCCCGTCCTTTTTTAACTCCAGAGTTCCCCTGTCCGAGTCGAGCGTAAATTGGAATATTTTGTTAGCACCTGTATGGGGAACAAACACATGTCGATTGTCAGGCGCTGCCATAATGCAATGGGCTTTCAATTCTGTTTGGATCCAACGGGTAGGCTCTGAAAGAATGCGTCCATCCTTTCCCAGCGAATGCATGGACACACGACCCGTATGATAATAGGCACAAAGCAGATATCGAGCGGTGTAATCCTGCCAGTGATAGGCCGGATCCTGATCAACGTCAACGGTCGCGAGATGCGTCAGTTTGGCGGTCTCTGGGTCTATCGCAAAGGACGCCAGTTTTCCCGCATTACGTAGTGAGAGATAAAGCGTCTTTCCATCATGCGACACGGACATCGGCCCAGGGTCTGCTCCCAGATTGTGATCCCGCATATGTCGCAACAACCCAGCTTCCGAATCGATCTGATAAACCGCGATTCGGTGTTCATCAGGAAGCGAAACAAGCAGAAAGGGATTGGCATAAATTATCGAACTTACCGTTAGGTAAACAGCAAGCGATGACATCAGCACACGGAACATTGATACGAATTCCTTCAAGGCAATATATTGAGAAGAAAGCAAATACAACAGTAACGCGACTAGGCCTCCTTGCGTTCCGCACCCAATTTCTCCCGTGCCTTTTTAATCTCTTCAAGTGCCCGCTTAAGATGTTCTAACGTCTCTTTGGCAGGCGCCGCATTCTCCCCGCCCGCCTGTAGTTGTTTTTGTATCGATTGAATCATCCGTTCCATTTGCCTTAGCTGAATGTCTGCGACGCGTCGCGGCATGTTACCTGGAATCTGCTGGGGAAATCCAGGAACATTAAACTTCGGGATTTGATTCGGTGGAAACACGTTTCCCTGAATTTGAATATTTCCTAGTTGGATGTTTCCAGCTCCACCCTTGGCATATTTTTCATACAGTTTGTGAGCTTCGGGACTTTTCTTTTTGAGCTCATCGGCATTCTTGGCCTTAAATGCACGAGTGACCGGTTTACCTTCCTTGGTCTCGATAATCTCAACCTTGATTCCCTGATTTGGGTCAACATGAATCTTCACTTTCCGATCCTTCTCGGTGACCTCGATGTCCTTGATGCCATTAACATTCCGCATCTTAATCGCCTGAGCACCACCCTGAGCGCCAGCCTGTATCTGCAACTGGATCTGCGGTACTATTCTAATTCCTGGTGCCGCTTGGCCGGGGACCGGTTGCGGACGTGGCTTGGGCGGCGCAAGTGCTTCCCGAGCCAAACGCGGACCGACGCCCTGGTCAACAGCTGAAATCTTTTTCAACGCCAAATTGGCCGCTGTTTTAAGATTTTCATCAGCTGATCTAAGATGGATTTTAAGAATATTGACCGATCGCGCAACTGCTTCACGGTTGTTGCCGAGAGCTGTGATTGTCAATTGCGGTATCGCCTCTAGACCCAGATCCGTGAGCTGTTTGGATGCCGCCTGCCGCTCAGCAAAATTTGGTGATGCGAGTTCCTTTATCAACGGGGCAATCGGTTTCCCATCTGTTTCGGCTTCCAGTTGTTGCGCAAGTAAACTCACCGCAATCGTCAATAGGAAGGTGGAAAACAGAAACAATGATTTTGGCATTTTTTTCATACTAGAATCCTCTTGTGGTCCTAAAGTAATGCTGGCTGATATATGCGCGTTAATGACTTAATCTAACGTGAGCTGAACTTCTCTGAGAAACCTTCCGCTAGATCATTATTGTAACAAACGACATTCCGATAACCATTATTTCATCAATAAAATGACCGCTTCCGTTAAACAGCGCGGGCGACCGCAATTGCCATGCAAGTCGTATTTGACACCCTATAGATGACATTCAGTTTCAAGTCACAACGAATGCGACCAAGCTTGAAGAATCATGACGAATCCTTCTGGCGATGATACCGGGCTGATATCAAAGGCAGTTGTCGGCCCTTTTGTTAAATAACGGACCTTACATTAGGCAGATTAATTGGCGCGGTTGCTCGGTTTGTAAAACGTCTTTGGAACGGGTATATTCAGGTTTGCTTTGTTTTAACATGATAGAGAGAAAAACATGATTCGATATTTCGTATGCATCGGCATTCTACTTACAGCGACGACCTTAACGACGGAAGCTGTTGAGAAACCTAATTCCGCCGCGACCGGCGTTCGCTTTGACCCGGTAAAGCAAAACATCCAAGGCTGGACAGTTTATGTACAACCGTCAATGCTCAACGGTGAAAATGCGAAGGCTGGGGCCGAACAATTATCGATGCTGGGAAATCATTTACAACGGATAAAGATATTGTTACCCGAGAAGCAACTCAAGATCATGCAAACCCTAGAGATATGGATTGAGCAGGACCACCCGAC